>JAABUK010003843.1_pt1 | contig 24981 bp, 17 predicted proteins | sample 5559141 | NCBI WGS metagenome assembly JAABUK01 (sample SAMN10711869, study PRJNA513367) | rock metagenome | isolation source: Antarctica rocks | place: Antarctica: Victoria Land, Pudding Butte nord | collected 2016-01-03 | reverse complement strand
CTTTTGACACCGACCATTCAAGCAGACAAAATACCTTATTGCGAGATGGTCCGCATCGATTTGGTCCTAAATTCGAAGCTGATTCAGTCTGATGATTGATTAGTTCCTGACAGGGTACAGTCTGCAAAATGGCGTGTCAGCCCTGAACACAGTAAGCCTGTTGTTGTTCGTAGTTGTAGCTGGGTCTTAAAGCGACCGTTGCACCCTCCAGCAGGGCCTTTCTCGGTGTATTAGTCGACCAACGACGCAGCCTCATCTTTCCATAGAGACTCTGTCCATTTTCGCTGTCAAAAAGTTGGAGCACTGGTGAAGAGCAACTTCTTTGCGTTCGGGAGCGCCTCATCCCGGACGCCGGTGCAAGCTGACAAAACGGTTGGTGATCACTTACGAGCTTACGTCCGCCGGACCCTCGAAAGCACCCTCTCAGAATTCCGCGTGCTGCTGTTCATCACCCTTGTTTTTGACTTCTAAATGTAATCCGCTCGAGCATCTGCGATCGTTAACGCTTTTTATTCTGGACATCCTCGAGCGCGCAACGACTCTTGATTCGACCGACCCGTCTTCCCTACAAAAGTTCCGACGCCGCACCACTGCCACGATCCTTGGGACTCGAACAACCAGCTACGCTCCTTTAATATAGCCACTGCATTGCATGACAATAACCCAACCCGCTCATTTACAAGGATTGGAAGATGACTTGTTGAAGTAGCTTTAGTGGGGCACCTGTACTTCGCGAAGCCTCCCTGGATTTGCTAGATGACCGCGACGAGCATTGAGCAGCACTGCCGTGATGGTGATCCAGCCATACCAGGAAGACAGCAACGTCTCGAACCCTATCAAGCGGATTCGGTGGGCTACCCAGCGAGTAACTGGGGACAAAGAGCAGAAAAAGCGGCACAGTATTATAAACCGCTTTCATCACAGAAAAGCAGGCTCGAGCGAGAAGAAAAGGGAGTCGGCCGGTTCTGGCGGTTTTCCAATTGTTCCACATCTCGAGGGTATACAGGAGGAGACCGATTCTGGGACTGAAAGCGGCGAGCCCGAAGATACAAGGCGAAGGATATTCTTCAATATCCCATTGCCGGCCGATGCGAGGGATGGAGAAGGTCGTCCCCTTGCTCAGTTCGCCAGGAACAAAGTCCGGACTGCCAAGTATACGCCTCTGACTTTCATTCCTAAGAACCTGTGGTTTCAATTCCACAACATCGCCAACATCTACTTCTTCTTCGTCATAGTCCTCGCGGTAAGTAATCGTTGCCCTGCGATCATTACAATTCATAGGCTAAGCGCTTTCGTCCACTAGTTCTTCACCATATTTGGCGCTTCCAACCCTGGACTAGGCTCTGTCCCCCTGATCGTGATCCTTTTCGTCACAGCTGTAAAGGACGCAATTGAAGATTGGCGAAGAACGGTGTTGGATAATGAACTGAACAACTCGCCTGTTCATCGCCTCGTTGATTGGAATAATGTCAATTCCTCGGAAGACAACGTTTCGTTATGGCGGTGGATTAAAAAAGCGTCCACCAAGAGCATTGTGAAAACTTTTAAGTTCCTCAAAAGCCAGACGAGTAAGAAGTCCAGAGACGAGAAGACATATGCCCAACGAGCACTCGATCGTGAACCTCGGGGATCCAGTGACACGAGTCGGAACTCTATGATGTCGTCCCGAACCTCTTTTCACTCCGTGCAAAGTCAGACGGAGGATGGGATTCAGATGACACCAGTGCCATCTCCACAGCCCGGACAGAAGCCTTTGGCCGTTTCCAGTAGACTAGGCACAGGGGAACGACCTGAAACCTCCTTTTCTTTTGAAGATGATCATCTTGTGGTGGACTCAACTGATGGCAAGCTAGCTGCTCCTCATGGATCGTCACATGGAAACAAGCATGAGAGCGGGCAAACTACGACTAAATTCTATGGCAGCCTTATAGACCCTTTCAAGAATGTCCCTGGGAAGGCTAGGTTCAAGAAAGATTATTGGAAAAGTGTTCAAGTGGGAGACTTTGTGCGCATATACAATGAAGATCAGATACCGGCAGACATCGTTATACTGTCAACGTCTGATCCCGACGGGGCTTGTTACGTGGAGACGAAAAATTTAGACGGAGAAACCAACCTGAAGGTTCGGCAAGCCTTGCACAGTGGCCGCAAGATAAAGCACGCAAAAGACTGTGAGCAGACTGAGTTTGTGGTCGAGACCGAGCCGCCACATGGTAATCTGTACCAATTCAACGGTGCGGCAACGTGGAATCAAAGAGGTCCCAAGAATCCAGCAGAGCCGGGCACGGAAATGATTGAGCCCATCTCAATCAACAATCTTCTCCTTCGCGGATGCAGTCTGCGCAACACTGAATGGATTCTTGGTGTTGTCGTCTTCACAGGTCAAGAAACGAAGATCATGCTTAATTCTGGCATGACTCCTAGCAAGCGTTCTCGTATTGCAAGGGAACTCAACTGGGATGTCATTTATAACTTCACCATCTTATTCTTCATGTGTCTTGTCTCCGGAATAATAAACGGTGTGACATGGTCTCAAGGAAATAACTCCTTAGACTATTTCGAATTCGGATCCATTGGTGGAAAGCCTTCTCTGGATGGGTTCATCACCTTTTGGGCTTCTGTGATCCTTTTTCAAAATTTGGTCCCTATATCGCTATACATCTCCCTCGAAATTATTCGAACCATCCAGGCGTTCTTTATCTACAGCGACACCTTCATGTACTACGAAAAGCTCGATTATCCCTGTACACCCAAGTCATGGAACATTTCGGACGATCTTGGACAAATTGAGTACATCTTTTCGGACAAGACAGGAACTTTGACCCAGAATGTGATGGAGTTCAAGAAGTGTTCCGTCAACGGAATTCCCTATGGAGAAGCCTATACCGAAGCCCAGGCTGGCATGCAGCGACGACAGGGGATTGACATCGAAGCAGAGGGCGAGAAGGCCCACAAACAGATCGCATTGGATCGAGTGACGATGCTGGAAGATCTCCGGCGGATGCATCCAAATCCGTATTTGCACGACGACGAGCTCACCTTCGTCGCTCCTGACTTTGTCAACGATCTCGATGGCCAATCCGGGAACGAACAAAAGCTTGCAAATGAGCTATTCATGCTCTCTCTCGCCCTTTGCCATACCGTCATTACCGAGAGAACACCGGGGGATCCACCAAAAATCGACTTCAAAGCACAATCACCCGACGAAGCTGCCTTGGTCGCGACCGCTCGTGACTGTGGCTTCACAGTACTCGGCAGATCTAACGACGGGATCATCCTAAATATCATGGGGGAAGAGAGAGAATACAAAGTCCTCAACACTCTCGAATTCAACTCCTCGAGGAAACGTATGAGCGCCATTATCCGTATGCCAGATGGCAGGATCGTTCTTTTCTGTAAGGGTGCCGACAGCGTTATCTATTCCCGCCTAAAGAAAGGAGAGCAGCAGCAATTGCGGAAGTCCACAGCCGAACATCTCGAGATGTTTGCTCGAGAGGGATTGAGGACGCTTTGCGTTGCTTGGAAAGAACTTGACGAACAGGAATATGAGCTATGGAATAAGGAGCATGATATTGCTGCAGGGGCCATCGTCGACCGTGAGGACAAACTTGAGACTGTTTCAGACGCCATCGAAAGGGACCTCTCATTGATTGGCGGGACAGCCATTGAAGACAGATTGCAGGATGGAGTCCCAGACACCATTGCGTTACTTGCAGACGCCGGTATCAAACTTTGGGTGCTGACTGGCGATAAGGTAGAGACTGCCATCAACATCGGTTTCTCTTGCAATCTTCTCAGCAATGAGATGGACTTAATTGTTTTCAAGGCGGGAGATGACAGTGCTGAAGCCGCAGAAGCTGAACTTGACAAGCATATGGCAACGTTTGGCATCACTGGCTCAGACGATGAGCTGAAAGCAGCACGTAAGAATCATGAGCCTCCAGGACCTACTCATGCCATAGTCATTGATGGCGACGCCTTGACAACCGTGCTCGAGGAGCAACTGCGCCAGAAATTCCTGTTGCTCTGCAAACAATGCAAGTCGGTTCTTTGCTGCCGCGTGAGTCCAAGCCAAAAAGCAGCTGTTGTACAGATGGTCAAGGATGGTCTGGACGTGATGACATTGTCCATCGGAGATGGCGCCAACGATGTTGCTATGATTCAAGAGGCTGATGTAGGTGTTGGAATTGCGGGAGAGGAAGGCAGGCAAGCAGTCATGTCGTCTGATTATGCCATTGGTCAATTTCGCTTCTTGCAGCGCTTGATTCTGGTGCATGGCCGTTGGTCATACCGTCGTTTGGCAGAGAGTATCGCGAATTTCTTCTACAAGGTAACTCAAGGCCAAATCCAATATCTGCCATGAACCGCTGCTAACCTCCGCCAGAATATTGTTTGGACATTGGCACTTTTCTGGTACCAGATCTACAACGACTTTGATTGCTCCTACCTCATCGACTATACCTACATTTTACTGGTCAATTTGGCCTTTACGTCTCTTCCAGTTATATTCATGGGTATCCTCGATCAAGACGTGACTGACAAAGTCTCACTCGCGGTCCCACAACTCTATCGGAGAGGTATCGAACGGAAGGAGTGGTCTCAGCTCAAATTCTGGTATGTGAACGTGAACATACTCGTCTACCTGTGCAGGCCAGCTAAATTGGCATAGGATGTACATGGGCGATGGTGTCTACCAATCTTTGGTGTGTTTCTTCATGCCCTACCTACTCTTTGCGCCAGCCACTTTCAACACAAGCAGTGGGCTCAACGTGGACGACAACAAAAGAATAGGCGTCTACACTGCGAGTGCCATCATTGTCGTCGTTAACGTTTATATCCTGTTGAACACGTACAGGTGGGACTGGCTGATGCTATTGCTTGTATCAATCAGTATCTTGCTAATTTGGTTTTGGACTGGCGTTTACACTGCAGCATCATCCTCCAGCCAATTTTATGAGGCCGCGCCTCAAGTCTATGGTCAGCTCTCATTCTGGGTACTCTTGTTACTCACGGTCTCCGTTTGCCTACTGCCTCGATTCGCAGTCAAATCCTTCCAAAAGATCTTTATGCCATTGGACGTGGACATTGTCCGAGAACAGATTCGGCAAGGGAAGTTTAAGTACCTGGATAAATATGAGGCATACGTCCCCCCTGGGAAGCTACCTTCTGCATCTTCGTCCGATGTCTCTCAACCAGCAAAAGGAGTTGCAGGTACACAAACCCCTCTCGAAGATGACGAGCGACCTATTTACCCGCCTTCAGTGGCCGCGACAGGCACAACACACAATCCTCGCAGTCAAAACGGAAGCGATGGGACCGATAACACTGGGCACAAGTCTTCATTAGAAGTACCCCGACCATCCTTCGACCGACCTAGGCCATCCTTCGACCGGATGAGAAATTCGATGGACCAGATAAGGCCTAGTTACGAAGCCAGTAACGACTTTACTTCAAAGGCCTTGCTGACAAGGATGGAGTCCAGCCATTCGGACCAAATCCAGCAAACGCGAACACGACACGGACCATCCTCGCTGCGGTAGCACGCAGAACGTTCAATTTACGGCCTTCTTCCGACGTGGATACCTGTACATACAGCAGTAGCGACCTAGATACCTTCAATTTTGATCATGTGCATGAGCGACTTGTGTTACCTTATCGCATTGCATGAACGGCGTTGTGGACGGGCGGTAAGCCTGTCGTCCCGGCAAAGGAGCGAAATTTTTCATTCGCCGTTGGCGGCAGTTGATGGGAAGGTAGAGAACCGGATTTTTTGGACCTCTCCCCGAGCGCCCAAGATGAGTATAATCATACGATGTACTCGATTGAGATAGGCATCTCTTAGAAAGTGGATTGCGGTGGCAGGTCTTCGCCGCCAAAACGGCTTTTAGAAGTATTGTTTCTCTCAACCAGTGACCCAACACTATTCGGGTCTGCAATGGCCTAAAGAAAACTTGGGAGTGTCATATATGCGGAGTTCCTACGCTAGCACGGCATCACGGCTAGTAATTCAGATCTCTTATCATATGGAGATTAGACATAGCGTGATTAAGTCCGCGGCTAACATTCGCCTTTGTCACACGCGTTGGACATCTACCGCCAGCGTACTCCGTAGAACCTGGCTTTGTTTCTCAGCTTTCCCTCTTGCCATATCGTTCGAGTCCAACAAGCAACACTTCAGAGAACTCACGTCTACGCAATTGACCAGAGCCACTTCACATTCCGCACTTTTGAAATGCCCCTTTGCCTCTTAAATCCTTGGTCTTTCTTCTGAATAGCAGTAAGCGTTCGAAGCACACACGATGTTCTCGGTGAATCTCAGATCCTTCTCATCGGTCACCTCTCCCTCCTCCGTGAAGCAGGAACGTTTTCCATCACTCTTCGTAGGCAATTGACTGCAATCATGGCAGAACATCTAAACAAACTCGCGTAAGTGATGATCCTGTATTACCATACACTTGTTGACACAGGTACTTTCCTCAAGAGAGCTTAGGAGTTTGCCCCCTGAATTACACTGGTTTTGCGACACGTACGCCTCATCTACCCAAGACGTTCCACAGATCAAGTCCGAGCACCCAATCGGCCAAAATTTGGAGCTTCGACGAGAGCAAGTTTGCGAGTGCTTGCAATTATTCGCTTACGACGATGCGCTGCAATACCAGGATGAGCTTGCAAGGGATCTTGATATACAGCTCTCGAGATGTGATCTCTGTGTGTTGGGATACTACAAATCACGGCAGCATTTGGTTGAGAAATTACGACATGACTACGATGAAGAGGAGGTTGTGGAGTTGGTCAATATTTTCAATGCTCGGGACTTTACCCGTATCAAGCGTGGTCTGAATACCGCAAAGATAAGACTGAAGAGAGCGGAGCCATCCAGCCGGAGCAAGGATACTCTTGACCTGCCCTCTCAACTTGCCCTCTTCGAAGCTCTGAGCTCCGAAACATTCCTAGCAGATGAAACACTATTGAGCGACCACTTTCGAGAGCCGTTCAAGCTTGTACAGACAAATCGACGACTCAAGATCACGCAATATGTACCTGCCGCAACAATGTTTTTACTCGATAGCGACCAAGATCGGTGGACCTGGGCTACCAACGTATGGTCTAAGTATAATTCGACTCCCAGTGAGGAGGACTTTAATTTTGCTATACGCGATCCACTCTTGAGAAATATGCAGCGCACCTCCGAAGGGTCCATGGACCGAATATCCATCCAGCGATTGTGGTATGGTATTGGCTTGATAGTCAAAAATCTTAACAACGATCTTGTGACGCACTCTCTTCGAGCAATGGAGATTGACGTATTCAGACTGGCTCTCGAGCATCTCAAATATGACAACGAAGGTCTGAGATTCCTTATTCAGACTATCCAGAAATTGTTAGTGCTCGCACCAAAGGACTTCTGGGATTCGATGGGTGCCATCTCACCTACCACTTTCATCGAACAGATCTTCAACAACCGCCAATACGACCGATTCATGGAACAAGCTCAAGAAAGTGAAGAGTACGAATTTTCGCCGTTGAATGATATGTTGTCGTGGATTAAACCGTTCATGGCCTCGCTAGAGACTGTCCATCAGGCACGGGCTTGTCGCTCTCTCGCATTTCAACTGTTAGACAGGCTTCAGGTCGATCGATTCCCGCTTCACGCTAGGCTTGAGTGCAAAAGAATCGGACTTGCCACTTTATCTTGGACTCTAAGTAATTGCAGCAAGGAAGGTGCCACACTCAGTCATACAGGTCGAGTGGTGGCGGCCGAGACGTTGGAGGTTGCTAGCGACTACATCACGATCATCATAAATCTTCCCAGTCTGCCAGCCGACGAGGAGGCTCAAAAGAGTTGCGCAGATACCTGCTTAAAGATCATCAAAACTGCCCTGGCGTTAGAGTGTAAATCATTGAGGACCGATCAGGAGGCCCTACGAAAAAACAAAGAGCTCCCAGACGGCTATGCTTCTTACTCACCAGCCATTTGGGACGCAGTAGTTCAGCACTTGGATCGTGGGAACTTGACAGTGGCAAGAGCAGCACTGGTAGGCATAAATGATCTCACAGGTCTTGAGAAGTTCAAAGTCAACCCAGATGAGGCTTACACGAAGGAGAAAAGTGGCTTCAATGTCAAGCTTGGCCGTCTTACGCACCTTGTTTGCCAGATTCTAGAGCGCATCAATGACTTCGAACCAAGTGACATAGATAAACTCTTTCGGCACTCGGATACTGCCACTGCGCTCGTGGCATCTCTCTTCTCACCCGATGCAAGTTTGTACGAGGCTGGCGTGAATCTCATCAAGAGTGTAAGCTCCGAGTCAGCTCGGAAGGAGGCTATCGGGCATCTACTCAAGACCTTCCCAGAAACAACATTGAACGCGTTCTCATGGGCGATCCGTCGAATCGCTCGCAATGGGACCTATGCATCGTGCCCCAGGATGCTGAAGACCTCTGCAGATGTGCTTGATATCCTCTGTGACTCGCAGGATGGGCTACTACGCACACGCACGCTGTCTAGCTTCGCTGAGATTAAAGCGGTGGAAAATTTCTGGGAACATCAATGGGAGGGTCTAAGGGTGATTTACGAGATGACGGAGAACTGGGGTCGGACGAAAGTAGCCGAAGGCCCTGTTCTTAAGGAGTTCTGCCGAGACACCATGCAATTTTCGGAGCGATTCTTCGACCAGTACAACGTGTTCGCAACCGCTATCAGCTCTTGCGTATCAGTCAAACAGGAAGGTGAGGCTCCTGGTGGGCTTCGAAGCAACGAAGTCGGCAAGGACCTTTTGGGACATCCTGCTAAGGTAATGGAAGCCATGGTAAAATGGTTAAGGCTACGTGATGCGTTCCTCATCGAAATCTCGGTCAAGCTGACCAAGAAAGTACTGGAACGACTCACTGAGCTCGGCATGACAATCGCCTCAAGACCTTGCGATTTTCTTGAGCAAGTTCTCATCAACGGATCTCAAGCAAGGTCAAACCTACAGCCGCAGGAGAAAGCTGAACTTGCGAGAGCTATGGAAGCTAATTTGGGTCGTTCCCTCTTCACTACAGAAATCTATCTAGAACAGCGAGGATCTCTCTCAGACCATGCCCAAGAGTCGTTTACAGCAGCAACAAAGAAGTTGAAGGCTGGGATTATTGATCTAGACACTTGGAAAACCAAGGCCAAACCTTCCGGCCAGGTTGTCGAGGTGTCTGATGATGAGTTTGCGGACTCAGAACTCAATGATCGGGATCTCCTTTCCATCAGTCGCTCTGCGGAATCGATGAAAGGAATGGAAGCGTCTATTGTGGAAAGGGACAAACATTTCGCCGCTGCGGGTCGCAAAGCTATGGATGTTCGAGCACGCAAACCTCCCTTGAAGACCGCTAAAACAGTCAAGGCAAGCGTCCCGTTGGATGCTGAGCGTGCACTGTTCCGTGAAAAGCGTGAGAGAGAGAGGGAGGCAAAGAAAAAGCGAGATGCTGAAACGCTTGCGATGTTCAAAAAGAGGGCAGGTCTCTCCGGGCCAGCGCTCGGGGAGGGCTCGGGGTTGGCAGGTATTGGTGTCAAAGGCAAGGACCACGCCCCAAAGGGTCAAAGCATGATGGTATCTTCAGGCTCGGAGTCCGAGTCTGAAGATGACCTAGATCGAGAACTATTTGGAGACGCTCCGAAAACCGCCAACTTGCCCAAAAACGATCGCTTCTTCAAACCTACGAACGGTTTGCCCGCCCAAATTAGAGGTCCAACCAAGAAAATGCGACAAGCCAGGTCTGCTAGAGATATGCGTGCCCGGCTGGCACCAGACCTCACGGCTCTTCACAAGACCATCCTTGGGTGGGACTTCTTTCACACCGGCGATTTCCCACCAGGATCGGATAGAGATAATTACAGCCTAGTGACGAGTACTTTTCGAACACCGACTGAATATCAGAACACTTTTGAGCCTCTGCTAGTTTTGGAAGCATGGCAGGGTTTCCTAAAATCCAAAGAAGAAGGCAACTTTAAGACCTTTGAGGTCAAAGTAGCAAACCGTATGAATGTAGACGCCTTCCTCGAGTTGAGCACAACAATGCAAATGGCGGAAGCTAAAGAGCTAGGCATCGGTGAAGCGGACATTGTCCTGATGTCCAAAGGCCAGTCACCGTCAGCCGAAGTCCGGCAGCCACATTGTCTCGCCCGAGTATGGAAAACCACTCGCAAGAAAGCTACAATGGAGATCACTTACAGGGCGAATGTGGGCAATGGCCTGGTTGCATTGATGGTACCGAATGCAACATTATATGCTGTGAAGATTTCGTCCATAACTCCTTTAGAAAGAGAATACGGAGCTCTGTTAGGTCTGAAATATTTCGACCTTTGCGACGAGATTATCAAAGCCAAGCCGTCGCCATTGCTCGATTACTCGGACAAGCAATTAGCACCTTTTTTAGCGAACTACAACATCAACAGAGCACAAGCGAAAGCTGTCAAATCTGCAGTTGACAACGATGCTTTCACCCTCATTCAAGGGTGAGTACTCTCATAGTTTGGAACCCTAAGCGGCTGTTGCTGACCTTATGAGGACAGCCCACCTGGTTCCGGGAAGACCAAAACGATTGTCGCTATCGTTGGCGCAGTACTGACAGGCAGCTTTGAGGACAAGGGTGTTCCAATAGCTCGGCCACAACCCAACAGTGGAAGTGCTCAGTCATTTGGCAAAGGCTCTGCTGCCAAAAAGCTTCTCGTCTGTGCGCCCAGCAATGCTGCTGTAGATGAGCTTGTAATGAGATTCAAAGAAGGTGTCAAAACAGCCGATGGGACTTCCCAGAAGCTCTCGGTGATCCGACTTGGGCGCAGCGATGCCATCAATGCCAATGTCTTAGACGTCACGTTGGATGAGCTCGTGAACGCAAAGCTCAATCTGACGAGCGGTAAGAGGAACAATGCAGGAGACGATATCCACAAGATTATGATGGCCCATAAAGCCACAAGTGAAGAACTTCAAACCTTCCGCGCGCAGATGGACGAGCTTAAAGCGAATGGGAAGCCAGTACCTCCAGATCGAGATCATCAACTCGAAGTCCTTAAGAGGAAAAAGCAGCAGCTCAGCAATCAGATTGACACTGCCCGTGATAGTGGAGATGTTGCGGCCAGAAATGCTGAGCTGAGTAAACGTCGTGTACAACAGGATATTTTGAACAATGCTCATGTAATCTGCGCTACTTTGAGCGGCAGTGGTCATGAAATGTTCCAGAATTTGAATATCGAGTTTGAGACTGTTGTCATCGATGAAGCGGCTCAATCCATTGAACTCAGCGCACTCATTCCTCTGAAATACGGATGCTCCAAGTGCATCTTGGTGGGCGACCCAAAACAGCTGCCACCAACGGTGTTATCAAGAGAAGCAGCACGCTTCCAATACGAGCAAAGTTTGTTCGTGCGGATGCAGAGTAACCACCCTAAGGATGTCCATCTCCTGGATACCCAATACCGAATGCATCCTGAGATTAGCGTTTTCCCAAGTAATGCCTTCTACGACGCTAGGCTGCTTGATGGACCCGGGATGGCCAAGTTGAGGACGCGGCCTTGGCATCAAAGCAAGGTCCTCGGACCGTATCGTTTCTTCGATGTCCAAGGCCACCATCAAAGTGCCCCACGCGGTCATTCCTTGGTTAATCTCGCGGAAATAGACGTTGCTCTCCAGCTCTTTGACCGCTTGATCACCGATTGTAGGGGATATGACTTCAAAGGAAAAGTTGGTGTTATCACTCCATACAAAAGTCAGCTCCGGGAGCTCCGATCACGCTTTGCTCAAAGGTATGGTGACACTGTATTCGCTACCGTCGAATTCAACACCACCGATGCGTTTCAGGGGCGAGAGAGTGAGATCATCATCTTCTCTTGCGTAAGAGCATCTGTGAGCAAGGGCATCGGCTTTCTGTCAGACATTCGAAGAATGAACGTCGGCATTACCCGCGCGAAGTGCTCTCTCTGGGTTCTGGGCAATTCTCAATCATTGATGCAGGGAGAATACTGGGGCCGCCTCGTTCATGATGCCAAAATTCGAGATCGCTATACAAGTGGCGATATGAATGTTCTGTTGGGAAAGCCATTGTTGAGCCTTGACTCGACGGCACTGGCTGCTATGAACAGAACATCACCCTCAACGAGTACCACCTCTAGTAGTGGGCATGATGCCGACATGCTCGATGCACCAATGGCTGGTGGCTACACGACTACAAGCAGTAGCCGTAACTCCGCCACTGTTGGATCACCAGACGAGAACGATTTGCCAGACAAACCTAAATCGATGGGCTACCATCCAGGCGGGGGAGCTAATGGTCTAAATACAAACGCCAATTGTCAGAGGTGCGGCAATTTCACTCATTTTACAAGTCACTGCACCGATGCGGGTGCCAAGGCTCAAGCTGGAGGACAATGCTTTCGGTGCAATAAGGATGGCCACTCGAAGGCATCTTGCACCATCGACAGGTGCCTTACATGCGGAGAGTTCGGGCACCTTCAGAGAACCTGCACCAGTACCAAGCCCTTGTCGAACAAGGACAGGCTCAGAATCAGCAAGCAAGAAGCGGAACATAGGAGCCTTCTGCAACGCGCGGCTGAACTGCATAGGAAGAGACAACTCGGCGATCACGATAGAAAGGTGCCGGTTGTACAAGCCACGTATAGCACTTCCCTGCCAGAGAACGCTAGCGAAAACGTCTCCGGATGGAAACAGAAGACTGGCGAGAAGAGGAGGCGTGGATCCTCGCCTCCAGGCGGTGCTCCCAACGGACCCAAGGTCAGGAAAGACGCCGAGGAAGCTCCGGGAACAAGTCTACAAAAAGCTGTACAGCCGCCTTCTAGTGGCAATCAGCCGCTCTCCAGGCTTCCCAATGGAGTGCAGAGCAAAGAGCACCTCGGGTCGTACACTCACCAGAAAATGTCCTCGAAGGTGGGAAACAGTAACTCCGACTCGAACAGACCCATTGATCTTGCTGCTATGGCAGAAGCACAACATATCAGCAAGAACACGGAGAATGCCAAAGAATCGGCTCTACCTACAAAATCTGTCAATCTACCTCCCAGACCACCAAGCAGCGTGTCAAGTCTGACGAACTCCAAGGGGCATGTGCAAAACCTTGGACACGCCAAAGACAGCTACAGAACAAGAAACGAGACCAGCGCCCCGTCAGAGGACAGACCACAACGAGAGGATGGAGTGAGCATGATCATCAAAGATGGTGCGGGGGCGAGAGGCAATCCGGCATCAAGACTACCACCTCCAAAGCCACTCAGGAAGAAGAGGGAGGTGGACCCTTTCATCAAGCCCAAAAGGAGGCCGTAATCTTGCATCGTAGTTTCGATTTAGCGTCACATTGAGCAAGGTGCTTAGCGGGTGCATGCATTCAAAGGGCGTTGTTACGAATATTAGATACCCAAGATGGCTGGATCAGTGGGTGGTCGACTGAGGCCAAACTCGGAAGCATTGCCTCTCTGGTGGCAATTTTTGGTCTCTACGCGTCTTTACCTCGGGCTGTGTAAGGCATTCACATTATTCCCAGTCCAAATGTGCGAAATGTCTCACCCAAGGCAATGGTTCATGAGGGGCTTACTTTCCTGCATGTCGGTCACCCCTTGCATGATCAGACATGTGTGCCTTGAACACTCATCCGCAGGTAAGAAGCGTGATGGACTTTCCAGTTGAAATCATCTTGAATGCGTTCGCTCGCCCTTCTTACCTTGCTCCGATACCAGACCCTCCTTGCTACCTATGTACCTTTCCGTGCCCCGTTCATCCCTGATCAGCTATCCGAAACGCGTCTTACAAACGGATCAAGCCTGCATTGATCTGTCATCTTTGATCAATCGCAAATAATGGCGGCGCATGCCGTAAAGCACGATCCAACATCACTAGAGCCTCCTACGCCAAAGAAGAGCACATATGCGAAAAGGCAACGACCGCCGCCGCCGCCCCCTAAATTGAAGCCTCGCAGCGCAGGCTTCGTTCTCCGCTCAAAAAGATCTAACACGGCCGACTTCAGCGAGTTCGCCGATGTCCACCAGACAGATAAACTGATACGTAGATTCTTCGACGAAAGCCGTCAAGAAAGGCCCAAAGACGAGCCTGAAGCCATGGATACACGTCACCAGCACTTCAGGAGGCACATCAAGAAAATGCTTCACATACATCCGTCATCACTGCAAGAAGCGGCAAAAGGCGCGACCACGATTTCTTCGACATCCATGGTCGCACAGCAAACGCCAGAAGGGCGGAAATACGGTCAGATTGTGACCGGCCACCCGTACGACGTTGCGCTCAATGTATCAACGTTCAACGTGAACAAGACGAGGAGAACGGCGAGTGCCGCGACACAAGGAATCCAAAAGCGCAACATACCCGTCAAAGACGCCGAAATGAACCCCGATTTCGTTTTACCAGTAGAGAGACGAGGCAATGGTCTTCCTGCCTCCAAGCACGAGCAAATGGCTCAAGAAGTAAGTGATGATCCCCGTTCTACAATTGCCGGGCTCCAAGAGCCTGCACCCAAGGTCTCGGTCCATATGATTCTTCACAACACAAACGAAAGGAGATTGTCAGACCAGCGCAAATCACTACTGACATGTCCAAGCCATATGTTGGTGCACCCGTCATCCCATCGCCAAGGAAGAGTGTCTTTCATCATAATCTCGGTTTAGCAAGCAATTGGGCGGAAAGCTTCAGCGCTTCACAGGAGTCGGGGGCCAGAGATTCTCCGTCTCATACCTCAATCTGCAAAGCAGACAACGAGCCAGTCGGCCGAGACTTCGCTACCGGTGGCGCCAATCTTCTACAGCGCCTTCGAGACGACGGGCGTAGGTCTTGCAGTCCGGTGAAGAAAGCAGAGCCACAGGATGCAGTGGCTGGACTATCGCACAACTATTCAGCTTCAGCGTTCCCAAACTTTAGGCAACGTATCAAGGATCTGCGAGCCTCCAATACTCAAAATGAGAACCAAAGATCCACAGCGCCACTCCTAGACATACAAGAGCCCCCAACAGCTCCCCCATCGTTATCAACTGCGAACCTTGCGGAAAGTAGACCAATGTTGAAACCCTCTCCCATCATCCACCATCACTCCAAGCCGCCATCAATTGTCTCGGCTGAGTCGGCAGCAGAGGACGTGCAATCAGACGCTTCATCAGGCGTGGTATCCAATGCCCAAAGCGCCGATATCATGCGCGGCCAGATCGCCACTGATCATCATCATCATGCACACACGCATAAGCTGCCAATGCCGGGTCCTCCGCCTACTGGAGCATTACCTTCACTGCCCGAAGGTCACGATGACGAGGCTCCTACCACGCCACGGTTTAGTGGGTCAAGCCAGAGAGTGAACACTCCGGGAAAGTCGCCCGGAACGGTAGCTGTGCCGACAAAGTCACCAAAGAGGCCTGAGTACAGATTCCTCCCCAGCGATTGCAGTCCACCCATGGTCAAACAGCCTGCTTCCCCACAGAATTTCAAGGAGACTGCGCCAGAACAGCTCATCCCCTCTTCGTCAACGCAAATTCGAATAAAAAGACAAGGCGTGGCATTCCCGCGTCCAGACCAGCTCCCCAAGAGCGTGAGTGCAGGCGACATGGACCAATGGCAGCAGCAACGAAACGAAAAGACCAAAGCTTGCAAAGCTCAAGACTTAGCTCGTCTAAGATCTCACAAGGCAACAATAGAGAACGTGAATGCTACAGTCTCAGGACGAACGAAGTGTGAGGAGCACCGCGTTGGCATTGCAGTACAGCCAAGTATCGAAGACTTGTGCAATTCCAGTCTCTTCTCGGGAAGACATAGACCACACGCCTCTCAGACTACCGACCTCAGCCTCTCCACTACACCGCAGAACGAAAGAATTAGCGCGCTTCCAAAGAGCAGAGAGAGCAGCACACTCTCCCAAAGACTCTCCCCTATCATGGTGGTAGCTGAGCAAGAACCCGTATCTCCAGTCCTAAGATTACCCTCTCAAAATGGACGTGCAAGTAACAGGAACAGCATTAACGACGAGGCGTCCAATACGAGGTTCAGCAGGGACAGTACCGAAGAACTGCCAAGAACCTTCCAAACAATTGGCTTCCATTCCGGTCCATCGCACCCGGCATCTCCGTCGCTGCAACTTCCAGAAGACGAAGTCAAAGCACGCCCCTTAACCGCCCACTCCATGACCGCCTCCCGCCCTGTGGCATCGCGGACACCGCCGCCATTCACCCACTCACTTCTGCGAGCACAGTCGAATCGATCTTCCCACCAAACATCCATGCATGAAGTACAAGTAAGCGAACTGGAAGCGCGACTTTCCGCGATTGAGAAGAAGAATGTCATGTTGGAGCGGGCGTTCTTGGCTGTGATCAATACGTCTGCTGCCTACGGTGGCTTTGGCGGTGGTGGAGGGCCCAATCTGATACAAGGTGATGGGGAAAGACTGAGTAATGGTGGTAGTGGAGGGGAGAGGAGCAGTGGAGGGAGGGCGACTGAGAGTTTGTATGTAGGATTGGAACATTTGCTGGCGTTGCATGCGAGTGAGGTGGGAAGAAGGTTGAGTACGAGCAGTGGGCCGCCTTAAAGAGGGGGATACTGGAACGGATGCCGTCATTGGAAGAGTGCGTCGTTGGCTTTGATCAATATCAAGTTGGCACTCTGGCACTCAGACCATGGGCGATATAAAAATTCTTTCTCGGCAGACTTCAATCGTGCCTCTGACAGGTGAGATTTTGTGATTCGCGGTAGATTAAGACTCCTCAGACGGCATTCGAGTAAACAATCAGGAGGGCGCTATCTACGAAGAACATCGATAGCGGAAGATGACTTATCCGTGGTCGAGCCTTAGTGCAAGCATACCTGGTGAGTGGGGGTTTACAGACATCGATGAACATGAATCCAAATTAGTGATCTTCAAGCCTGGAGGCTGCGTAGGTGGGTGTTCTGCATCCTGCAATATCCTATCCCATATCAAATCTGAATTTGGGAATAGTGTAGTGGTCATCACTCCGAATCTTGACCCGACTGTAATCAGTCTGGTAAATCCTGTCCGAATTGGGGCGCCAGCTTGTCAATCCTTCTCTACCTTCCCTAGTATCAATTTCTATTGACAATTCACCCTTTTCTGTGACTACACTCCAGGTCAGCGATACCACAGTCCACGGCGCCATGGAATCCATAATGTTCAGGAGCAGAAGTACAGGAGTCGAAGACTATGGTTGTATTTTGATCAAATGACCCCTGGCTCATGAGACTAGAGCGCTGCGCTCTGCGGTCAATGAGTATTGGACTCACATCACTTCATTGGCAATGGAGTGTTCTACTAGAGCCATGACGACATTGCTAGGTAAGGGAAGGCGCTATTGTATGAGATTGAGTCGGGCGGTGGAGAGGTCGTATCAGAAGCAAAGCTCTCATTATTCTTCAGCGACGGAACAGTGCAGTCTTTTCCCGTGACTGCTCAACAATAGAGCGAATCAACCATGGAGTGAACGCGAGACTATCACGCATCTTCATTAATACGTTTTCATAACATGCTTACTTGTAGGTTCTAATTCTCAATTGATGACCCATTATTGACCAGTAACCTTCAGACTTCATTGAATCAGCAGTGGTGTTACTCCTGTCCATGAAAAGGAACACTAGAAGCCTTTTCGATTTGCTCAGAGATGGATCGGAGAGCCCCTGTTGCCTCGAAGAAAAGGATTGCGGCTTTTGTTACTTAAGATTGATGGATGAATGGAAGACGGTCGAGTTTACTTGACAAGGCAACTCTTACCCCCGTAATATTGAAAATCTTGTAATGTATACTTCACCGGTTGACCATATGAGAGGAAAGCCGCAGTATTAGGTCCAGGAAAGCTGGTCTATATCAAGGATGAAAGTCAGACAAGGAATGCATGTTCAATTGAGACTTCCATGATCCCAAGTCTTTACAAGCGTGAAGAATACCGAAGGACATTTTCTTTGATATCAGGGTTCTACGAGTCATTTCTGTTGAATCTTTGCTTTCCACATTAGTGTAAGGATATGAATGTGAGACTTATTTGACTCAAAGCCTATTTCGGAGTGTATCAGGCTCATAGGGTTCACTATTATCAGGGAGTAGCGGCCAGACGAAGGCCTATCCGAGCTATGAATTCGATCAAGCTTCGGATGAGGGCCGCCTTGCAAACCACTAGGCTGGGTCTCGACTTGGAAGCGAACGAAACGAATAATGTGGAAACTGTTGCAATCTTGAATCCAGCTGTAGAAAGCGTTCGGACCATCGTTCTTTAGCCAAAGCGCGATGTTCCACGACCACCAAGCTGCCGCAGCTTAGCCGCGAAAAGACCGCCTCCGCAATGACCTTGATGCCCGTCCTGCGCCCTGCAAGACAATTGCATCCATTACTAGCGGGACGGTAATCGCTCTCTTACTTGCAGTGCACATTGCTCTATTCGCATATCGCTCGTTACTCCTAGGGGTTCTGTAGAAGGTGGGGGGTGGGGGGGGTAAAAGGGGTCAGCAAAAGAAATTCACCCAAGCCGAGATATGTCCGTAGCAACAGCACAAACAACAGCCAAAGCAGGGCGGCAATCGTTACCTCTTTGGTTGCTTATGCACTAGACTTATGCTTAACCGCTTCGAAATACGGAGGATAACGAATGATGCAGCTATAGAACGTATCATTGACCGACTTCTTCTCAATATCAGGCGGCTTAGGCTCCGCACTATGACAATTGCAATGCAGGACGCATTTGCGCTTGACGATGTTGGTATAAGATGCCCTTTGCCGTCGAGAGCGCAGTGGCGAACCACAGGCCAGGTCCTTATAATATTAGCAACCTTCGTAGCCCCTGTGGTCAGCGGTCTTGATGGCTTGACGGCCTGTGGAATTGCTTTCGAGGATATCGAGGTCGCGGGTGTAGGTCATCTGAGCTTTTGAGTGAGCTTAATCGAGTTTAGGGAGGGGATGTGTACAAGAGAGACGGTGAGCAACGGCGAGGCGAGTACGTTCCAGACTGCCCGTTCCTCGAGGACGTCACGGGGGTGGAGGTGGTTCTCAAGAGTGTGCCAATGGTGAAGGGCTGACGCACGGGGCAAGAGAGGAATTAAGAAGAGTGAGGTATTTAGTGATATAACCTTTACGGTGAGGACAGCAAAGCTCTGGAAGACGAGAGGAGTTTCTGTAAGGTAAGGAGCGCATGAAGAAGGAAATTTAGGCGTAGTTTTTTGTCTTATATGGACAAGGCTTCCATTGATAGTGTCATCCACGAGGCAGCCTTGTACCGGAATGAAATGGTATACCGCGGCCTTCGAATCTGCTCATGCCATATAACCATCTGCGCAGGTCTCAGCGTCAAATGGGAGGAGTCGCGTATACTGACTATTGCCAGCCGTATAAAAAGAGGGCTCTAGCTACAGATTTAAGAGGGTTCGCTGAGCGGGCGTCCGGTTGGTATGCCCTGTGATCAGGGTGAGGAACAATTCGTGCCGTCGGCGGTGTCCAAATTTAGGACCGTTCGGCGGTGGAGTATTCTCGTGCTTTTCAGGAAAGGGTAATTGCTCCCAGAACGCTATTGACCACAGGGATGGTGATATCATACTGCCCAAAATTGTTTCTTATCAAGACACTTCAGCCTAGCTTGGTAATTATCACGGCTTTCCTGCCAAATTCTATCTCTGCAATCAAGGAGCTGTTGTGAACAATGTTAACATGGAGGGACGATTAGTTACATCATGGCGTGACAGATGTGGTACTGGTTAGCAAGGGAGTTCTCAGGCTGAATTATTCCTTGCGCGTACAAGAGTCACTTTCTGGATGCTACTTACAAGAGACAAGGTTATATGCACAAGATCTCCCAAAGTCTGGACGATGGCCATTTGACGATGTCTTTCAGGATAGAAGGAATATATCATCCTGCGATGGATTGCAATTTAACCAGCACAAAGAATAGGATCGAAGTTGACACCTTTGCGGGCTGATATTGACCAAGGCATAATCCGTCAAGAAGCATAACGACCATTGCCCATGATCTGAATCAAAATCTCGAATGATCAAGGTGTAGATGGAAAAGAGGGTTGCGTGAGGATCGTGTCGCGCGATAGTAAAGCGGCGCTAAATCTAAACCGGATCGGGACTGTGACTGTGGCCAGGGCAGATCTCAGTCAGCCACAGCTCACTCGAGGCTAGATCTAGCCTGCACCTTGCCGCTTTTAGCAAGCGCGCCGGGTGAGCAGGAATTGGTGCTGCACCCGATCTGGGCGATATATTGCCCCTTTGAGGTATATACTATCCCTCCTCTCACCTACCAGTTTACCCAGCCCCTGACGTTCAAGCAGATGCATGCTCACCCTCCCTATAGGGCTGACTATGGAAGTTTTACTGCAATCCATTTCCACGACTACCAAACACCCTACAAGTATGGAGCCATGCCAAAAATCGTCAGATCTTGCCAAATGTAGTACTGGCTTGCGTAGGAGGAACATCAATTTGTATGACATTTACTATGTAGATCTAGGTCTCATGGAGACCATTGGGGGTGAACCCTTCTAGCCTATTTCAGGTAGGTTCTAGGAAAAGGCCGCTAAGCAGGGTATAAGTAGGTATCAAGAGGAGCAGTATCCCCTACTTCTAGTCCCTCACCTGTTACTGAAAGAAAGACGGCAACTCTTGTCTCCACCTACTCCGCATATTCCCTACCCTTCTGGTTGCTCCTCACGACTATGGGTTTGAATAAAGTGCTGCCGGAAGAGCTATAGGATAAGGCCATCGCTAATGGCTATGAAAGGAGCGTACCGAGCAGAAGATAGTGGAATGGGCCTGTACGACCTACGTACCAAAACCCTTTGAAATGTGAAACGGCGCTTCAAATTAAAAGGTGAGTGCTAACCTCGGTTACTTCCTTCTACGTGTTTACGACTTGGATATTAAATCGAGGGCTTAATAAACAAACTATCTTCATCTTAAATCCTATGAGTAGATTTATGTTCAATGCGTAGCGATAGCCTAATAGTACAAACGCCTGCTTTCGCCTCGTAAAACAGCCCTGCCACGCCTCATTGCCAGGGGCTTTGGGTACCGGAATCAGGGCCGTCCTGATAGGTCCGATAAATTCATCGATTGGGCCGTTGCGACAAGCAAGGAGACTCAGAGGGCCGAGCATCCAGATACATTAACGTCCATGAATCACTTGGCCTTGGAAAATCACGTCTTGATCTATTTCTGCTCGCGCTCTCTCTCCTTCTCTCTCCCTCTCCTTTTCGCTCGTTGCAGCAGCGAAGATGCTCGATCAAGTGTGTGAGGTGACAAATTAAGAGTTGGAAGGTACTTATGTGCTAAGTGCTGTAGAGTCTGCCATTCGAGCGCAATGAGGAAGATCTTGATTTTGTTGGTGAGTAATGTGCTCGAGTCACCTTTATGAGATGGAAAAGGTCGGATCTGGTTTGTGACGACAAGCTAGGCGCAGTAGATTCTTGGGAGTTATACGTGTGAGAATAATTTGCCAACTTGTAGGTTGGAGATTATGATTTACAAGGCATTGTACACTCTGGAGGAGGGGGCGGATCGCACGGATACTTTCCGTTTGCAAAGTCTTGACCGAGCATAGAGACGAGCGGGTCTACCTGCTTGACTCCAAATATCTGCAGCGCTTGCACAAGGTGATTCTGTCGGAATGCCATCGCTATGACGATCGGAGGAGGAAAGTTGTGTCGTGCGTACCAGGATTCATCATGTATGGAAACACCATGCTGTGCCAGAGCGTCGACAAAACCTACATTTCCTTGCTGACATGCTATCCCCATTAGGTTGACCGAATAGAAATCCGCATTCTTTTCCTTGTCACCGAATTTGTTGAGCTCGACAACGCCGCGATCAAGGAGCAGTCGGACCATTTCAGCAGCTCCAATTCGAGGGGCGGCTCTTGCGAGCACAGAATACAACTGATTAGGTTTCAGCTGTACGCCTGCGTCGAGGAGTATGCGCACTGCACCGACACGGCCACCCCATGCCGCCGCACTCATAGAACTCCCCAAATACCGACCATATGGATTTGCACCTCTGGTGAGTAGCAAAAGCAGAACCTCTTCCTGTCCGGTCCATGCGGCTAGCTCAACGGTACTGACCCAGCGGCCAGGTTGGCTATGCTCATTGACGTTGCCTTCATGATCAAGCAGCAGCCGGACGACCTCGATCATTCCATATCTGCAGGCTGCGAGAAGCCCATCTTTGAGGACATCCTGGCATTCGGACAGCTCATCCTTGTTTTTTTTAACAACAGATGCGCTATATCAGGCTGATTTAGCATCAGAGACCAGATAATGGCTTGTTCGAAGGCCTTTCCGTAAGTATGGTATTCGTACTGCGGTTCGAGTAAAAGATGTACCATCTTCTCATTCCGAGTGAACATCGTTTTCTCGAGTAGAGAACTTCTGCCTCGAGTAGTGAGCCAACTGTCCTGTGGTATCGGCTTGTTGATATCGACACCGCGCTGCAGAAGCACACGAACTAGGTCGTATTGTCCCATTTGCACTGCCGCGAGTAAAGGCGTACCAAAAATCTCGCTTTCAACCTTTGCAACGTCCATCTGCCCATCTCCAAGTATGGATTCAATAACGGAGGACCTATCTACACACATTGCCGCTATAATAACGTGGTAGCGATCATCCACACTAGACACCGAACGCATTGATCTCTGCAACACGCCGTAGTCGATATACTGAGTAGAGCTGGCTCTGGCGCAGAGCATTCTCAGGTATCGATACCTCAACACTCTAATCCGCCGTCGTCATCATGTTTCAATATTTCGTCCACAATATAGTTGACCAGAGCTGCAAAGTTGCCATTTGTTGGCGTGTTCTCTGTATGCGGACGTTGGAGCAGAAATCTCGCCAAAAGATAGTGCTGTTTTTCTCCCCAATTCGGGCGGAGGTGGCAATTATCGAGAAGGTCAGTTCTAGCAAAGGCGCGAAGAATCTCGTGGTCAAAAGATCCTAAACACATAAGAAGCGAGACTGCGTTCGAGAATGGTAGGAGCAAACACGCACAATTTACACGACGAAGTTTTACAGCCTCCTCAATGCAATAAGACCATAATTAACAACAACATGGTCCAGAATTTGGCGAAAAAGCTCCACGGGCAGGAGGAGAAGAGACGTTATGAATCATCGAAACGTAATATTTTGAAGGAGTCAAAGAGCACGGAACTTTGTTTCTCGAGGAAACGGCTAAAGTCCTCAACATCGTAGAGACTATATGTGCTCAGTTATTAGGATGTAGCTCTCAAATGATTACATGGCTCAGGCATCACGCAATACGTGTACCTAAGTAGGATCACCAACGCGAGTCTAAAAGCGGCGCTCACCCTAGACTCGGTGGGGGGTTGGGGCAGATTTCTGTTACCTTGGCACTTGGATCTATTCAAAGGCGGCTGTGTGATGAACCCGCGACGCACAACCTACAACGTCCACCATAGCTTACTTCTTAGTGATATGTATTTCTTGCTCTGTACAAAGCACTGTCTTTTCCACTCCATCACTGAGGATTGCGAATCCCAACGCTCTACATACTTTCGAGAGGCAACGCTTGAGTCAGGGCCGTATGAAGCTTCCCAACTGGTGTAGATGAACATATCGTTCACAGCATGCCTTCAGTACTGTCCGATGCAGACAAGGAGACAGTCAAAAGGGTAGTCCCGAAGGCCGCCAACAAAATTCATGCCGTCGCCGTTGCGAAACTCTACGTCGCTCACCCGAACAAGCAAAATTGGACGTATACTGGCTTACAAGGGGCAGCGGTCTTGGCAAACGACTTAGTGGGGAATACATACTGGTTAAAGATGGTGGACGTATCTGTGCGCCATATATGTACAAAAGCACTTGTACCAATACTGACCGTAAGCAGGGCGCCAATCGCGGTGTTGTCTGGGACCAAGAAATCTATGAACCATTCTATTATAACCAAGACCGGACATTCTTCCATTCATTCGAGCTCGAGGATTGCTTGGCGGGCCTTTCGTTCGTGGATGAGAAGGAAGCCAAACAGTTCAAAAAAAAGATGGACGACAGGGAGAAAAATGCGAGCAAGCAGACCAAAGCAACCCCTTTCCAAGGCTCGACCGCTCAATCAACAGGGGCACCTCTCTCAAATGGCAAGTCTCATCACCGTTTTGGCCTTGGGAATTTGTTGCACGGCCAAAGATCCTCATCGGCTCCACAAGTGCCACCACAGCAACTTCAAACTGTCATCCCTCCTCGGGAATCCTCGCAGCTCGAGCAGGCGCCGAGCAGTCCGAATCGTGAGAGAACTTCTTCGTTGGACACCGTGGATCCTTCTTGGAGAGGAATACTGGGCGAGCTGCTTGAGATGGGTATTACTGAGGACCAAATAGAGCAGAATTCGGACTTCATTAAGGACTACATTGAGCAAAAGAAAGCTAGTGGGAAACCGGTCAGCAGGCCAAATGAAAGTACCACTAATGGTCTCGACGAGAATCGGCGGGTCAGAGCGCCCCCTCCCCCTCCGCCAGAAGCACCGCCTACTAGATTAGAATCAATCAGTCCTCAGGGTACTGGCAATCCAGTCTCTTCGAAGAGAGGCCCAGCGCCTGCAGTTCCACCATCTCGCAGAAGTCGTCCCGACAGCCAGAGCACAGCTTCATCGCATCAGGATAGGTCGCCTGAAAGATCTCCTGCGAGAACACCTTCACCGCCACGTCCAGCATACCAGTTCAGAGCACCACCTCCGCTTGCGGATGCTGGCAAGTTTGCGCATGCACCAGCTCCAGGTCTACCAAAACGAAATCGGGCAGCCTCGAATGTAGCGAATTCCGGCCCGCCACCCCCTCCCAGACCACCAAAGACACCTATGGAAGACGAGGATGAAGTCAGGCCGAAATTCGGCGTCCCTCCCCCGTTCCAAGGAGAACGGAAGTCTTCAATAGCTCCCCCCCCACCACCAAGTCGTGCTCCTCTTCAATCTTCCCCCCGCAATGCCCGAGATGCCAACGAGAGGAAAGCTTTACCG
>JAABUK010003842.1_pt1 | contig 24999 bp, 18 predicted proteins | sample 5559141 | NCBI WGS metagenome assembly JAABUK01 (sample SAMN10711869, study PRJNA513367) | rock metagenome | isolation source: Antarctica rocks | place: Antarctica: Victoria Land, Pudding Butte nord | collected 2016-01-03 | reverse complement strand
AAGAAGAAAGGTATGACATTATGTCTTTGTGTTGTGGAATATAATAGAGGAAGGGGGGGCCGGGGGGGGGATTTTGGAGGATTCCAGGGGAGAGCTGATGGCTGAACCTAAGCAGGCCAATCTGCAGATGTAGGCAGGTCTACCTTTGAATGGGGGTTGGAGATTAGCCCGTGGGCGGCGCTGGCAGGCGATGTAAACAACGAACTGGCGCACCGGTGGCCTCCGAATGCAGATCTGGCGTGCCGAATCTCTCATACACCGCATGCCGGCTTCATCATCCTGATCCAAGGAAATGAGTCAGGAGATAGACCGCGCAGATCCGTCATTTCTCTTTTGGTCTGTGGGCCCCCCCCTGCTCTTCGATTCGGTCGTTTGTAGCTGTACTTCCCTTTGCTCGCTCCATTTGGACACATCTGTGAGTTTGAAAGTCTAGACAGATTTGGTTGTCCTTGGGAACATTTGTCACCCATCTCTGGCAGGTTGTAGTCGCTGACTGCTCCTTTGCATGTGAACTGTGCGGAGCAAAGCTGTTTGGCTCTTGAAGCCCTCGTAAGTATGATTGCTTGGGTGGCCAACTTGCTGAGAGCAGAAGTAACCTGGCATGTCGAATTCTGTCTTTGTGGCCTTTTGACACCATCGAATCCCGTGCTTGACTAGAGCACAGCGGGAGTTGACGGTGCAGAACTGAAGAGGAGATGGAGAGGACATTGTGCCCGGAGCCGTGTCGCCGTCGTGGTAGTAGGTTTGAATATCCTGGTACTACTCACCGCAGCGCGGCGCCACAGGCATGAAAAATAATCCAACCACCGGCAACGATTGCTTATCCTTTGAAGTTATCTGATGGGTGTTTAAACTTCGTGATCTCTATGAGGGCCGACGGAGATGCTGACGATGATCTCCACTGGCATTGGCCCTTTGAGTGTGTGGAAGGTTCGAGAGCGACGAATTTGCGTGCATTGTGATTGGGTATCCGACCTGTAGAATGCTGGAGTCTTTCTGCCTGGACATGTCCTTGGGTAGAGATTCTAAGTGAGGAGTGGTCGATCTGTGCTGCACATACGAGCGAGATTCTCGAGATTCAGGAAGACGTCGCTGCCATAACAGTCGGCTAACCGATTGCGCCACGGAGACATTGGGGGTCTTTGTTGAGCGTCACAAATTCATCCTCCCTTATTACCGGAAGTGTGTGTTTTCCTCTTCGGGACTGCCTCTTGGCGTCCTTGGCATCCTCAATATGGACAGCATAGGTAGATGCAAGATTATGCCTAGCTATACGTGCCATTGCACAAGTGTGCAAGGAGCTGTTACGTACCCGGACTTCAGAAGTTGATTTGCCTGCCACCGAAGGCTAAGGAAGCTTCAATTGATCCTGACTCATGCCACTCCGGAGGCATCCGAACTGCAAATCCTATAATTCGTCCTTCACACCCTTCTTCTTCGTCCCCCCAACCCCAGCATCATTCTGGCAGACCGCCGCCGTCCCAACCTCCATTCTATAAACACACTTTTCGCTCTCACTGACCCGCCAAATCTCCTCCTCGGCACTACATCCCAGCACCACGACCGTCGACCTGGCCGGGCCATTCCAGCAATGCTGCCCGTTCTCATATCTTAACACCACCCTGTCACCCACTCCTAATCCTTTGCCTTCGGCATTGACGTCGCTGTCCACGTGCTCTGAATCAATGCGCACGAAATTGCCCATGTTGGTGTCTCCACCACCCTTCTTGGGTTTTTGCTTCGTGGAGCCCAGGAAGCAGAGTTCGTATGTGTATTCGCCGCTGTCTTTGGTGATGCATCTATCTTTCAGCGCACGGAAGACATCGTCAGCCCCGTAATCCTTCTCAAGATCTGATATGGCATTGTTCAGGTCGTTCTGGGTATTTCTTAGAGACGTCTGTGCGGAGTCATGTTGGGTGCGAGCAGTGGTAACAGCCGCAGATTCCGTGTTGGTGGTGGTAGAGTCGGATGTATCAGCGAGGATGCCGCTTTCGATGAGTAGAACACGGAAGGAGCGTATTTTCGCGTCAAGCCAAAGACGGAGGGTTGGAGGAGCGTAAGCAGATAGGCCGTAGAAGATGCTTTCTGCCTCACTAGAAGTGGAATCGTCGCCGCCTTCCCATTCGACCCAATTGACGCCGTTCGTCTCGTCATCGACTTTGGAGATCTCGTCCAGGTCGCGATCTTTTGCTTCTTCCCAGACTCCTTCCTTGTCTCGCGCGACGTACTCCTCGTATGCCCTAACCGCTCGCTTGACACCTTCGTCGTTGAAGTTAGGATTGTGTTCCTCCTTTAGGGCTGAAAGTGTGGTTTCCAGCTCCTTTAGTCGATCATTCAATGCGTCTCTTTGTTTTCGAACATCCACTAGATTCGATCTCAGTTCTTCAACCCTGACTTTTGCCAACCCAGCCAACACACCCGCTCGTCCAGCTTTTCCACTTCCTCCCCTTACCACCTTCGAATTCTCGCTTTGCTCCGTCTCCCTCAGCACCATTTCGGTCTCCTCGACCTTCTCCTCTGCACTCTTCACCTTAACCTCCAACTCTTCAATCCTACTCCGCACCAAATGTCTCAAATTCGCCGCTTCAACAACAAGCTCCTTCTTCCTCTTCATTGCAATACCCAATGCTTTCTTCCTCACATCATCTTTCTTCCGCCACTCCTTCCCAATCTCCTTACATCTGTTCGGACATGTATTGCCACCAACATGTTGCCATTCATCTGAGCCATCGCAGCAGAGTGTGTAGTCGCATTTGCCATCGTTGACGGCCGTAAAAGGAAGATATGAAGGGATGTGGCCTTTGTTTTTGCAGTAGAAGCCGGGTAGGGCAAGCGTTATGTTGTCGGTCGAGGGGTTGACAGAAGGTGTGTTGGGTGACAGCGGAGAGATGTGAGAACATGCTGAGGTGCCTGGTTCATCACTGCCATCCGGGCAGTCGCAATAGTCGTCGTTGAGTTGAGTGATGTCGATTTTGTGTAGAGGATTGGAGATGCAGGGGAACTCGGTGGTAGATTTGTAGAATTTGGAGACTGGGTAGCGGTGAGTCAGCTCTGGCGTTGAAACACGTTCTCGGGAGCGAGTTGACTCGACTTACACTCAGGTCCCACGCCACGCGGTCGTGTTGAGTCTGAAGATAGCGTGTCCGCCTCACATCCTGTGGCTACGGCTAAGGAAAGAAGCAGCAGGGACCCAGAAAGAGTCATGGTTGGCGGTGTCAAGCCGGAAAGCGGTTATCTTCATAGCCAAAGGGACCAGATTTCGGGCTGTGATGAGTGCCAAGGCTTTTCAGGGGGACCATCAAACTAGTTGCTGGCTTCACTTTTCATATTTGTGCGAGTGAGGATGAAAAACATCGGATGGTTATCTTCAATTGTTCCACCAGCGCCGAGGCTCAGAGCCAACTACACATAAGCTAATGGTCTATGTACCAACCGTGCATTCAAGTGGTGCAACATCATCTGCTATTCCATCGTCATCGGCTTCAGCAGGGGGCGTGAGCATTGCCGCAGGCCCTTCAACAACGGTCAAAGGTCGTTCTTCTTCATCAATGACACCCTTGACCATGCGCTGGTTGACAAACCCTTTTCCTGGGCTCTCCCATGTAAAATCTGCATAGCCACCAACTATCCCCCGAATACCCTTCGCCAACATTCTGATGCGCTGTCTTCGCTGTAAACTCCATTCGTGATCGCTCAGCGCATCACTGGGCGTCATTGAACCAGGTACTTCATCGACATCGTCGGCAAAGCCATCGAGAACACTTCTCCAAACTCTCATCGTTTCATCCAACTCTTCGAGCTTGCTTACACCCATAACGCTGACACCCAGCTTCTCCCGCGTTGTAAAGGCAGTAGAATAAGCCGCATCGGATGATCCAAGCAGATCGCCATATGCGCCTGCTGTTGAGCCTTCTCTTAGCCAGCTTTCAAGAGCAAAGCGGACGGCAACAACTTCCAGCTTTTCGCCTTGCCTGTCGGTCCACTGACTCGCGAAATGGATAGCCGTCCGCAGTTCATCCGGCGCTGGATGCCAGTTGCCCATTGCGCCAACAGGAACGCCTTGTCGTCTCAAAAGGCCCATACCAAGAAGGCTTGCATTCGGCACAATATCGACGCCTGCTGCGACGAGTCGTGGAATGCCCTCCGTCCGAAGCCTTGTATTTTGCAAAGTGTAATTTGCGTACGACATAACCACGTCAAGAGGCTCGCCGGTCTCTCGGAGTACCAATTCAGCCAGGTCGCATAGGATGTGGACGGGGTAGCCTGATATGCCCACGTATTTGACGGTGCCATTATCGTCTCGTATCCGTCGCAATTCCTTCACTGCTTCTAGCACTTCCGCCGCGGAGACAAATTCGACATCATGACAGTAGACTACATCGAGATAGCTTGTGCGCAAGCGCCTAAGACTCCGACGCACACTGTGCCGGACCCAAGAAGGCGAGTAGTCAAACTCGCTGGCGGCTAGCCGACCGACTTTCGTAAGGATGTGGTAGGACGAGCGAGGGAAATGCGATCGAACGAAGTCGGTGTCGAGGGCGGCACCGAGCAGCTCTTCCGCCGGACCGTAGTAAGGTGAGGTATCGAACGCGCGGACTCCTAGAGAGAGTGCGCGATGAACGAGGTGAGTTGTCGGTAAAGCAAAAGGGTCCGGGTTGAATTGAAAGTTGAACGTGGCGGTTCCGAAGATAAGAGGAGGCAAAGTCTCTGACAGCTTGACCGTCGGCGCAGGCATTGTGAGAGTGCTTCTGCTCGAGTCTGAATCGGGAGAGTAAAGGAGAAAAGAGACCTGCCAGGAGTACTATATCATACAAGGACAAAAGAGAGGTCTATAATGCAGGGAGGACAGTGTGAAGAAGCAAGGCCCCAAGTGCAGGTACCTGTCGAGCCGTCGCAGCGGCACGGAGAACGGCGATAGCGTAGGCATCAGCTGGAGAATGGACCTTGTAGATACTCGGTTAGTAGCCTTCTTCTACTCATCCGTCTTGGAGCGAAGTGTGGATCGTGCCAGTCACTCTTCATTGTTTTCGCTCTTGGTGGCCCGGAGAAAATGGTGCAATCACGTCAATGACGCACACACTGGTCGAATGAATACTAGCTTCTGAAAGGAGTGATAAGCTGTGCCATCGCAGGGAGTGAACAATGCAATAAATGCCTCGGACGACTTCCTGGGACACGAATAACAGCAGGCCAGACAACGTGGAGATAGGAATGGGCATGGGTGGATTGTTGGTGTGATTCCTGGCTTAGCTCCTCCACTGCCTCTGATACCAGTACGAGCAGATCTTCCCAACGGCCCGACAATCTTGCAGGACAGGAATTGAATCACCTGCAGCCGGGCTAAGCTCGTGATACGAACCTATTCTCTGGTTGGACCCTGCAAAATGGGTGGAAACCTTATCAGCCAAGCGGCGACTGGCTCATCGATATTAGAATCAACGTGTCTACGGAGCACTGCCCCTAAAAGAGCGATAGAAAACAGTCCTTAATACAAGTACAGGAGCCTGAATGGCCAATATCTTGCAATTCATCCATTCTCTCCGTCCCTGAGCTGAGATCTCGGCCTGCTCCACACTGTGCGCGTCTTCTGTAATCTGTAAGAGCGTGTTGACGCTGACGCTGAAACTTTATACATCCCATCCCAGCTCAGGTGTAATACATGGCCTACCCAAATCCTAGGATCAATGAGTCCTCCTAGTCGCAAGCCCCCTGGTCCAGGCTGTACCAACGCCATGTAATGCTCCTGCTCGTTCCGAAGATCGATCCTCAGCTCCATGCTATGCAGAAACCAAAACTGCCAGAGTTGCGATGCGCTGTACAAAGACGAGTGTTTCGAGTCGAATCCATCGAGATCCGCCGCTATGATTTGGTAGACTGAACAAGGGTTGTGTCATCGACCTTGTCACCCTTTAGCTCTGGTCATCGATCTTGATAGACTTTGGGTCTCCAACCTTCTTTCAGTTCCTGGTCCTTCGCCGCCTTGCGTTCTGCTTCCCGCACTTCCATCTCAATCCGTTCTCGCGCTCGTAATATTTTGCTCTGTAGGTAGAAGCTTCCTCCCTTTTCCGGATTGTTCAGATCAAATAACCGTTTAAACCTCTCCGTCACGCTCTCCATGTTGGCCTTGCCGCCCATCGGAGGTTTGACGTTGAGTATCTTGCACGCCTCATCCAGTGTCAGGCCAGAAGAGGCGAGATTGTTCAAGGCCTGAGGATTATCTTTGGTAGCAGCTGCGGCATATTTTTGACTGGCCGACGCTTGCTTGTACGCTTCTGCGAATGCTCGCCCCAAGACGCGCGATCCGGTAAGCACCACTTGAGCAAGTATTCGATGCGCCTGTTTCCGGGTCAGTGCGGGCGGTGCTTTCAGCCATCCAAACTTACCATAAAGCGTAGGGGAAGTCGAAAGTGGAGAGGACCAATCCGATCGCAAGAGTGCGCTCAACAGGCTCCCGTGGTTGTGGTTCTGGTGGTGCGCCCTCGAAGACGTGAGGTAATGGCGAAGGTGTACCGATGGCAAGAGTTGACCAGCGGAGAGGAGATTTTGATATGCAAGAACAGCCGAAGACCGAGCTCGCCTAAAGTTGCAGTGTCCCGCACCGCGGCGGAGTCGTTCGTTCCGAGTCCACTCCGGAAACCGTCGCACAGGCGAAATGCTTCGAGGCCTCAAAGCTGTGACTGCTCCAGTCAAACGCATCTCTCTCTCACGACATATTCAGTAACACCTGGACTGTTGGCATTTGCATCCCGGGGACTGTGGGATCGCATGCGTTGGATCAATAATTGGAGGCTGTTGCGCCGCCGTTAACGCCCGCCATGACCTTGTCTGTCGTCTTCCCATGATTTCGTGCCCGTTGCATGGCCGCACTTGGTACAGTCCCTTGCTCCATATCAGTCTACTGTAAACTAGAGTGCTGTCAAAGATATTCCCTGGCTCGCGTCCATGTCACCAGCATCGACATTTACCTCGGACGATGGCCCTTCGGCTCCGTCCTATGACCCTAATCCTCCAACGGTTGCGGCATTCTCCCCACAGAACCTCTCTGGCGCATCCACGATCTCTAAGCAACGCTCCACCATAATCGTACATAAGAAATCACCACTGCTTGTCGCAACCCCGCCTCAGGTCACTCGAGCACTCGCATACTCTCACCCTTTCCTTCTTCCCTTGAATAAAGTCGCTGGGCTACTGTCATGGAGCACCGACGACCCTTGGGAAAGCTTTCTCCTTGTCGCTGGATTCTGGGCTGTGACACTATATGGCAATGAGCTCCTTCTCTGGACCGGGCCAATCCTTGTGGTGATAGGCCTCATCCTGGGCATGTACTCACGGCGTTACTCACCTCTATCATCCACTTCGCAGACTGGGGAGAAGCACGGCCATAAAAGAGAATCCTCAGACATCACGTCTAGCCATCACAAGAGCCTCGATGAGATAGTCGAGACTCTGCGTGTCTTTACTAACCGCTGCAACATCCTCCTCGAACCCTTTCTCTCCCTGACGGACTTCCTCTCCACGCAGCGCACCGCCACATCAGCAACCACTCGGCCCGCCCTAACAACACTCTTCATCCGAATCCTCCTCGTCACACCCCTTTGGATATTGCTCACTCTTCCACCATTCTATCTTCTCACCTCCCGCCGCGTGATTCTCACCTTTGGCACCGTCACTCTTACATGGCACAGCCGACCCGCCAGGGTCTCGCGTGTTATCCTCTGGCGGTCTCTAACAGTCCGCCGCATATGCTCTTTCATCACCGGGCTCTCATTTGCGCAAGATCATGACACCTTATCCGCTTCTTCTGACGGTAGCAAACTCACCCCCCCAACGCTTGCGGCACGCCGCATAACGAAATCTCAAGAGAACATCGCATCAGACCTCGCCATGATGAAGCATCGAGTCGCATCACCAGGAGTTCGCTTCACTTTCATTCTCTACGAGAATCAGCGACGATGGCTAGGCCTGGGCTGGACATCCGCAGTGCTCGCGTACGAGCGCGCCTCCTGGACAGACGAACATCTTAATCCTGCGCCAAGCAAAGATCGATTTGAGCTCCCTTATGTTGAGAGCGGCACGGCGAGATGGCGGTGGGTTGAAGGTTCGACCTGGAAGATCGAGGGTGGCATCTCCACCACCATGTCATCCGCAACACCATCCTCGAAGGGCACCAAATCCGATGCGGGAGCCACTGGCAATGACGGCGGCGGCTGGATCTACTACGACAACAAATGGAACGATGGGAAACGCGATGCGGATGGATGGGGTAAATACACCAGACGACGAAAATGGTACAGGGATGCAGAATTAGTGGAAGTCACGCCGAGTACTGAGATCACGCCCAACTCGACGCCGAATGAGACAGCTGCATTGTCTGAAGCGGATAATGATGAGAAGAGGAAGATTGCATCGTCGAAGACTGAACCATCTCATAAAGAGACAACGTCATCAGTGTCAGCATCTCTCCAACTTGACGCTGCTGCAGGTGGTGAGACTCAACCCGACAACGACGGCGAGCCCGATTCTGCCAGCTCGAAAGCGACCAAACGAAAAAGCTGGTTCACTAGTGGGAAGAACAGAGAGAGGAGAGATAGCAAGAGTAGCAGTCTAGGGAAGAAGAGTTTGGATGGCTCGGTCAGTGTGAGGACGGATCCCGAAGATGACCATGTGGATCGCTGGAAGAGTCGGGAGAATGAGGGGGGCAGGACGTTCGGGTTGGGAGAGGATGCTGTTATGGGTTTGAGCTGATCTTCTCATAATCGACTACTTTGTAAACAGGAGTAAAGGATAGCATCTATCTGGCGAGGAGGTGGGGGAGGGCCCTCAAGATGTCGGGAGGGCCGAAGGAGACAACTTTAAACTTTACTTGCGTGGTTTGACACCTCCGCCTATAATGCGCAGAGTCGGCTTCCTCTATCTCAAGCCCTATCTGACGTAGCAAGTGGACAGTCTTCGTAGAGACCAAAGCCTTTTTGCTACCCTCACCAAGGTTGTGGTAATTACCACAAGCGGCTAGCGCGCATGTGATCTTGGCGCATGGCTTCCGACAATTCACCCTCTGCGATCTGGCCCTACGACTTTCACCGGTCTTAATTCATCTCATCAACTACTTTGAAGACAGACACCAAACGAGAGACAGCTTTCAGGCAGTAAGCACCAGCGCAATGGTAGCTCTTGGCACACCGTGCCAGGATCGTCCACTCGACATCGCCTTGATGTCCGATCTCTCAGTGCTCCTTCGGTCACCGAGGGCCAGGGAAATTTAAATTTGGTAAAAGAGTATTGTGAGTATGCTGTATGTTCCTTGTGTGCTGTTTCTTGGTGGTTATAATCTTCTCTTCTTCTGCTCTAGCTTGTTCTTAGTAGTTTTACTTTCTGGTTAGAGCTTTGTATCCCTATAGTCCTTGGCCATGAGCGCGATTCAGAGCTTCTCGCCTTCTGATCTTTCTCGCGCGTGGAGTCCATCACTGGCCATGCACAGCCAACACCACCAGCCCACTCTGACAACACAACCGAAAGATCCAGCTTCAGCTCCAGCTCCAGCTCCAGCTCCAGTTCTAGCTCCAGTCCCTCCACCGCCAGCATCTCCTCCCTCTTCAAGTCCATACTCCACGCCGAAAACACCAAAATCATCGCCGACTCCCACGACCAAGGCCTAGCACATAGCACATAGCACCCTCCTCCTCCTCCCCAACATCCAAGAATCCTCACCAACGCCACCCGCATCTCCAGCTTGCTCGCAGCAGCGTCCTACCCAAGAAGCAGAAGCGCTGGCACAGTGTAGAGGCAGACGATTGCTCGCAGACGTGCGTTCCAGGTCCTGGTGTCTAGGAGTCGAGCGGTGAGGTAGCGACGAATCAGGATTCGAAGCCGGACCACCACGCTGCAGTGTGGGATGATTGTGAGCAGAGTGTGGAAGATGTGAGGAAGGTGGTCGTGCAGGGTGGGAGGCCGCTTCTGCGGAGGAGATCGGGGTTTTCAAGATAGCAGGGTATTTCTTTGACGGGGGTTCGTTTGGTTGTGACGACTTGTTCTTCACCTTACTATCTTCTATCTTGGGTATGTCGGCATTCATCTGACTCCAATTTGACAAATCGATGTGCCCTGGCGATATAGGCTCTGGGGAATGAGGATTTCCGTAGCTGGAAGCGCTTTTTAAAGGTCGTGTCTGTTCGTTGCAGCAAGAGCTCTCTATGTGCAGGTCGAAAACAAAGAAAGCGTTGTCATGAAGATTGGTATCAGATCACGATTGGATAGTAATTTCCTCCACTGCTCCTCTACCCAACCAGCAAGAATTGTGAGACGTGTCTACTGCCGCCAAATTGGCGAAAAGAAACCCTCCAGACACCTCCTGAGCTGCCCGCAATGATAGTATGAGCAGTGACCCTCCACGCAAAGTGGAAATTCCTAATTACAACCTGCGCTATGGGTTGGAATATCGCGAAGCTCACTGAATTCATGCTTGGCATTTAATTTGGCGTCTGACGGGACGGATGACGCTTGGGTCGATCCGCTTTGATCGGAGTCTGCATGCCGACGTGTTGTTACCTCAGTATTCTCGACGTGAACGGATTCTTCACCCTTCTCCTTGTCACCTATCATGGCGGCAAGGCTGCGAAAATTGAACATGGGCTCTGTTCCAGCCCCTCCCCCGGAAGGAGTGTTCGAGCCTGTCATGGCTTGACTAGATCCAGGGTCCATAAGCGAGGAAGCTGAGGACGAAGCATTGGACATTTGGCGAAGATGAGATCGCCTGGAAGGTTCAGACGCGAGAGCGGAGGATGGCAGAAGTAAGTCGTGCTGGCCAGGAGACAATGACGAACTGGGGAGATCGTGGTGATTGTGCTGTGGTATTCCAAGGGGTGGAGTCCCACTTCGGTCGACCCCTTTTCCTTTTCCAGAACTGCCCAGCTCCTCATCGACAAACGAGGAAGATGCACTCTCTGCACGAGCCAGAGGACTACTCGAACCGCTGTCTGTGCCACCGTAGCTAACGCTGGAGTTGATATCATAAAGACCACTTTTCTTCGCTGCCTTTTCTGCCTTCTTGGTCTCCTTTTCTTTCTTCTTGGCTTCCTTCTTAGCCTCTTTTTCCTCCTTCCTTCTTCGGTCGTCTTCAGCAGCCAAGCTCAGTCTGATTGCTTCCATCATCATCATGTCTTCAAGCTCGTCCATCCTACTTCTCCGTGAGCTGCTGCCTCGAGGCGGTGGCAAGAAGGGATTGAATGGTCCATCACCTGAATCTCCTTGCTCTTGCTGTCGAATATTATGCCTTTCCGCAAGCACAGCCAAAGCATCAAGGTGTGCAGAATTGCCGTTGCCCTCAAGGGTCTGTCGTCTTAACACATTTCGCCTTCCGAAGGGTGCAAAGGCTCGAGCGTCCGGGTGACCAGATCCTCCCATGAGATATGCTGCCGTGTGTAGTGCAGTAGCTGCTGCGGATCTTCTTGCAGCATGAGCGCGAGCGCTTGCCAATTTTGAAGCCCAATCAGGCCTGATCTTATCCGTTGTGATAACTCCGGGAGCTGTAGCGGAAAGCGAGGTGCCTCTACGTCGCGATGAGCTAGGTGGCATTCCAGTCGAGGATAAGGATGTTTGTGAGGACATAGCGGAGCTTGCGGCAAACGGCTGAGACCCGGCGCCGTACGTCAATCCACGTCGGAATGGCGGTGGTGCATAGGTAATTCCAAACTCAGGCTGTTTACAGAACGGACAAGTAGCAACCTCGGAAACAAGTTGTCCATCCGCGTCCGCGTCCCTGTCAGCCTCAGAAGCAGGAGGCGCATTCGCACCTGGTTGCTCGTGCTCTGGAGGGTGGGGATCAGGTCGCTTGATCTGCACAAAACATTCGGAGCAGATGGGTTGGTCGCAGCAGCGGGTTGTGTTCAGGTACGGCGGATAGTACAGAAAGCAGATTGGACATTCGGAGGCGTCCTTGTACAGGAATACCTCGACAGGCTGCCCGTTGACTGACGGATCCCTGGGAAGTTGAAGCTCTCGAGGCGTCATGTCAACTTGAGAGTTGTTCTTCGAAGACGTGGTCAAAGAAGCAAGCGTCTTTGCACGAGTTCTGAAGAGAGGGGCGCTTGTTGGAGGTGAGCCTTGCGGTGAACCTTGCAGTGGCAGCGAGGACGTGGGATATGATGAAGCACCCGATGTGTAGGATAGCGACCTCGAATTGATCGGTACGGTTAGATTCTTCAATTGCTTGCCTGCTGCTTGGAGGTCGGTGGAAGACTCCGACTTTCCCTGATATTCAAGCTCAGGAGGAACCTCATCTGCGGGTGGGATAGGCATGCCTCGAGCAGCAGCCATGAGCTGATGCTCGGCCCAGGAATCGGAAAACTCATTAAGGCCTCTCCAGAACGGCGCGAGTCGGCGCTCGATCTATAAAGTCTATCAATTGCGGGGCGGGGCTTTGAAGAAGGGGCCAACTAACCATAAGCTGCCTGACGATGACTTTGTTGTAGGCTTCGGTGCCTACATATACACCCTGTGTCACCAAATACCCTCCGTCAAGATGCTCTTCTTTCATGCTTCGTTCCCTTTCTTTCAGTCTTGCCACCCTCTCCTTTTCGACCTTGCGGGCCTCCCTCTCCTGCTTGGTCTCTCTCCGCACTTCTAAGCTTAGAACATCTCGCTCGTTGTTACCGCCCAGCCCGAGGAACGAAAGGTCTGGGCGACTCCCTCGACGTCCACTAGGAGGATATGACGGTAGAGGTGGCCTTTCATAGGACAGCTGATCAGAACCTCGTTCGCTTCTCGAAGCAGGAGCGGCGGATGTGTTCGATTGAGTACCCAGTCTAGAAGATGACGTCGGTCCCTGCTGACGGGCCTCTTTCGTCTGCGAATTGCCCATCTTGCTAGAGGAAGCAGGGTAAGATATTGTCGAACGGATAGAGATGCAAATGCGTCACGAGCGCACCGTCTCGGCCTGGACATCCATATGAGAAGGGAAGGATGTTGAATCAGTCTTCGTTCCTATCAGAAAGCCGATGACCCAAGTATGGTGGTAAAATCAGTCATGCGAGGGGTAAGCTTTCAATAATGGTGGAATGCCTGGTAGACGAGGGTGGTTTCCTGGTTCTCATTTGGCACGACTTGTGAATCGAGAGGTCTTCGTCTTGGTCGAGGATAGGATAGGATAGGACACCGTCAACATCCAAATTGAGTCTCGTCTCGTGAATCAGGGTTCACGGCGATGTTTGCTCAGTGATCAGCTTTCCTCTCCTGCGCTAGTTATTCCAGAGCTTCCGGACCCAAATGTTGAGCCGAGGCCCTGTTGCCACAACTGACTGCATGCTGAAGCTTGCCGCCACGTCGACCCTCGACCCCAAAGTCTGAAGCAGCAGCGGCCTGACACCACAATTGAAGACGCACAACAGCCCCCATAAGCGCCCAATCTTCCCTACATTGTGTCTCATTACTCATCTCGCAGCCTTTCTCCCTATTCCTATCTCCCTGAGCATGTATCATGACTGAAGAGAAGTTGCGCCTGCACATTACACCATTCTCCACGGATTTGGCTCAATCTTTACTATCCACTTATTCGAGCCTCGCAGCCGATAGCATCTCCTATCACACTCTTGAAACACTGCCAGAGAACAGCTACGGCTACATCGAGCTTCTTGCCATGGAAGCGGAAAGGCTCAAAAAGAAGCTCAACGGGTCCATCTTGAAAGGGAAAAGGCTACGCATTGAACATGCTCGTCCGCAAAAGCGTGGCCTCAAGCCAGAAGAAGACAAACATGATAGTGTGTTACCTGTTGAACAAGAATCAAGACTGTCAAAGAAATCGAAACAGTCCAAGTCAGAGCTGCAGGGCCATGAGCTAACACCTGGACGAAAGGTCAAGCGGGGCTGGACCGAACCTGAAAAGGGAAAACGATGGAGCGCTGCGAAACCAGGCACGTCACATCCTGTGCCATCCAAGCACACAGACGAGCGTGGATGCTTGTTCCGTGTCCAATTACCTCCAAATAAGGAAACCGACAGATCTGGCTTGACCAAAAATGACAAGGATCGAGGCGCGAAGAAGGCGAAGAAAGTCACAGTGGTTCATGAATTCGAAAAATCAGTTAAACAGCCTTCGTTCATAAGGAAGGAGACAGGCACTGGGGATACTGGAGTCGCCGCAGAATACGTCGATGGAAAGGGCTGGATAGATAAAGATGGCAACGTGCTTGAAGATGAGGGCAAGAGGAAGCTACGTAGTACAAGTCGCACTACGGAGTCTCAAGCGCCAGATAAACTTCTGAATTCCACACTTTCGAGGACAGCTCATCTTTCCTCCAGCAGTGAAAAGTCTTCTGGTAGCGACATTGACCAAGATCGCCGCCGACAGAAGAATGCCACAACTACAACGGGAGGGGAGAAGGTTTCAACTGGTAATAGGAATAGCACGACAGAAATCGACGAGGAAGATACATCGTCGTCAGGAACATCAGGCTCCGATTCTGAATCGTCGTTAGAATCGGATGAAGAGCTAGAGCCAGAAGAGGACGGCGAGCATCTGGGGAACCTAGAAATTGCTTCAGAGGCAACTCCGACACCTAGCGCGGCTCTCCACCCACTGGAAGCGTTATTCAAGCGACCCAACCAAGCGGCCTCCCAGATACACCCGAAACGTCCTCTGGAGATCAAGACAACTTTCAGCTTCTTTGAGCCTGACGAAGAGAACAGGATGCCTCAAACACCTTTCACAACTCACGATCTTCAAGTGAGGGGCCAGCGCAGTGCAGCGCCGACCCCAGACACAGCGCATCCCACCCGACGATTTTTTGCAGAATCGGTTTCTCCGGGCAGCAAGACCGGCGCTGACGATATAGTAGATCTGGGGGAGGGTTCGTCAAATGGCGCATTGCCGGCTGAGGAATCCAAGCAGAAAGAGGAAGAAAGTGAGTTTGCCAAGTGGTTTTGGGAACATAGGGGAGAAAATAATCGAGCGTGGAAACGAAGACGAAGGGAGACAATGAAAGAGAACCGGCAAAGAGAAAATCGGCAGAAAGGTCGTAGAATTGTTTAAAGCATGCAGACATTCTATCGTGTGGAAATATACACCCGCGCTCCGTACACGTTACCCTAGATTTCCGGATGTCTGTCCATGGCTCTGTGAGTGCTCTGTATGAATGCATTTGACTTGCAGACTCGGACTACCAGGTTTAGCACATTAAGGTTTCTCTTCACAGGACTATATGCGTTTGAGCCAGCAATAGTGTCGCTATTGACTGTGTAGTAAACTCCGTGGCATCACTTAGTGAATGTCCTCGCTCCTCCAGTTCAATTGATCGAACCGGGAAGCTTGGCACGAGCTACGTATTTTCCTGTCGGGGATAGCTTTCGTGCAACTCTCTGGGCTTTTGAGCAAAACTGGTCACTCATCAGAAATCACCTCGTAAACGACTAAGTAACACGCTCGCCAAGTCAATGGCGACTGCTCGTCTTTCGCCTGCGGCGAGTCTGCTGAGAAATTCACGTCTTTTCACGATTCCGCCTCCTCTCACTCCTCCAGCGTCTCTCGCCTCTGATACTGCGACTCAACCTTATCCGACTTATGCTGCAATTGAAACGCCAGAGAGCTCTTGGGGCCGAGGCGACTGGGGTTTCAAGCGGTCCTTGCCCCTCAAGTCTACAACAAAGACGGGGACCACTACGATTCGTGTTAAAAAAGGCATCGATTCCATCGAACATATCACCGATTTCGAATCAGCTGCGGATCACGTTCTCACTCTCCAGAAATGGAAGGAGCTAAACCTACCAATTCGATTCATCAAGAAAAGCAACCGAGACGATAGCACGAGTGTCTTCGAACCCAAATTGGACAACATCAGCTCAAATGCATTGTCTAGCCATCGGAGATGGCGGTACGAGGGGCCTTGGCTGGCCGGACAAACTGGCTGGGAGTTCGACGAGCTCTTGAAGAGAGTAAAAGATCGAAAATCAGAATTTCAGAGATTCGTCCGAGCACGACTAGACGCAGAAAGACATGCATCCAGGCGACAAGAAGCCATAGACGGTGGACTTGATCTGAATCAAGGGGAAGCTGCTGGGGTAACTGATGAGGAATTTGATGAGCACCTGCACTATCTACGGGCGACGCACTCCGCTTTTGGCCCACTCATTGCGGAGTTCCTCGACCTCCCAGAAGGTCCAAAGGCCACAACTTCGACGGCTTCTCCTAAAGACGGGTTCTCATACGGCAGGACAACGCTCGCCGCAGAGGCGTACAAGGAAATTGGCCCGCCCCGAACACATCCATCGGCTGGGTTATCATACTACAGATCGGGTGCTCATGTCTCCAACCATCCAACCTTTGGTCCTCAGCAACATAATCCCCCTGTAGTCGCTCGCGTATTACGACCTAGCATCAGAAGGAAGGGAGCCGACTTGGGTATCGCTGGTTTCGTGGCCTCCAATAGTGCGTCATCTACTCTCCTAGCTTCCAAAACGAAACAGTGGCAGCCCATCGCTGGTGGTGCGAAAGTGGTGGCGCGTCCTAAAGCAGCAGCTATTGATGCAGATGGAAGGGTCGTTCTCAGTGCGGAAAGTGCGTCGCAGGATTCACAGAGAGTGTATGGGGTGGCAGAAGCGCCAAAACCACGAGAGGAGCGGCCAATAACAACAACAAAGATGGAGAGCATGCCCCAACTCGACGAGAAAAACGCTAAGAAGATTGACGCGTTGAAGCATACTTTGGACAATTTGCTGCGAGGTAACGAGACCCGTGATCACATTTGAGAATGTTGAAGCAATAGTAGCATGGCGAGTTATGTATTCGAGGAAGAATCGACTAGCCGACCCGTTCGGATTCCCTCCCTCACAGCATCCATCATTGCCATTTGACATACCGTGTACGGAGTAAATTCCACAAATCCGCTGTTGCATTACAAGCTGGCCCACTCACGTGACTAGGGTAAATTGCTGGCCGACGCACTTTGAATTCCGAAACCCGCACCCGCTTACACCACCCGCACCCCCTCCTTCACTTGCAGTTCGATCTACACCTACCTTGCATTCTGTCACAATGGGTCGCGTTCGTACCAAGGTAGGCAGTGGCATCTCTGAAGCACTCTGGCGCAGATAACTTTCTACGGATTCGCTAACGCTTCAAAATTCAGACCGTGAAGAAGTCGGCCAAAGTCATCATTGAGCGTTACTACCCCAAGCTCACCCTCGATTTCGAGACCAACAAGAGAATATGTGACGAAATCGCCATCATCGCCTCAAAGAGGCTGCGGAACAAGGTGCGCCTACCCAAAGCCTTTCCCACCCGTGAGGTCTCTTGCAATTGCTAACCCGTCCTTCGTCCGTCAGATTGCCGGCTACACCACCCATCTGATGAAAAGAATCCAACGTGGACCCGTGCGAGGTATCTCCTTCAAATTGCAAGAAGAAGAGCGAGAACGCAAAGATCAATACGTGCCCGAAGTTTCGGCTCTCGACTTCACCCAGAATACCGATAATGGCACCTTGGACGTGGACGCTGATACGAAGGATCTGTTGAAGAGCATGGGTTTTGATCAAGTGAATGTCACTGTTGTACCGGTCACGCAACAGCAGACTGTGGAGAGGGGGGGGAGAAGGTTCCAGGGCGAGAGGCAGACGAGGACATGAGTGGATTGGTCGTGAAAGTTTGCCGTTGGCGGCTAAGTGGGCGAAGGAAAATCCACCTTGATCACATCTTCACGTGCTTCAAGAGTCGAGGGATCATTGCAAAAGCTGTGCGATTCCACCATAGCAAAGACAGAATACAAGGTGTCGCCTAGTCTCACGACGAAGCTTGATTGCCAGATCCTCTCATGCATCTGAAGTTCACTCAAAATGAGACACCAGCCAACCTGGGTGCCCCTCAGCAACGGCCTGCGGGTAGTCACACCAACCTCGGATCTCACGTCTCCTACACGTGCGTTGTAGACGGCAGAGAGACCAAAGAAAGACGTTTGAAGATCGTTCATCCAACGAGCTGATTCTGTACTAATACTAACTAATGCGCTGACACCTTGAGACGGGGTAGAGATCCGCAAGGTCAGACATCGGCGTCGACATCGAAGGTGCAATGCCAGCCTCCTTACCGTAGCTGGGCAACGAGATGCTGTCCATGCAGATCTCTCTGAGTTTGGTGACCATAAGGATAGACCTTACTGGGGTAGTGACGGCGAGAGCTTCGGAAGTAATAGTCAGAGAGATTTCAAGTTCTACGTGAGCTAAATGAGACAACGGTCGGACCCATGTGTAGCCAGCGGATAGATTAGCCATGCCATGACCCAAACCTGAATCAAAAGAAAGCTCGCAAGAAAGACCTCCACCGATCACGGAGGTTCATCGCTTCTTATCCCTTGTTGAAAGCACTTTTTCAAAACCAGCGATCCCTCCAACCCGTTCATACTCCTCACTTCCCTCCACCCTCCCACCCAACCCACCCCCGTCCCATAACCCTCCAAACCCTTACCTCCCCACTCTTCAAATCCGCCACCCGATAACTCTCCTCCTTGACCTTCGCCACCCCACCCTTCCCCCCCTCCTTCCCCCTATCCTTCTGCTCCCAAGCCCTAATCTTCTTCTTCGTGCCATCCCAATCCGCCACCACAGCGACATGATCCGGCTTCCCCACCTCCATGCTATACTTGGTGTGCAGCCCTCCCTTGTGACCTGCAAACTTCGCATTGCGGAACGTGACGATATCGCCGGGGCGGATCTCGTCGAATTGCTGGGTTGATGCGTTGGCTAGATTGGCGTAGACGGGGGCGCCGTAGGCGCGGGTGCCTACTGGTCGAAGGACGGAGGTAGAGAGCGGGTGGAGGAGGTCGAGGATGAGGGCGTGGGGGGTGCCGTCGCCGATGGTGGTGTTGACTTTTGAGGAGATGGAGGAGGCTATGTGCGAGCCGAATTGGTTGGAGGCGGCTTCGAGTTGGTCTTGTCGAGGTGGTGGAGGAGGGCGTTCGTGGCGCTGTTCCATTATGACGTTTGTGGGGTCGGAGGCATCAAAGCTGGCACTTATGACTGTTTGTGAGTAGTCCATATAGAGGATGTAGATGTCCTTGGAGATGGTGGTCTTGCCGCCGCGTTTGGAGGAGGTGGATGATTCAATCTCGAAAAAGATGTCGTTGCGTTTCGGCAGGGATGGTGGTGGCACATCTGGAGTTTGTGCATACCACTGACTCGACGGGGCTAGGTCAACATCTGTTGCCATAAAGCCATGCTCACCCGACGGACGGGGCACCTCCATAGACCTTCGAGTGGCCGTCTGTGATCTTGAAATGTCCTGTGATTGGCGAGGAAGACTTTGCTGGGCCTGAGGCGGTTGCATTGGCGCCGAAGGTGGTGGACCTTGCGCAGGGAGAGGCGGATGGGCACGGGCGGATCGAGGTGATGCGTCGTAAAGATCATCGTCCTCGGCACCCGCCTCTGGTGGCTGAATGCTGGGAGAAAAGGCCTTGATTGACCCAGGCGATGGAATATCATGTTGGGGCGCCGGGTATCGATATGGATCATACTCGTTCTCGTCCTCCTCTTGGGGCGCTTCTTTTGGTGGCGGAATAGGAGGAGGGGCGGCTCTCGGCATATCTCCAGAATTTCTTGAATTCTTCATCGTTTGAGTAGTGGGCGGTGGCGGAGGGACATCACGAGGTGCCGAAACGTTAGGCAGAGGTGGAGGCCCTCTCCCAGGTGGACTTGCTTTTTCTTTTGAGGCTCTATGATCCACCAATGTGTCCTCGTCGAGACTCGAATCTCGTGCATGAGACTTGAGTGCGTCTTTGTGCTTAGCACTTGATGCAATATCGGTGTCGTAGTCGCCGTCATACTCTGTCACCTCCCCCTCGCTGTCATCAGCTCCTTCTTGTGATGTTTTGAGCGGCACATTTCGCGATTGAGATGTTGACTTCCAACTTGGTGGTTGTCCAGGAGGTGGCGGAGGCGGAGCTCGAAACTGCTGAGGATTTGCTGTCGGACTGGATGGCGGTAGAGGGGGGGGGCCACGACTGATCCGCTTCTCTTTTGATGTAGGAGAGGTTGGTGAAGCTTGGCTGGGAAGGGATGTCTCCCTGCTAGGTCTTGTCGTCGGAACGACAGGCGCTGTGGCAAGCGGTGGGATGTCCCTACTCTGTGGTCGAGACTTCTCATCTGCTATGCTGTCCGGAGACATTAGACTCCCTTGGAACGACATTTCATCATCTGACAGTTCGCCTGGGCTAAGTGGCATGGAGGCTCTGGGCGGAGGCGGTGGGGCACCTTGACCTAGTGAACAATTCAGCACCGAACATTCCACGACTGATGTAGTGTGAGAATACCTTGCGGAGGAGAAGATGGCACTTCTGGAACAGGCCGTTCTGCGGGCATAGTTGGAGGTGGGGTTCTAGATTCTCGCGGAGGTGGAGGCGGGACAGCGCGTCCTAAAGTATAGGTCAACTAACGGTTGCAAGGCAAATGTCCTCATTCTGTTCGATGCATACCTTGAGGTACAGGGGGTGGAGCACGATCCATCGAGGTTCTTTGTGGTGGCCTGGGAGGTTGGGCGATCTCCTCATGCGAGTGCTCCGCTTGCACCATCTGCTGCTGAGCTGGGGCCTGCCTTGCACCTTCATCGGCTGAGCTATCTTCTTCCGCCTGAGTATGTTTTCGCTCGGGACTTTTGATGTTGAACATTCCCGGGACTGGGACAGGAGGTGCACGCTCCACAGCTTCGGGGTGAGCTTGATTGCCACTGATGTTTCGCTCGCCATCTCCACTGGGCCTAGCTTTCTTTCCAGGCGTAGGCATTCCCCCTGGAGGTCCAAACATGCCCATTAGACCCATTCCTCCACTCATCTTGGCCATTCTTTCTCGGATCTCCATTCTCCGCTTGATCTCAGGGTCCACTTCCTCATCCTCAGGCTCTTCATCACTTCCCTCAGCTTCAACGGCCCTGCTTAGAAGCTGCCCGTCTTTCGTCATTGCCTGAGCATTTTCGCTCTTTGCGCCACTGTCCTCCCGACTTGTGGACGTGTCGTAAGCTTCTTCAGTATCTCCACCAGCAGAATGATCAGCGTCATTAGTGTCGCTCATAAGCTCGCGGGAAGGCGGCGGAGGAGTTGACATGTGAGGTGCACTAGAAGTATGATGGCCGCCATGTCTATCCAAAGATTCAGACTCATCATCTGCAAAGTCCATAGACTTCTTGCCGACAGTATCAGGTGTGTCAAGACCTTCAACATCTGCTTCCGCGTGTCCTTCTAACGTCCCGAGGGGTTCCTGGGACTCAGTCCGTTTCTTTGGCGGTCGCTTTGGCTTCTCCTTCTTCTGTGCGGCCTCTGAGTGTCGAGCAGCTTGCTCTAATTGCTGCTTTTGGAGGAGAGCTATTCTATCCTTGAGACTGGTTGGTTTTGACTCGGCCTCTCCGCCAGGTTGTGTTTTCTCACCCGGCAATGGCATCGAAGCTTCCGAGTCTTCGGCTCTCTCATTTATCTCCGGATCCTCTTCCCTTCTGTATGTCTTTGGCGGAGGGGGCTCGCGCGGCGGGGGCACGTAAGCATTCTTGCTTGGTGGAGGTGCAACAAAAGGTTTCTTGATAAACCCAGTGGAACTGCTTGTGCCTTGGCCGCCAGGCTTGAAAGGAGCTATAGGAGGGGCCGCGGTCTTATTGAACGCAGCAATCCTGTCTTTGAACGAGCCTCCACTCGGCTTCTCGGCCACCAGACTGGGAACATCCCTGCTGACTGACTTTGCAGGAAGCTGCTCCGATGCCTTGACAAGAATGGTCGAAGAGGGTTGGCGAACCGGTGCTTGTATTGAAGCGGGTGGTCCAGAGCTACCTAATCGTGGGCTAGAGACTTCAATGGGTCTTTCCGGGGGAACTTCGCGCTCTCGCGTGGCCACTACAGATTCTGTCAATTTGTTCTGCGTTGGCGCTGCTACTGGTGCTGGCGTTGAAGCCTCCCCGTCTTTCTTTGCCCTTGTCGATCTGTTCGGCCTCGAAGGTATCTCGGGTTCATATTTTTCAGCGAAATTTCGCGGGAAAATACCCTCGTGCTTCCTCCCCGACGAATCGACGAATTCGCCAGAGTACCAATCACTATCCTCCTCCTCCGTCACAATTATGGTCTGACCCTTGGGGAAGCTGAGATCGTCGTCATGAGGCGAGGAGTATTCGTATATCGCTTTGACTTTGAAGGGGACCGTGGACATGATTGATAGCAGCGTCGTTATCGCAATTAGGAAACTGCAAAGCCGTACGTCCCTTGCTGCAGGCAGAAGTGGAGCTCGCAGCGTAGCTTAGAATGGAGGGCAACCAATCCGTAGGTCTTACATGGAGTACGTAACTCACTAGTTAGGCTTGGAAGAGCTCGCTGTAGAGCAGGTGATCAAGGCTCGTCAGTGAACATTCGAAAGCACTTCACAAGCTGATGGTCGTAAACAAAGCAGTACGAATCCTGACGCCCAGGTAATCCAATAATGAATCGTTCTTAATATTGGCCTTTATGTGTGCAAGCTCCGGTTAAAGGTGTGAGCCCAGCCCCGCGTGTGTAGTAATCTACGGGCGGACCGGCGGACTATTCCACCCCCCTAAATCGATACATATTTCTAGGCGGAAGTCACCAATCAATCTAATCTGACTTCCAGCAATCCCCGTTACAGCAGCATCATCCCCGAATAGCATTACAGGCGACCGTTGGACATACAAATGGTTCGATGAATGACTACTGAGCCAGTCCTCTCCATCCAGTACGTACAACACGAAAGGAGGTAACTTCCTTGGTGAAGGAGCGTATCCATGAAGGTTTGAGGTCCCGCAGGCCCGCAGGGACGAGGACTGTGACTGTTTGAGAGGGAGCGTAGACTTGATAGGGATACAACAGCACGTTTCAAAACTTCGAACCCAGGTTTCTGATAGCCTTTTCCGTACCCACTAAATCGCCATCTTTCTCGCCTACCTTCAAGTCTAAGTCTTTCATCGTCAGAACACTGACGCCGTCCTTTGTCCATGCTTTCTTTCCTAGATCTTCTAATAGCTTCAGCATCCCGCCCAGCTCTTTTCCTACACCAGGCCATAGCTGACTGACAGTGTCCAAATCACTGTGCACATACACCGTATCCATACTTCGACCTTCCCTCTCACCGAGAACCTTCGCCCACTTCCTTAACAACTCTCCATTCGCCACCCAGTCAACAACGCCAAGCACGTATCTTCCAGGTAGACACACGTCTGGCATTTCTAGTACCCGTTCCACAAAGATCCCTGTGTTGACATTGTGGTCTCCTACCATAGGCATGACCGTCTCTGCTGCCACCGGCTGAACCCAGACATGCTTCTCAGCACTCGCAAGAAGATTGGGACGTAAGTGTGGATACATAACATTCTCCGCATAGAACCCGCCCCAATAAAATGTCGTCTTTTGCGCCAATGCAGGTAGACATTCGAGGATGTACTCGTCCACTTGCGCTTTCCCATCCATGTGCGGCACCGCAATTTTTCCCTGGGAGACAGTAGAAGCGGAGGGTAAAGTAGACCATACGAACTGCTGCAGCGTCTCAGCCGCCGCAGCGGCGTTGGCAATGTTCTTCCCCTGTGTCACTTCGCGGTCCATCGCGCCATTATACATGGTCGTGACGGCAAAAATGACGTGAGAGCATGCGAAGGCTGTGGTCAGGCTATGTTGATTGTCGAGATCGGCTTCCACGATTTCCACGCCTCGCTTTGTGAGATGATGCGCTTCTGGTGTATTGGCGTCTCGTGTAACACCGCGTATATTGTAGCGACCGGTTTTGAGGAGCGCATTCACCACGGAGCCGCCTTGACCACGTGTTGCTCCTAAGATGACCGCAAGCTTTTTCTGAGCCATAGACGTTGATATGGGTCTCAAGTCTGCCCCCCAATAGGCACAACGATGGACCTTCAGGACGGTAAGTGTTACAAAAAGAGCCACTAGTATCAGTATCGCAGGGTTTCCTTTCTGAAATGAGATTCGAAGCATGAAATGGTCGCTCGTACAAGTAATAGCAGACCAGCAGAGGGAAACAACAGAAAAAAGTTGGTGTACGCCAGCACGTACGCTTCGCAAGATTTCAGAGATCGTAAACAAGACGACGTCGAGGCTGGAATCCCACTATGCAAGAGTTGCACGGGAAAGGACTTAAGGGCTGTGGCCTGGTCAACAAGCACAGCGAAATGGATGTACGAGGACAAACGGGAGGGAGGAAAATTAAGGATTAGTTAGATATAACTAACTAACGGCCAGAACCACTTGGCGGGCCACCCCACTTCGCGGGCCATTTTGGTGGCTTCTACATAGTAAATTCATCACATCACAGGGCCATCCATCATTGCTCAAATGCTCTGTAAATGAAGCTATAGCTACTTCCTATTCGAGTCTATTAGATAGGATATAGAGGCGGAGAGAATCCTTCGAATTGTGCGTTATACGTACCCTACTCAGTTTTCTATCCTCTCGATCTGCCTTGACCTGTTTGAGGTCCTATGAGCGTTATACGGCCTCTCTGTATAGCCTCTTTAAGCGTTTTCGAATCTCTTGATTAAAAGCCCCCTTTCGTACTCTTTTTAGCTCTCCTCGAAGTATTTAAGCGCCAGTACGTTTCTGTATAGCTGCGTGATTAAGCTTACGAATAGAGTATCGAGTACAAGAAGTTGTCTTGATCGCAATTTTTGATATAAGCTCTTAAAACTCATTCTTCTTCTTTAACGTAATTAGAAGATAGTTCGAATCTTCTTAAATGAGTGAAGATTAATATTCAGACGTTATATAATTAAAATTATAAATTTCAGAATTCTTAAATAATTTTTATTTATTTTATAATTAAATATCAGCTCTTTTCTATTCTGCGCGTATATTTTACTCGATAAAGATTAGCTAACGTGTTTAAATATAAAGACGTGTAAATACAGCTCGATTTAATATTATTTCTTGTGTCACTGAATGAACATCTTTCTTATTTGAGAATAGCGTTCCCGCGTTATAGCGTCGAAATTTTGCTGCAGTCTTGACGTGAGAAACATCAAAATCGATTATT
>JAABUK010003841.1_pt1 | contig 25001 bp, 15 predicted proteins | sample 5559141 | NCBI WGS metagenome assembly JAABUK01 (sample SAMN10711869, study PRJNA513367) | rock metagenome | isolation source: Antarctica rocks | place: Antarctica: Victoria Land, Pudding Butte nord | collected 2016-01-03 | reverse complement strand
CTTCGTGCTCACCGACGGCACGCTGAGCGTGCCGACGGGCGCCGGGCTGGGCGTCGACGTGCTGCCCGACGTGCTGGCCGAGGTCACGACGTCGACGCGCTGGCTGCCGTTCCGCTGACCACCCGGCCGTCGACTACCCGGCCGTCGACTACCCGGCCGTCGATCAGGTGCACCCGCCGATCACAGCGCTGCGCCACCTCCGGGTCGTGAGTGGCGATCACCACGATGGCGCCGCGGCCGGCCTGCTCGACGAGCATGGCGACGACCAGCTCGCGCGTCTCCGCGTCGAGCTCGGCGGTCGGCTCGTCGGCCAGCACGATCTCGGGCCGGCCGATCAGCGCGCGGGCCACCGCCAGGCGCTGCTGCTGGCCGCCGGAGAGCTGGTCGACGAGTGAGTCGGCGCGCCCCTCGAGCCCGAGGCGGGCGAGCAGCTCGGCGACCTCTGCTCGGGCCCGGCCGCGTTCGGCGCCCCCCTGTTGCAGGATCAGCTCGACGGATTCGGCGACGGTGAGTACGGAAAGCAGGCCGTAGCCCTGCAGCACCAGCCCGAAGCGGCGGCGGGTGAGCGGGTCGGCGCCCAGCGGCACGCCGTCGATCAGCACCCGCCCGGCCTGCGGCTGCTGCAACCCGGCCAGCAGAGCCAGCAGGGTGGACTTGCCAGACCCGGACGGGCCCGTGACCGCCAGCACTTCTCCAGCGGCGGCCGTGACGTCGACCCCGTCGAGCACCCGCCGGCTGCCGAGGGACCACGTCAGGCCCTCGCCGCTGAGGCGCCGGGCCGGGCCGGGGGGCGGTGAGGCGGCGGCGGCGCGCTTCCGGCGGCCGGTCCGGGCTGAGCCGTTTGGGCCTGAGCCGTTCTGAGTCGCTGAGCCGTGATGAGTTGCGGCAGTCGGCATGCGGTGGGCCCCACCAGCCCGCGAGCCCTCAGCCGACGACACCCCGTCCGTCGCGACCCCGTCCGTCGCGACCCCGTCCGTCGCGACCACGACGCCGTCGGCCATCGCCACCTCGGCGTCGCACCGGTCGGCGATCTCGCGGTCGTGGGTGGCCAGGATGACGAGCGCGCCGCGGCGTACGGCGTCGAACAGCAGGTCGAGCACCAGGTCGCGCGACTCGGCATCCAGCGCCGCCGTCGGCTCGTCGGCGATGACGATCTTGGGGTCGGTGGCCAGCGCGCGGGCAACGGCGACCCGCTGCTGCTGGCCGCCGGAGAGCTGGTCGATGAGCTGGTCGGCCTGGTCGGTCATGCCGACCGCGGCCAGCAGCCGCTCAGCCCGCTCCCGGGTCTCCTCCCGTTCGCGGCCGGCGGCCTGCAGCACCAGCTCGACGTTCTCCGCCGCGGTCAGCATGGCCACCAGGCCGTAGCCCTGCAGCACCAGCCCGAAGCGGGTCCGCAGGTCGCGCCGATTGGGGGTCACCGTTTCGCCGTCGAGCACCACCTGGCCGGCGTCGGGATGCTCGAGCAGGGCCAGGATCGACAGCAGGCTGGACTTGCCCGACCCGGACGGGCCGGTGACTGCAAGGCTGCTGCCCGACCAGGCCTGCATCGCCACGCCGTCGAGGACGGTACGGCCGCCGCGGACGTAGTCGATGCCCATGCAAGCCAGCGTGCTCACGGCGCCGCCTCGCGCAGCCGGGACGGGTACGCCGACCGCACCAGCAGGGCGGCCGAGGCCACCGTCGTCACTGCCACGACGGCGCCGAACGAGCCCAGCAGCAGGACCAGGGCGGCGATGTTAGGCGTGAAGAGCAGCTTGGGCACCGCCACCGTGTCGACGAATTGCGGCACGGAAGGCAAGGCCAGCTGCGCCCCGACCAGGCCGCAGAGCGCGCCGACAACCAGTCCGGTGGCCAGCAGCAGCGCCTGCTCGAGGCGGCAGGTGCGCCGCATGGTGGCCCGGCTGACCCCGACCGCCAGCATGGCGGCGATCTCGAAGGCGCGGCGCCGGCCGCTCAGGTAGAGCGTGACCAGGGTCGCGCCGGCCGCGAGTAGCGCCGCCGCCGCGGCCACCAGCAGGAACAGCAGCAGTGCCAGCGCCGGGCCGGAGCGGTTGAGCTCCGTACGGCGGGCGGCAATGGACTGCTCGGACAGCACCGCCACCCCGGCGGCCTGGAGGCGGGCGGCGAAACTCGCCGGCGCCCGGGCGGAGAGCCACACCCGGTAGTCGGCTGCCTCGATCGGGCCGGACTCCCGCAGGGCGTACTCCAGGTCGACCATCGTGGCCGGGCCGGCGACCCCGGGCAGGCCGCCAACAGTCGCCGCCGACCGGGTGGCCAGCGGCGAGGAGTCCGGGCCTCGGATGGCGCCTGGGGCGCGGGCGCCGGCAACAGCCGCGGTGAAGACCGCCGGCAGCGGCCGGGGCGCGTCTATGACGGCGATCCCGGCCACGTCGGCCGAGGAGACGGCGTAGGAGTATGCCAGGCCGCTGCCGGACCGGCCGGTGATCTGGCTGACGCCGGGCTGGTCGACGGGAAGGGGACGCCAGGTCGACGGGTCGGTCAGTCGGGCTGCGACCGGCTGCCAGCTACCGCTGCCGCGCTGGTCGATGCCGGTGAAGGCGACGTGGGCGGCCGCGTCGCGGAAGTCACCCAGTCCCCGGGTCAGCTCGATACCCACGAGCCGGCAGCCGCCGGCGCAGCCGCGCACCTGGCCGGAGTAGTCACGCGTGCCGGCGGTCAGCCGCCCCAAGAGGACGGTCCGGCTGCCCGCGCTGCCCGACAGCACCGCGGTCACGGTCACCGGCGGTCCGGCCGCAGCCAGCCCGCTCACCGAGGCCGAGACCCGCAGGCTGCCGTCGGTGATGCCGACCGGCTCGACTACGGCAGGGTGCAGCCGTCGGGCCAGCGCCGACAGCGGGTCGGGGCCGAAGTCGCGCCGCCAGGTCATCACCGAGGCCAGCCGGCTGCTGTCCACCGCGAGCAGCGTGCCGGTGCGATCGCTCGGGTCGTCGCCGGTGGGGGAGTAGACCAGTGCCGCCATCGCGGCCCGCCCGGCCGGGTCCAGCTTGCGCACCGTCTGCAGCAATGCCTGCGCTGACGGCGGATTCACGGCCAGCACGCGGTCCGCACCGACGTCGAAGGCGGCCCGCTGCTGGCGGTTGCGGGCCGCCACCGTGCTGGCGTCGACGGCGAAGGTGGCCAGTCCGGTCGCCAGCGCGAGCAGCACCACGAGGCGCAACAGCGCCGGCCGCCGCACGATCTGCCGGTAGGCCAGGAAGCGCGGCAGCTGGGTGCTCCGCCGGGTGCGGCGCAGCACCGAGCGCAGGACCAGCGGCAGCAGCCGGATGGCGAGCAGGGCCACCGCGAGGGTCAGCAGGCCAGGAGCAACCAGCGCGATGCTGTCCGGGCGCCCGCCCCGCCCGGCCCCGCCGAGCGTGATCTGCGCCAGCCCGGCGACCGCCAGGGCGATCACCACGGCATCGACGAACAGCGAGCCGCGGCGGCTACCAGCCCGGTCGCCGCCGCTGCGGGCGAGCTGCTCGAGCACCGGCCGGGTCAGCGCCTGCCGGCCGGCCAGGACCGCGGCGACCAGCCCGCCGGCCAGCGCGGCCAGCGCCGCATACGCGACCGGCAACCGGAACTCGACCGCGGTGCCCGGCGACAGCACCGTGGCGGCGATCCAGCCGACGACCAGGCGGGCGAGCAGCACGCCCAGCGGCGTCGCGGCGCACAGCAGCAGGACCGGCTCGAGCAGCCCGAAGGCGACGGTGGCCCGCGGCGGCAGGCCGTGCAGCTTGGCCAGGGCCACCTCGCCGGCCCGCGCCTCGGTGGTGGTAGCGATGATCAGGAACAGCACGAACCACGACAGCACGGCCAGTTGCAGCGTCACCGCCAGCACGCCGACGTCGAGCAGCCGGCGGTTGCGGTCGACGCGGTCGAGCAGGCTCGGCAGGCCGGTGCTCACCTGGGTCGTGGCCGCTCCGAACGAGTCGGACGCACCGATCTGGGTCAACGCCGAGACCGCCGAGCGGAGCTTCTTGACCCCGGTGAGGTGCACGGCCGCGGCATCGATCGGCAGCTCCACAGAAGCTCGGACCGGCTGGTCGGCACCGAGCTCGGCCAGCTCAGACGGCGCCACGAAAATCGTATCGATGGTGTCGTGACTGCCCGGGTCACCGGATCCCAGATGCGCCTGGAAGTAGTTGTGGCCGTACCAGTAGGGCGCAGCTGGGTCGCGCGGCCGGTAGATCCCGACCAGCAGCACCGCAGCCGTCGCTCCACCGCCCGCAGCAGCGCCCGGATCGAGGCTGATCTGGGTGCCGCGGGGCCAGTGGTATCTGGCGGCGCTGCGCTGGCTGACCGCGACCTGGCCCGTCGCGGCCGGGCAGCGGCCCGCCACCCAGACCAGCTGCTCGCAGGCCCCGTCGCGGGCGACGAGATCCGCGGCCACGGTGTGGCTGTTGATCTGGGCCGCCGTGGCGCCCGACTTGATCGCCAAAACGGCCGCGCGGACGGTGCCGCGGCTGTCGGCGAAGCCGGTCAGCCGGCCCTGCTCAGGAATGCGGCTCTGGAGGTCTTCGAGCGGGGCGTTGCCGACGGTGTCGTTGCGGTAGACCTCGACCCCGCTATCGGCCGGGGGTGCGTGGCGCAAGGTGTCGCGCAGCACCGAGTCGGCCGCCGCGCGCGAATAGAACGGACCAATGGAGGCCGACAGGGTGGTGATCGAGGCCACCAGCAGGATGGCCGCGGACAGCCCGCGCCGCCACCACAGCGCGGTCAGGGCCAGCTTCAGGCTATGCACGCCGCCCGTCCTCCTCGGCGAGCGGGTCGGGCTCGACGATCGCCGGATTGGTCAGCGACACCCCGGCCAGCGCGCGCTGCAGGTGAGCGAGCGTCCCGGGCGGCAGCACGTCGAGGACGTCCTTGGGCAGCTGCACCGAGCCGTCGCTGCCGATCACCGCGTACGTCGTGCCGTGCCGGCCCTCGGCGCCGATCCGCCCGTCGCGCATGCTGACCGTGCGGCCCATCGCCTCACCGACCACCGGGTCGTGGGTGACCACGATGATCGTCGTACCGAACTCCGTGTTGATCCGGACCAGCAACTCGAGCACCTCGTCGCGGCTGGCGGCGTCGACCTGGCTGGTCGGCTCGTCGGCCAGCAGCAGGCCGGGCGAGGTGGACAGGCCGACCGCGAGTGCGAGCCGCTGCTGCTCGCCGCCGGACATCGCCAGCGCCCGGGTGCGGCGCAGGCCGGCCAGGCCCAGGCTGTCCAGGATCTCCGCGGGGCTGAGCAACTGCTTGCGGCGGGTGCGGGTCGCCGCGCGCTGGGCGAAGCGGATGTTGTCCTCCCCGCTGGCGTACGGCAACAGGTTGCGGCCGGGGCTCTGCGCCACCACGCTCACCTCCGTCGCCCGCAGCTGAAGTAGGGCCCGCTCCGACAGCCGGCTGATGTCGCTGCCGCCGATGAAGAGCCGTCCGGCCGAGGGCTTGAGCAGGCCGGCTAGCAGATTGAGCAGGCTGGACTTGCCCGAGCCGGACGGCCCCAGCAGGGCCACCCGCTCCCCCGGGTCGACCTCCAGGTCCACCCCGCGCAGGGCCACCACGTCGTTGCCGTCGAGCCGATAGATGTGTACGAGCCCCTCGCAGCGCACGCCGACCGCATGCCGGGCGCTCAACGAGCTCACGGGGCCGCCTCTCTGAGCCGCTCGGGATGGGCGGAGCGGACCAGCAGCACCGACGCAGCGGCGGCGGTCAGGCCCAGGGCAGCGATCAGCGCCAGTACGACACCGGCCAGCAGCGGCAGGTCGGCGGTGAAGACAGTGGGCAGCGGGCTCGCATCTGCGTAGAGCGGGATGGACGGCAGGGCGAGCCGGCTCCCTGCCACCCCGGACAGCACGCCGAGCGAGACACCCCAGCCCAGCAGCAGCCCCTGCTCGGCCAGGCACGCCCGCAGCAGGGTGCTGCGGCCGAAGCCGACAGCGGTGAGGGCGGCCAGCTCGAAGGCGCGCCGGCGCGCGCTGAGGTAGGTGGCGATGGCCGTCGCACCCGCAGCCAGCACCGTCGCGCCCAGCGCCGCGATCAGGAACAGCCGCAGCGCCAGGGCCGGCCCCTGCTGGGCGAGGCTGCGCTGCCGGCCGGCGACCGTCTCCGTCCGCAGGACCGCGATGCCGGCTGCCGCCAAGCGCCGCGGGAAATCGGCCGGCGCCGCTGCCGACAGCCAGACCTGGTACGTCGCCAACGCGGCCTGCGCACCGAGCGTCACCCGGCGCTGGGCGGCGGTGAGGTCGACCAGCGTGCCGACGCTACCGACCCCGGGGAGCGCCCCGGCGATGCCGACCCGGGTAGCCGGCAGCCCGGTGTTGTCCAGGCCGGTGACCAAAGTCGGGTAGGGCTTGGCCCCCAGGGCGCGGCGGGTCGGCAGGGTCGGCAGCGGCGCGGACCGGTCGGTGTAGCTGACCTGCAGCGGCGGGTTGTCGCCTGGAAGGTTGGCGAATCGCAGCTGGAGCTGGCCAGAAAAGGTGTCGACCGCGGTTTCCGGCGACGCACTGCCATCGGCCTGCAGCGACCACCGACCCGGGTCGCCGAATCCGATCGCCATACTCACCCACGGTCCGGAGCTAGTTCGCTGATCCAAGCCAAGAAACGACGTGCTGACCACAGCGGCGGGTTCGCGGGGGCCCGGGATCATGGCTAGACCGGTGAGCCGGCAGCCGCCCGAACAGCCACGCAGCGGCGCAGTGGCACTGGCCACCCCGGCCCGGAGGCGGCCAAACGGCACGCTCACCTCGTTGCCCGAGGCGGTGCGCAGGCTGATCGTGATCGACGGCTGGGCATCCGGTGCGACCATCGCATCCGCCGTGAGACGCAGCCGAAGCTGCGTGCCTTCGATCACCAGCGGCCGTGGCGTCGGCACGGCCAGCCGGCGAGCGACGGTGGCGGCGGACCCCTGAGAGGCGTCGGGCCAGCTCGCGACGGCGGCCAGCCGCGGCGAGTCCACCGCAAGCACCGAGCCGCGACCAGTGCCGCCGGTGTCGGGCACCCGGGCCGCCGCCATCGCCGCCCGCCCCCGGGGGTCGAGGCGTCGGACGACCGCTTCCAGGTCGGCCCGTCCCGGCGCCACGGTGAGCACCCGGTCGGCACCGATCTCCGTTCGCGCCCGCAACAGGCGGTTGTGGGCGGCGACGTTGCCGGCGTACACCGCGAACAGCGTCAGGCTCACCGCCACGGCGAGCAGCGCGGCCAGCCGCAGTCCGGCCGGCCGGCGGGCGACCTGGCGAACCGCGACGAAAGCGCCAATCCGCGGGGAGGTACGGGTGCGCCGGATCGCCAGCCGGCAAGCCAGCGGCAGCAGGCGTACGCCGAGGGTGGCGATCAGCACGGTCAGCAGCGCCGGCCCGAGCAGGGAGACCGCGTCGCGCTGGTCGGCCTTCAGCCCCGTGCCGCTGCGCAGCTCGTACAGGCCGGCCAGGGTCAGCGCCACCACGACGCCGTCCGCGCCGGAGAACGCCCGGTCAGCGGCCCGGTCGTCGTCGCTTCGCCGCCACTGCTCGAGAACGGGCCGGGTGAGGGTCCGCCGGGCACCGAGCAGGACCGCGAGCCCCCCGCCGGCCAGGGCCACCCCGCCGGCCGCCAGCGCCGGCCATCCGACGGCGACCGACACTGCGGGCACCAGCCGGCTGGTCACCGCCATGGCCAGCAGCAGGCCGAGCGGCGCTCCGAGCACCAGCAGGAGCATCGGCTCGGCCACCCCGAAGCCCGCGGTCCGCAGCCAGCCCAGGCCGCGCATCTTGGCCAGCGCCACCTCGTTGCCACGCGCGTCGCTGGCGGCACTGACCACCAGGTACAGGACGAACCACGCCAAGATGGTGAGCTGCCCGGCGATCAGCAGGACCAGTGTGAGCAGCGTGCGCTGGTTGCGGTCGATTCCGGCCAGCACGTCCAGGACCGACGTCGAGCTCTCGATCTTGGTGTCGGCTGCTGACGCCGCGGTCAGCACACGGTCCACGCTGCTGCTCAGCGCCGGCAACTTATCGACGGTGACGACCCTGCCGTCGAAGGGCAGCAGCGCGCGGGCGCTCAGGCTGGAGTGGGCGCTGGCCAGGGCGCTGGCCGTGGCGAAGATTGCGTCCGGCGCGTCGCGCTGCTCCGACCAGAAGGGGTCGCGCGGATCCCGCCGGCGGTAGATCCCGCTGACCGTGACCTGGGCGCCGAACGGCCCGGTCGGCAGCTCGAGCACCGTACCCACCGGCCACCCCATCTGGCGGGCCGTCTGCTCGCTGACCGCGACGCGGCTCTCCCCGGCCGGGCAGCTCCCGCTGACAAAGGAGAGGCGGGCACAGGCGCCGGTCCGGTCGGTGACCAGGGTGGTGAGGTTGCGTGTGCGGTCGGCGAGCCGGTGCACGGGGCCGACGATCCACGTCCGGTCCAAGGTGGCCGCGGTCACGAACGCCGGCTCCACCGAGACCACGCCGGCCGAGGCCAGGGCGTCGACCGGGTGGAAGTCCACGCCCAGCCAGTAGCCGCCATCGGGCGATCGCGCCAGATAGGTCCCGACCACCGTCAGCGGTGCGCCGGCGTGCTCACCCCGCGGCAGCCGCAGGACGTCGCCGAGGCGCCAGCCGAGCCGGCGGCCGGCCGCCGCGCCGATCAGGACCTCACCGGCCTGAGCCGGACAGCGTCCGGAGACCAGGGTCAAGTGGGCGCACGCACCGTCGCGCCACATGACGCTGATACGGCCTGCGGGCACCGCGGGACGCCCGGCGACGCGCAGCTCGGCGTCGGTGACCAGGGCACGCACCTGGGCGGGATAGCCCAACGTCGGGCGGCGCGGCACCGCGCCGAACACGGTTGCCGCCCGCGCCGGGTTGTCGGTCACGTCGAGGGCCAGGGCGATGCCGGTCCGTCCGGCCGGCTCCCCCGCCAGCGTGTCGGCCAGCGCTGCCGCGCCCGCCGACCGTACGTAGAGCGGGGCCACCACCGCCGCCGCAACGGTGAGTGCCGCCACCGCGACCAGCGCGGCCGACACGCCGCGCCGCCACCACACGGCCCGTAGCGCCCGGGTCAGGGCGTACACGGCGCCGCCATGAGTCGTCCCGTCTATGGGCCAGTCCCTTCGCACCCCCGCGGGCGTTGACGCCTAGTGTCGAACCGGGGCGTCGCCCGGCGCCAGCGGCCGGACCGCTTCGTTGTCGACCCGTGACCGTCTCGGCTCGCAGACGTGGGTCGGCCCGCTGCCGGGTAGGACCGAACCGACCATGGATGAGCACTCTGCGAAAGGGACCGGGATGGCTGAGCCAGTGCACGGGCTCGAGCAGTCGGTGGAGCACCTGGTCGAGGCGGCGCAAGAGGCACAGGGGCAGGCGCACGAGGCCGAGCTGGGCGCTCAGGCCGCCGAGCGCGGCGCCCGGGCCGCCGAGGCCGGTGCGGCTCAGAGCGCAGCCGCGTCGGTGGAAGCGGCGGACGCGGCCGAGGCGGCGGAATCGGCTATGGAGGCCGACGACCTCCTGCTCGACGACGCGGCGCAGCGGGTCTACGCCCAGGTCAGCCCGGCACAGCCCTTCGGTGTCCCCACCCGGATGCTCGGCCGGCGCGGTCTGCTCAGCTCCGGATTCGTGGTCACCGTCGGGGTCTTGCTCGCGGTCGCGATCGGCTGGGCCGTCAGGATCGTGGCGAGCGAATTGCTGCTGGTCGTCGTGGCGGCCTTCATCGCCATCGGGCTGGAGCCGCTGGTCGACTGGCTAGTCCGGCACGGACTGCGCCGCAGCCTGGCGGTGGCCCTGATCCTGATCGTCACGGTGGGGGCCCTGACTGCGTTCCTGTCGGCCGCCGTGCCACCCATCACCTCCGAGGCCCGCCAGCTGCTCGTCCAGGCGCCGGACTACATCCACCAGCTGCAGGACAAGCACACGACCCTGGGCCGGCTCAACACCACCTGGCATCTGGAGACTCGGCTGCGGTCTCTGGCTAATTCGCAGCTGTCAATCGCGTCCCTGGGCGGGCTGCTCAATGTGGGTCGGACGGTCCTGTCTTACACCTTCCAGGTGCTCATCATCATCGTGCTGGTCATCTATTTCCTGGCCGACTTCCCCGGGATCAAACGGGCCTTCTACCGGCTGGCGCCATTGCCACGCCGGCCCCGGGTCGGCCTGCTGGGCGACGCGATCATCGCCCGCACCGGCGGCTACCTGCTCGGCAACCTCTTCACCTCGGTCATCGCCTCGATCGCGCAATTCGCCGTGCTGCGCGTTCTCGGGGTGCCCTTCGCCCTGGCCCTGGCCATCTTCGTCGGGGTCTTCGACCTGATCCCACTGGTCGGCTCGACGATTGCGGGCGCGGTGGTCACTTTGATCGCCCTGGCGGCGGTGTCGACCACGGCTGCCGTCATCAATCTGATCTTCACCATCGTCTACCGTCTGTTCGAGGACTACGTCCTGAGCCCGCGGATCCTCCGGCGGACGGTGGACGTCAAGCCGACGGTCACGATCATCGCGGTACTGCTGGGTGGCGCGCTGCTGGGCATCGAGGGCGCCTTGGTGTCGGTCCCGATCGCAGCCGCGATCCAGCTCGTTACCACCGAGGTCATCTATCCGCGTGCCGACTCGGCGACCCTGTGACCGGCCCACCATGACCGGATTGCGGCCGTGACCGGCTATGTGGCCGTCGTCGTCTCGACACTGGGCGCAACCGGCTTCTTTGCCCTTGCCACCGCCCTGAAGCATCGTAGCGCCGCCATGAGCCCCGACGCCCAGGCGTTCGGCGCCCGCCAGATCGGCCGGTTCATCGCCGCCACGGCGCGCAACCCCCTGTATCTCGGCGGACTGCTGTGCGACGCCGGCGGCTTGGCGCTGCAGGTGTACGCATTGCACATTGGCGCGCTCGCGGTCGTCCAGCCGCTGATGATCACCGCACTGCTTTTTTCCTTGGCGCTCAACCACCGCGTGTCGGGCACCCGGATCACCCGACCGGAATTGGCGTGGTCGGCAGTGCTGATCGTCTCCCTGGTGGGTTTCCTGCTTGGCTCCGGAGCGGTCGCCGCCGGGCGAAGCGCCAAGCTGCTCGCCGATCACGGGCCGGCCACGGCCGCGGGCATTATTGCCGTCGTCGCGGCGCTGACCTGTGTCCTGCTCGCCCGGGCACTGCCGCACGGTCGGGGCGCCGCGCTGATCGGAGTCGCGGTCGGCATCACCTACGCCTGCACCGCGGCGCTGATCAAGAGCTGCACCAATATCGTCGTGAACGGGACCGGCGCGCTGGTGACCAGCTGGCAGCCGTACGTGCTGATCGCCGCTGGAGCGACCGGCCTGCTGCTCAGCCAGTTGGCCTTCCAGGCCGGTCCGCTGCGAGCCAGCCTGCCGGCCATCGCCACGGTCGACCCGCTGCTCAGCGTGGCGCTCGGCGTCTTCGTCTACGACGAGCGGCTGCGCCCGGGGGTGCTGGCCGGCAGTGCCGATGCGGTGAGCCTGGTCCTGTTGTCGGCGGCGGTGATCTTCCTCAGCCGGGTGAAGGCCGGGCCCGACCCAGCCGCCGGCGCGGAGCCGCAGCCGACGGCTAGCCTCGTACCGGTGCCCGGGTCGGCAATCGGCGCCGTACCCGACATCGCGGCCCGGAAGGAAACAGATGAGCGTGCGCGCCCTTCGTGACCGCACCTGGCTGGTCGCGGTCGCAGCCGCGATGTGGGGCCTGGACGGGCTCCTGCGCCAGCCCCTCGCTACGACCATCAATCCGGCGACGGTGGTGCTGTGGGAGCACCTGATTGCCATCGCGATCCTGTTGCCGGTCGTGCCACGGGCCATCCGCGCTTTCGGCCGCTGCACGTTGCGCGACCGGGTGGCGATCGCGGTGATCGGCGTCGGTGCATCGGCCGTCGGCACCGCCCTTTTCACCGAGTCATTTGCGCTGTCCAGCCGCACCGGTGACTACCTCACGCCGCTAGTGCTGCAGAAGCTGCAGCCGCTGTTGGCCATCGCACTCGCCGTCCGTCTGCTCAGGGAGCGGCTGCGGCCGGGCTTCATGCTGTTCGCCCTACCGGCCCTGGCCGGCGCGTGGTTGCTGACCTTTGCCGACCCGCTCGACATCAAAATGACCGAGGCAAAGGCGGCCTTATTCGCGGTTGGCGCGGCGGCGTTGTGGGCCTCGGGCACCGTGCTCGGCCGCTTGGTCAGCCCGTCGGTGCGGCCGGCTGACCTCACCACGCTGCGCTATGCCTGGGGACTGCCGGCGGCGTGGGCGATCACCTGGATCGTCGGCGCGCCGACGGCTCCCGGATGGCACAGCTTGCCCGGCCTGATTCTGCTTGCATTGATCCCCGGGCTGTTGGCGCTCACGCTGTACTACCGCGCACTTGCCCGTACCGCGGCCGCCCGCGCCACTCTGGCGGAGCTGGCCTTTCCAGCCACCGCCGCCGTCGTCGGGGTCCTTTTCCTCAATGCCCGGCTGACGGTCACGCAATGGGTCGGCTTCGCCGTCATCGTGGCAGCGATCACCGGCCTCGGCTGGCGCGAACGCTCCGCCCGGCCGACGGTCGAGCCCGCATTCGCCGACGCTTACGGCGCGAGCTCGTCCATCGCGCGGTAGATGCGCTTGGCCGACACCGGCGCGGGCGTGCCCAGGGTTTGAGCAAACATGCTGACCCGCAATTCCTCAATCAGCCAGCGGATCTCCCGCGCCGCGTCCTCCTGCATCCTCGTCGGGGGAAGCCCCGCCAGCCAGGCGTCGTACTCCCGCTGCACGATTTCCACCGCGGCCATCCAGTCCCGGTCGCGGTCCGGGCGGCTCGGCAGCGAATCGAGCCGTTGCTCCATCGCCCGCAGATAGCGGATCAGGTGAGGCAGCCGGCGGCGGCCGGCGGCGGACACGAAGCCGGGATAGCGCAGCCCGGCTAGCTGTGACGTCAGGTCGCGGACCGCCGGTTGCAGTGGCGCGGCGGTGGCCTCGACGAGCCGACCTTCGACGGCGTGCGCCGCGCGCAGGATGTCCGACACGACCCCGACCACCTCCCCGGTGGCGGCGACCAGGCCGCCGCGGACCGCGTCGCGCAGCCGGCCGAATGCCTCGCCGTCCCAGGCCGGGCCACCCGCATCGGCGACCAGCGAGTCGATGGCGCAGGCTACGCAGTCCTCGAGCAGCAGAGGCACGCTGCCGTACGGGTTATGCCCGAGCCTCAGCTTGGTCGCCACGTCGAGGCTGCGGACCACCGCCCTGAGCGGGCTGGGAATGGCCAGCATCAGCAGCCGCCTCGTGCCGGTCCGCATCTGCTGCCGCTGCTCGGATTCGGTGGCCAGCACCCGGACCGCGACGCTGTCACCCTCGTCGACCAGCGACGGAAAGCCCTTGACCGGGGCGCCGGCACCGGGGCGCTCGAATGTCCACGGCAGCGCCGGGATTGTCCAATTCGTCAGCCCGCGGGTCTCGATGCCGGCCGCCGCCTGCGCGACGGTTGCCCTGATCTCGGGGGCCAAAGGCTTCTTGAGCGCGTCGAGGTCTTTCCCCTCGCCGAGCACGGCGCCGGTGCCGTCTTCCACGCGGAAGGTCATCCGGAGGTGATCGGGGACCCGGGCAAGTTCCCATGCGTCATGGGGAATCGTCACCCCAGTCATTGCGCGCAGCTCGCCGGCCAGGGCATCGCAAAACGGCTCGGCGCCGGGCTCCAGGCGGGCCAGGACGGCGGCGGCGAAATCGGGTGCCGGGACGAAGTTGCGCCGCAACGCCTTGGGCAGCGACTTGATCAGGGCGCTCACCAATAGCAGCCGCAGACCCGGAATCTGCCAGTCGAAGCCGGCCGGCGTGACCCTGTTCAGCACCGCCAGCGGGATGTGCACCGTGACGCCGTCGGCGTCGCTACCCGGCTCGAACTGATACGTGAGCGCCAGATCCACGTCGCCATGACGCCAGCTGTGCGGATAGTCGGCCGCGCTGACGTGGCGCTCCGGGTCGCGCAGCAGCACCGATTCAGTGAAGGTCAACAGCTCCGGCTGGTCCCGCCGCGCGCCTTTCCACCACTTGTCGAAGTGGGCCGCGGCGACGACGTCGGCCGGCACCCGCTTGTCGTAGAAGTCGAACAGGTCCTCGTCGTCGACGACCAGGTCGCGGCGGCGCACCCGGTGTTCGAGCTCCTCGACGTCCTCCCGCAGTTGCTGGTTGTCGGCGAAGAAGCGGTGTTGGGTCGACCAGTCGCCCTCGACCAGGGCGGAGCGGATGAAGAGCTCGCGCGACAATTGCGGGTCGACGCCGCCGTAGGCGATCTTGCGCGACGCGACGATCGGTACGCCGTACAGCGTGACCCGCTCGTAGGCCATCACGGCGCCGCGCTTGCGTTCCCAGTGCGGCTCGCTGTACGTACGTTTCACCAGGTGCTGGGCCAGCGGCTCCGCCCACAGCGGGTCGATCCGGGCCACGTCGCGGCCCCACAGTCGCGAGGTCTCGACGAGCTCCCCGGCCATCACCCACTGGGCCGGCTTTCGGGCCAGCGCAGAGCCAGGCCACAGGGCGAATCGGGCGCCGCGCGCCCCGGCGTAATCGCGTTTGACCGGGTCCCACAGGCCGAGGTGGGACAGCAGCCCGGCCAGCAGCGACAGGTGCACCGTCTGCGGCTCCGCCGGGGTGTCGCTGACCGAGAATCCGAGTGACTTCGCCACCGACCGGAGCTGGGCGTAGAGGTCCTGCCATTCCCGGATACGCAGGTAGTGCAGGTATTCGGCCTTGCAGAGCCGACGGAACTGGTTGGACGACAGCGCCTCCTGCCGATCCCGCAGGTAGTTCCACAGGTTGAGGTAGGCGACGAAGTCCGACGTGTCGTCGGCGAACCGGCGATGCGATTCGTCAGCGGCCTGCTGCTTTTCCAGCGGCCGCTCGCGGGGGTCCTGGATGCTCAGCGCGGCCGCGATGACCATCACCTCGCCCACGCATCCGTTGCGGTCGGCCTCGACCACCATCCGCGCCATCCGCGGGTCGATCGGCAGCTGGGCGAGCGTTCGCCCCAGCGGCGTCAGGCGCCTACGCGGGTCCCGCGCGGCCGGGTCGAGGGCGCCGAGCTCCTCCAGCAATTGCACGCCGTCGGCGATCTGGCGGCGGTCCGGCGGGTCGAGAAACGGGAATGCGGCGATGTCGCCCAGCCCGAGCGCGGTCATCGCCAGGATGACCGACGCCAGGTTGGTACGCAGGATCTCCGGGTCGGTGAATTCCGGCCGGCTCTCGAAGTCGGACTCACTGAACAGGCGGATGCAGATGCCGTCGGAAGTGCGGCCGCACCGGCCCTTGCGTTGGTTCGCCGAGGCCTGCGAGATCGCCTCGATGGGCAGCCGCTGCACCTTGAGCCGGTGGCTGTACCGGGAGATCCGGGCCGTGCCCGGGTCGATCACGTAGCGGATGCCGGGGACGGTCAGCGAGGTCTCCGCGACATTGGTGGCCAGCACGATCCGGCGTCCCGGGTGGGGAGCGAAGACGCGGTGCTGGTCGGCAGCGGACAGCCGGGCATAGAGCGGCACGATCTCGACGCCGGCCGTCGACCTCGCTCGGGCCAGCGCATCGGCGGTGTCGCGGATCTCCCGCTCGCCCGATAGGAAGACGAGGATGTCGCCGGGACCTTCAGCCATCAGCTCGTCGGCCGCTTCGCAGATGGCCTGCGTCTGATCGCGTACGCCGCCGTCGTCCTCGTCGGTGCCCTCAGCACCGCTTTCAAGTTCACTGTCGCTGAAGCTGTCGGCGACGAGCGGCCGGTAGCGCACCTCCACCGGAAACGTCCGGCCCGACACCTCGACCACCGGCGTATCGCCGAAATGCCGGGCGAAGCGCGCCGGATCGATCGTCGCCGAGGTGATGACCAGCTTGAGGTCCGGCCGGCGCGGCAGCAGTTGCTTGAGATAGCCGAGCAGGAAGTCGACGTTGAGCGATCGCTCGTGCGCCTCGTCGAGGATGAGCGTGTCGTACTGGCGCAGCTCCCGATCGCGCTGGATCTCGGCCAGCAGGATGCCGTCGGTCATCAGCTTGACCAGCGTCTGGTCGCCGACCTGGTCGGTGAAGCGCACCTTCCACCCGACCGCCGCACCCAGGACCGTGCCGGTCTCCTCCGCGATCCGGTCCGCCACCGTGCGCGCGGCGAGCCGGCGCGGCTGGGTGTGCCCGATCATTCCCCTAATGCCGCGGCCGAGCTCCAGGCAGATCTTGGGCAGTTGCGTGGTCTTGCCCGAGCCGGTCTCGCCGGCGACGATCACCACCTGATGGTCGCGGATGGCTGCCAGCAGCTGGTCCTTCTTCTGGCTGACCGGCAGGGCGGCCGGATACGTGAGCGTCGGGACCGCCGCTGCCCGGCCGGCCACGCGCACTTCGCCTTGGATGACCTGCCCGGCAATGCCGGCGTAGGCCGCCGCCCGGCGGGTGTCGTCGCCGATCCGGACCGCGCTGTCGAGACGACGGCGCAGGCGCTGCTCGTCGGCAAGCATGAGCCCGGACATGCGCTCGCGCAGCTGCGCCGGTTGGGTCTCCATCCCCTTCCAGGCTAGGCGACCTCGCTACTTGCTGAAGCCGGCGGTCAACCCGCTGAGCAGCTGTCGGCGGCCCACCACGTAGAGAACGAGGATCGGCAGCGTGGTCAAGACGACGGAGGCGAGGACGGCCGGCACGTTGACGCCGTACTGGCCCTGGAAGGTCCACAACGCCAGCGGCAGGGTCCGCTTGTCCGGGCTCTGGGTGAGGATGAGCGGCAGGAGGAAGCCGTTCCAGATCGCCAGGCCGTTGTAAATCGTGACCGTGACCAGCGCCGGCCGGGTGAGCGGAAACGCCAGCTTCCACAGCGTGACCCACTCGGTGGCGCCGTCCATCTCCATCGACTCGAAAAGCTCCTTCGGGACGTCGCGGATGAAGTTCGAGAGCACCAGCACCGACAGCGGGATCGCAAAGGCGATGGACGGCAGGATGATCGCGGCCAGGGTGTCGTACAGGTGCAGTCGGATGATGATCAGATACACCGGGATGATGGTGGCCTGCAACGGGATCGCCAGCCCCATGAGGAACAGCGAGTTGACCGACCGGAGGAAGCGGCCGGGGCCGCCCCGCACGATGGCATAGGCCGCCATGAAGGAGATCAGCACCGCTGGCACGACCGATCCGAACGTGACGACAACGCTGTTCACGAAGTAGCGGATGAAATTCGACTGGATGACCAGGCGGTAGTTGTTGATTGTCGGGGCGCTCGGCGGGGCCAGCGGGTTGATCGCGAAGTAATTGGCCTGCGTCTTGAAGCTGGTGACGACGATCCAGTAGATGGGCAGCAGGACCACGAAGAGCCAGAGCCAGCCGGCCGCACCGCCGAGCCAGTTGGGATGCCCGATTTGCCAGCGCGCCGTGGGCTTGCGCTCGGCAGGCCGGGTCGCCGGATCCGTCCCGCGGGTCAGCGTCGCCATGTCACGCTCCCTCCATCTGGCTCTCGGCGGCGTTGCCGCCGAGCCGGCGCAGGAGCAGCGCCAGGGCCAGGCCGACGAGCACGAGGATGACGGCGATCGCGCTGGCCGGGCCCATGAGGTTGGCCTGGAAACCCCGCTTGTACATGTCCAGAGCCAGCACGCGGGTGGCGTCGCCGGGGCCGCCAGCGGTGAGCACGAAGATGAGATCGAAGAAGGTCAGCGACCCGACGACCATCAGGGTCGACGAGGTGATGATCGTGTACTTGAGCTGCGGCAGTGTGATGCTGACGAACTGCCGGATGCGTCCGGCGCCGTCGATCTCAGCTGCTTCGTATATCGACCGGGGGATCTGGCGCACACCGCCCTGATAAATCAGGGAGTGGAACGGGATGAACTGCCACGACACGACGAAGATAACGACCCCGAGGGCGAGCTTGTCCTTGCCCAGCCAGTCCTGGTCGAGGAAGGACAGGCCCAGCCCCGCACCGATGCCGAAGTTGGGGTCGAGCAGCGCCTTGTAGGTGATAGCGAGAGCGGCCGAGCTCAGCAGCAGCGGTACAAAATACAGCACCGCCAGCACCTCGCGGTAGCGCTGGTGACCGGCCAGGAACACCCCGATGAGGATGCTCATCGGGGTCTGCACCAGCCAAGACAGGGCCATAACAAGGAACGTCACCCACAAGGCATGCGGCAGTCCCGGATCGGTCAGTACGGCGCGCCAGCTGGCGAAACCCGCCGGGCTTATGGCGCCGATCCCGTCCCACGAGCTGAAGCTGAGAACCAGCACGCCAAGCAGCGGAATGACCCCGAACGCGACGAAAAAGACGAGGGCCGGCAGCGCCAGCCACCCGACCCGCCCGCCCCGATCGCCGCGCGAGTCGGCCGGCGGCGGCGTCCTCGGGTCGGCGGCCGGCGCGAGCACGGTCACTGTCCGATGACCTGATTCATGTTTTTGGCGAACTGCTGCGGGGTGATCGACAGCTGGAACAGGCGCGCGATGTTGTCCAGCAACTTCTCCGCGGCCGTCGGGCTCAGCGCCTGGTCCCACGACTGGGCGAAGACCTTTGCCTGGCTGGCCACGCCGTAGACGAATTTCAGGAAGTCGGCGTCCTTGGAGGACGCCAGCTGGCTGTCGACGCCCTTGACGATCGGCACGGCACCCGACTTCACCCACTCCTTGCTTTCGGCGTCGGAGAGCACCGCGGTCGAGAGGAACTTCTTGGCGGCGTCCTTCTCCTTGGCCGTGGCCTTCGACGAGATGGACAGGTATTGGCCAGGGTTGCCGACGGTGTCGCTCGGGTCGCCCTTGCCGCCCTCGACGGGTGGGAAGTTCATGTAGCCCAGGTGCCCGCCGGAGACGAAGTCGCCGCCGTCGCTCGACATGCTGCCGTAGGTCCAGACGCCGTGCAGCATCATCGCCGCCTTGCCGGTGTAGAGCAGCGCCTGGTCTGCGTTGGAGTCGGCTGTGATCGAGGAGAAGCCCTTGACGAATCCGTTCGCCTTGATCAATTCCTGCATCTTGGTCAGCGCCTCGATCGCCGCCGGGTTGGACCAGGCGTTCTTCTGCCCGTCGAAGACCGCCTGGAAGACCTCGGAGCCGCCGATGCGGTCGAAAAGGAATTCCAGCCACATCATGTTCGTCCACCGCGACTGGCCGCCGAGGGAGAAGGGCGCGATGCCCTTGGCGTTGAACTTCGGCACCAGGCTCATGATGTCGCCCCAGGATTGCGGGGGCTGCGCACCGATGCGCTCGAACAGCTTCTTGTTGTAGAACAGCACGATCGGCTGGACCGTCTCGGCCGGCATTGCGTAGATCTTGCCGTCGACCGTCGCCGCGCCGAAGGACGACGGAAACAACCGGTCCTTGACCGCGGAATTTTGGGCGAACCACGACGTCAGGTCCTCGACCTGTCCCGCTTTGGCGTACGTCCGCAGGGTGCCGCCACCCCAACCCCAGATGATCGTTGGTGACTGGCCCGCGCCGATGGCCGTCTTGATCTTCGTCTTGTAAGCGTCGTTCTGGAACGTGGTGGGCTTGATCTGGGTGTTGGGATTGGCCTTGTTGAATCGGTTCACCGTGTTGGTCCGGATGCCTTCACCGGGCTGCCCGGTCAGATACCAGTAGGACGCTCCTGTCTTACCACCGGTGCTGGTCCCCTTGCTCGGGCCGGAGCTGCCGCAAGCGGCCAGCGATGCGCCCGCAGTCGCCCCCAATGCCAGGTTGAGGAACGTGCGTCGGGACAACGAACTTGGCTCCACCATGATCTCCGTCCATCAGGGCCGCGGCCTTTCCCGCAGCCAGTCAATCGCCTTGTACGGTCAATGCCGGCCGTCGCGCAGCACCCTGCACTTCTGCCGCCTTCAAGCCGACAAGGAGAGCGCTCGTGACCATAGCGGAGCCGACCGGAGAAATGAATGGTCCGACCCCGGCGTGGCAGAACACGGCGCTTTCCGTCGCCGATCGGGTCGACCTCCTCCTGGCGCAGATGAGCCTGGAGGAGAAGGTCGCCCAGCTCGGCAGCCGCTGGGTCGGCAACGACATGGCCGAGGCGGCGGAGGCTCCGGCCGACCCGGAGCCGGCCGACCCCAGCCCGGCAGAGGAGGAGCCGACCGCCGACCAGGCCATCAACGTCGCGCCGATGCAGGACGTCTTCGCCGCCTCGGGCATGGTGCCGCTGGAGGAGGCGAGCCGGCACGGCCTCGGCCACCTGACCCGGGTCTTCGGCAGCGGCCCGGTGACCGTCGCCGAAGGTGCGGCGGAGGTGGTGCGGCAGCACAAGGTCGTCCTCGCGTCCTCACGATTGGCCATCCCGGCCCTGGTGCACGAGGAATGCCTCACCGGCTTCACGACCTACGGCGCCACCGTGTACCCGGCGGCGATCGCCTGGGCGGCGACCTTCGATCCTGACCTCGTCGAGCGGATGGCAGCCGCCATCGGCCGGGACATGGCCGCGGTCGGCGTCCATCAAGGCCTGTCGCCGGTCCTGGACGTCGTGCGCGACTACCGCTGGGGCCGGGTCGAGGAGACCATGGGTGAGGACCCCTACCTCGTCTCCATGCTCGGCGCCGCCTACGTACGCGGCCTGCAGAGTGCCGGCGTCCTGGCCACCCTGAAGCACTTCGCCGGCTATTCCGCCGCGCGCGCGGCTCGCAACCACGGGCCGGTGCCGATGGGCCGGCGCGAGCTGATGGACGTCATCCTGCCGTCGTTCGAGATGGCGGTCTCGCTGGCGTCGGCGGGGTCGGTGATGAATTCCTACTCCGACGTGGACGGCGTTCCCGCGGCCGCAGACAGCTGGCTGCTCACCGACCTGCTCCGCGGTGAGTGGGGCTTCACCGGCACCGTCGTGTCGGACTACTGGGCGGTGCCGTTCCTCGCCACCATGCACCGCGTCGCCGCGGACACCGACGACGCCGGCGCGCAGGCACTCGCTGCCGGCGTCGATGTCGAGCTGCCGGACACGCTCGGCTTCGGTCCCGGGCTGGTGGACCGGGTGCGCAGCGGCGTAGTGCCCGAGGCCCTCGTCGAGCGCGCCGCCCGGCGCCTGCTGACCCAGAAGGTGCAGCTCGGCCTCCTCGACCCGGACTGGACCCCCGAGCGCTCGGTGGCCGCCGCGGTCACCACCGACCTCGACTCGCCGGCCAACCGCGCCCTCGCCCGCGCGATGGCCGAATGCTCCGTGGTCCTGCTCGAAGCCGGGACTGCCTTGCCGCTGCTGGGCGAGCAGCGCCCCGCCCTACACCGGCTGGCCGTCATCGGGCCCTGCGCCGCCGACCCGCGTACGTTCATGGGCTGCTACGCCTTCCCCAACCACGTGCTGCCGCGCCACCCCACGCTCGGGCTCGGCATCGAGGTGCCCACCGCGGTCGACGCGCTGCGGGCGGAGCTGCCGGACGTGGACATCGCCTACGAGTCGGGCTGTGCGGTGGAGGGCGACGACCGGTCCGGTTTCACAGCAGCGCTCACGGCGGCGCGGGAGGCCGACGTTTGTGTGGCCCTCGTCGGCGACCTGGCGGGCCTGTTCGGGCACGGATCGTCCGGCGAGGGCTGCGATGCCGAGGACCTCCGGCTGCCGGGCGTACAGGCCGACCTGCTCGATGCGCTGCTAAAGACCGGCACGCCGGTGGTCGTGGTCGTGGTGTCGGGCCGCCCGTACGCACTCGGCGCCGTGCACGGCCGGACCGCCGGCCTGGTCCAGGCGTTCATGCCCGGGGAGGAGGGCGGGTCGGCGATCGCGGGCGTGCTGTCCGGCCGGGTGCAGCCCGGCGGGAAGCTGCCGGTGCAGATCCCGCGGAGTCCGGGCGGACAGCCCGGCACCTACCTGCAGCCGCCGCTCGGGGTGGACACCACGGGCATCAGCACGCTGGATCCGACGCCGCTGTACCCGTTCGGCTTCGGCAGTTCGTACACGACCTTCGAGGTGACGGACCTGAGAATCAGCGACGCGGACATCTCCACCGACGGGGAGTTCACCGTCTCGGTGGCCGTACGCAACACCGGATCGCGCGCCGGTGAGGAGGTCGTGCAGCTTTACCTCCACGACGTCGTCGCCCAGGTGACCCGCCCGGTCAAGCAGCTGGCCGGCTTCGCCCGCGTGCGGGTCGAGCCGGGCGCGCATGTGAACGTGCAGTTCCGGGTGCACTCCGACCGGACCGCCTTCACCGGCCGTGACTTCACACGCATCGTGGAGCCGGGCGACGTCGAGGTAATGGTCGGCACCTCGGCGGCCGACCTGCCCTGCCGCGGCACGGTCCGGTTGACCGGCCCGGTCCGCGTCGTCGGCCACGACCGTCAGCTCACCACCCCGGTTCAGCTCAGCTGACGTCTGCTGGCGATCAGCGCACCCCGAGGAGGTGCTCGATCGCCAGCCGCTGGAGCTCAGCGAAGCCGAAGCCGTGCGTGCGGGCCGCGTCAATGTCGTAATCCTCGAACGCGCCGCGGTCGGTCAGCAGCTCGGCGTAGGTCTCGCCGTCGTTCATGGTCGGACGGCTCAGGCCCTCGACGCCGGCGGCTTCGAGTGCCTTCTGCACTTGGGGGTCGGCGCGGAAGGCACGGGACCGGTCCCGGAGCGTCAGATAGAGCTCCATGTTGGCCAGCGCGGACTGCCAGACGCCGTCCATGTCCTCGGTGCGCAGTGGCTTGAAGTCGAAGTGGCGGTCCCCGTCGTAGGTCGGCCCGCCGCCCGGTGCGCCGTTCTCCAGCAGGTCGACGGTGGAGAAGGCCTGGATGAGGTCGCCGTAGCCGAAGACCTGGTCCTGGTCGTAGCGCGGGCCCTTCTGGCCGTTCAGGTCGATGTGGAACAGCTTTCCGTGCCACAGCGCCTGGGCGATGCCGTGGGTGTAGTTGAGGCTGGCCATCTGCTCGTGCCCGGTCTCGGGATTGATGCCGACCATGTCGGCGTGCTCGAGCTCGTTGATGAACGCGATCGCGTGCCCGATGGAGGGAAGCAGAATGTCGCCGCGGGGCTCGTTCGGCTTCGGCTCGATCGCGAACCGCATGCCGTAGCCCTTGTCGATCGAATACTGGGCCAGCAGGTCGATGCCCTCGCGGTAGCGGTCCAGTGCCGCCCGAATGTCTTTGGCGAAGTCGACTTCCGCGCCCTCCCGGCCACCCCAGAACACATAGATCTGCGCGCCCAGCTCGGCGGCCAAGTCCATGTTGCGCATGACCTTGCGCAGTGCGTAGCGGCGTACGGACCGGTCATTGCTGGTGAACGCGCCGTCCTTGAAGACCGGATCGCCGAACAGGTTGGTCGTCATCATCGGGACGGCGAGGCCGGTCTCGGCCAGCGCCGCCTTGAATTCGTCGATAATCCGTTGCCGCTCGCTGTTCGTGCTTCCCGGCGGTACGAGGTCGTCGTCGTGCAGAGTGATGCCGTAAGCGCCGAGCTCGGAGAGCTTGTGCACCGCCGCAGCACCGGCCAGGACGGGCCGAGTGGCCTCGCCGAACAGGTCACGGGCCTGCCAGCCCACCGTCCAGAGGCCGAAGCTGAATTTGTCCTCGCGGGTCGGCTGCGGTGTCATCAGCGGGCTCCTTTGCCTGTGGTGTCGTTTGCCTGTGGTGTCGTTCCCGGCGCTTCGATGTCGACGGCAGTTTGCCAGCGGCGGCGGATCGGCGGCGTGGCGGGGAGGCTCAAGGCGTCGGTCACTCCGGCGCGCCGTCAGCCGTCACCGCGTCCAGGGGGAACGGGGTGCTCCCGTCAAAGACCTGCGCCATCAGCCCGCCGACGTGGTTGGCCGCCCCACCCACCGCGGCACAGACCCGGCGCAGCTGCTTGCGGTCCACGCTGGCCGCGAGCAGGGAATGCTTAACGGCGACCGTCCCGTCCGACCAGTAGAAAGTCCCGACTCCGCTCGCCGCATTGAGCTCGTTGATCTCGGTCAGCAACTTCGCCGACCGCGGGACGCCGAGCGCCGCATGCGCGAACACGTCCACCGTGGGCGGCTCCATGAAGTCGTGCACGCTCACCCAGCAGGCCGCCGTGCCCACGCGGTAGGGATAGTCACGGTCGGCGTCCATGTCCACCCGGCACAACCCCCAGATGTCCTGCAAGCAGCGCTCGACGTGCGAACGCAGCCACTTGTTCTTCCCCATCTCCTACCCCCAAGGTCTCACCCACATCATCTCGCGGGGGTACGACAATTCGACCGGCCAGTGAGACGGTCACGCTGAGTGTCAACAGCAGCCCGAGCACTGGCAAACTGTCGCGATGAGCGAGCCCGTTCGCGTCTTCAAGCAGGCCGACCTGATTCCCGCCGACCCCACCCCGGGGATGCTCCGCACGCAAGCCTTCGAAGTCCCCACACTGTGGGCCGGGCGAGTGGAGACGGCGCCGGGAGCGACCTCAGGCTGGCATCATCACGACCGCAACGAGACGAGCCTGTACGTCGTCTCCGGCATCCTGCGCCTGGAGTTCGAGGGACACGACGGGTACGTGGAAGCCGAAGCCGGTGACTTCATCCACGTACCGGCCTTCACCGTGCACCGCGAAAGCAACCCCGGTAATGAGCCCTCCGTGGCCATCATCGCCCGAGCCGGCGGAGGGATACCGACGGTGAATCTGGATGCGGCACATGTTGCCCAGGTCGGGGCCATGCCGACTGATGAATGACACAGAGACGGTGGAGACGATGGGACTCGAACCCACAACCCCCGCCTTGCAAAGGCGGTCCGGCTTGCGTTCATTGCCGGCATAACCGCAGGTCAGAGGGGTCGCCGCGAATGCGGAGAGGGCTCCCGAACCACCGGCGTGCCCTACCTGTGCCCTATGCGGACAGGGGAGATGGCCGGCTCTGTGCCAGCGGCATCGGTTGCCCGGCGGCCGCCGCCGAACGCGATCACACGGACGGCCACGGGGGCCGGTGCCGCCAGGGCGTCAGTCTTCAGCCGCCGGCGACAGCAGTTAGCGCGGTTCTGGCAACGCTATGTGGCCGACACCGGGTCGGTGATCTTGGCCGGCAAATGATCCCCGACCGGGACACCGCCGGACAGCCAGGTCTGACCACCTTGCAGGCGCAGCGCTCAAGCAGGGCCTTAACCCGGATGCACCGCGGTGATCTGTGTGATGGGCGGGTCGTTGAGGGCGGATGTCCTTGTGTACCAGGAGAATGGGGCTTGTCGAAGGTCCTGTTCACCGGTCCAGAAGGAGCACCCGCCGAATGCAA
>JAABUK010003840.1_pt1 | contig 25008 bp, 14 predicted proteins | sample 5559141 | NCBI WGS metagenome assembly JAABUK01 (sample SAMN10711869, study PRJNA513367) | rock metagenome | isolation source: Antarctica rocks | place: Antarctica: Victoria Land, Pudding Butte nord | collected 2016-01-03 | reverse complement strand
CAGCGGCTTCGGCTTCGACCACGTCATAGCGATAAACGCGGCGCAGCCAGGAGATAACGCGCGCCACCAGAAGTTTCGGGTTGAAAGGTTTGGGAATGTAATCGTCAGCGCCGGATTTGAAACCCTGCAGCTGATCCTGTTCCGAGTCGAGCGCCGTCATCATGATAATCGGGACGGTGCTGGCGGTGCGAATTTTAGCGCACAGATCGCGCCCGTTCATGCCCGGCATCATCACATCCAAGATGACCAGATGCGGCTCGAACTCGTTGAAGACCAGCCAGCCGTCCACGCCATCGTGCGCGTGACGGCACTCGAAACCCGCCGCCGTCATGTTCAACGTCACCAGACGCCCGATATTGGGATCGTCTTCCGCGACCAGAATACGGAATTTTTCGCCTTTTTGCGGCACCGCAGGGTTGGAAAGTGTGGCCATGAATAGCTCCAGAAAATGGCACCAAAGAATAAAAGAAGGGCGCAACATCATTTTATAACAGTTGCGCAGCCAGACAAAAGTTTTTCGCGTTTTTCGTCAATTCACAAGGTTCGTTGCGGCCTCAGCTCGCGGCCTCTGCACTTGATCTGCGTCCACAATCGAGTACTCGATGCGTCAATGCGGCAAGGGTACAGTGCGTTTGGATGGCAAGCTGAGACGTGTAAAGAAAGTTCTTGCCAACAGGAAAAACGATTCCGCAGAAGAACATAGCGTGTCATTCTGAGAGGGTGTAAACAAAGTGACAGGTTGTGTCATTCCGAGCGAAGTGAAACGAAGTCGAGGAATCTTGGGACGCTCAAAGGATGCTCCAACGACAAGATTCTCCACTCCGTTCGTTCCTACTGCCCAGAGGGCGCCCACGGTCGAAATGACACAGCGCGGAACTTTTTGCCTTTCCTATACACGCTCTCAGAATGACAAACGCTTACAACACAATTTTCTCTCCACTCTTTGAGATCGGGACAAACCTGCGACGACATTTACACGACAACTCAGATTCAAGAAGCAGCGGCACACGACAATTGAAACCGCTCATTCGCCACTTAAAGTTTGGCGGCGGTCAAGATGGCGACCAGCAAAACCCACAGCAATACGTTGATGACCAGCGGTTTATCGCGCAACATCTGTTCGGGCGTGCCGCCGACAACCGAAGAGTGCGCCAGAAACAGATAGCGGAACACGCCGTAGACCACGAACGGAACGGTCGTCATCAAGACCGGCGAATTGGTGGCGCCCGCGCCCAAAGCCTTGTCGTGCGGCGCGTTGAAGGTGTAAAGCGAATACGCCGTGATCGTCAGCCCGGCGGCGATGGCGATAAAAGTGTCGAGCAGAGGAACCGTATAAAGCGGCAAAGCGCGTCGCGTGTGAACCGCGTTTTCGCCCAATTCCAGCAACTCCGCGCGGCGCTTGCACAACGCGATGAACAGCGCCAGCGTGAAGGTGCAGAACACAATCCACGGCGAAATAGCGACCGGAATCGCCAAACATCCGGCGACCACGCGCACCACGAAACCCGATGCCAGGCACAGCACATCGACGATTACTTCGTGTTTCAAGACAAACGAATAAGCCAGCGTCAGGGCGAGATAAGCCGCCGCCGCCAGCGCGAAGCCGAAAGATTGTGGCGCACTGCGCACCATCACCACGATGCAAAGCAAAGCCAGCGCCAGCAGCCCGATAATCAGCGCCAGCGCAAATCGAGTACTCATTCGTCCGGACGCCAAAGGCCGGTTGCGCTTGGTCGGATGCAAGCGGTCGCGCGCGATGTCACTCCAATCGTTGAGCAGATAAGTCGCGCCCGACAAAGCGCAAAAGCACGCCAGCGCCAGCAGAACGCGCCCCAGTTCGGGCCACATTTGCGCACCGGCGCGCAACCTTCCAGCGAACAAAAACCCGCCGAAAAGCAGCGCGTTTTTCGCCCACTGCCGCACGCGCACCGCATGAACGATGTCCATCCAGGAAATGCTGCGCGATGAAGAAACACTGTCTGAAGTATTCAAAATTGTCCAGCCAACAAGATTGTCCAACCAACAAGCGCTTTCGAGTACTCGATTCTTGAAACGCTGTTTCACTTTTTATGACCAGTCGAGAAACTGCGGCTAACCTGGAAAGTCAAGCTTTATCGTTCTCGCTGAGCATAAATGCTGAGCATAAATAAAGTTTCCGCAGACGTTTCGGAAAAGAACCGACCTTTGAGAAGTTGGAAACAAATGCGCAAACGCGCAAAGGTGAAAGTTTGTCATTCTCCGCTGCGCGCGGCCTGTGTGGAGAAAACTTTGGCCAATAGTTGGCCAGTAGAAAGACGAAGCTTCAAGAGAAAACGCAGTCTGTCATCCTGAGCAGAGCGAAGGATCTCGTAGCTAAGAGTCTAATTTGGGCAATAATATACTTGACACCTAAGCGTCTTATTCATCCAGTAGAGCAAGTTGATCGTCTTTGGCGGCAAGTTGTGCCTTTTTGAGAACGTCAAGGCTCATCGGAATGTCGAGCCGCCTGTTTTGCTCGATCATCTCTTTGATGGTGACGATTTGGATTTTGTCGTAATTGCGCTGCATTAGCGGATGAAGGTAAAGTCCCGCTGATTTAGCTTCCGCTCGCATTGGTGCAGTGGATTCTTGCAGAGTAATAAATGCTGCCATTGCTGCGCCTTCGCGTTGCATATCGCTGTGCAGCTTGGCAATGTCACCGCGTCCAACATTGCCTGATTTCACTTGAAAAACGATCTTCGCGTTATCGGTCGCGCCGGTTTGGAAGTAAGCGATGCCGTCTATTCCGGCGTCTGCGCCTTTCTTGTCATTGATAATGGCGCGGTTGCTCGTATAAGTGAGTACCGCCCATTTCTCAAACTCTTTTCGCACACGGTCATCGCTTTTATTGGCTAAGGCTTCCGCCGATTCCATGTCACGCGGAATACCGTTAAGTGTGATGCTGTCCAGTACGTCTTTTCCAAACTGTCCCTCAAGCCTTCGTAAAATCAGCGCGATGGACTGATAGGTAATATCAATCCCAATCCATTTACGGTCACGATGCTGTGCTACTGCGATAGTGGTGCCGCAGCCACAATAGGCGTCTAATATGATGTGGCCGGTATCTGTAGATGCTTCGATGATACGATCTAAAAGCGCTTCTGGTTTTTGTGTAGGGTATCCGAGCCGTTCCGCCGCCGCCGGTTGAAGGCAAGGTATACGCCATACATTGTCCATCGTTTTATCTTCTTTGATTGCATACATCACATGACCGTCGGCATCTTTTGCATTGACCATGCGTCCTGCCACTTTCTTACGGAGAAGTTGCTTAACAGGTGTATCGCGTTTTTCTTTAAGTTGATGATAGGTAAAATCCGCATCTAAATTCTTGACATAAAAGAAAATTGTATCAGTTGCGCGCGGGAATAGTTTTTTTCGGCGGTCGTGCATTTTGTTGTAGTAATACCATATTATTTCGTTGCGAAAATCGCCGCCTTGCGTCACGAATATGCTATCAATCATGAGTTTTAGATAGTGGCTGGCCGTCGGGTCACAGTGAAAGTAGAAGCTGCCTGTCGGCTTTAAGACGCGGTGAATCTCCACGATACGGAGCGTCATGCTCACAAGATAAGCGAGTAAGCTGCCCTCTTTGAGTACCTTATGCAAGCCTTTTATCAATTCAATAGTCTGAGTGGTAAAACGATTACCGTCATTGCTGAGAATTTGATTGAAACCGCTGACGGCTTCTGAGTCCCAAACCCACGTATCCACAAATGCCTGCGCCTGCGCGCGATCTTCGCCGCCGATGTTGTTGTAAATCTGATTGTAGTTCCGCTTAGAATTGAACGGCGGGTCTATGTAGCACAAATCTACCGTTTCGTCTTTGATGTACTTGCGTAGCACTTCCAGGTTATCGCCGTAGTAAAGAGTATTCATTTCGATTCTTTCTCCGCATTCTCTGTATTCTTTTTACGCCCACGTTTGAGCGGCGGCAAAGTTTTCTCCGCTTCATCTACTTCACGTTTTGGAACTGCAACTATGCGGCGCGTGAAATCTTTGAAGCGTTCGTATTCTGTTGATTCGGTATTATCCGTCTTTGCCTGCAACAATGAAGGGTTCATTTTTGGCCGTATCCTCGCAGTTGCTTTTGCTCCCGTTTGGCTTGCTTTTCAAGGTCTTTTGCAGGTTTGCCAGCGGCAGCGTCAATAGACCGATTGTGTGCGTCAAGTTGCTTCCTTACGTGTTGTTCCATCTTCTTGTGTGAGACTTTGCCAATCCCTTCAAGAATTGGTTTATCGTTGAACTCGAAAAAAGCATGAAGTTTCTTAACCCAATCGCTCATATACATGGGAATCTTTTCAACACTGCGCAATTCGGCGAAGATCAGGAATTGCTCGACCAAGAGTTCCAATCGCTTCATCTCATCCTCTTGGAGATAGTTTTTGGCGACGGTCGCTTCTTGAAGCGTAACGTGATTTCCTTTCCAAGTTGTCAGTCCCATGTAGGGCTGTTTGGAGTCGGACCTTTTTACAATGAGTTCTGCCGCAGTGCAGCCGGTAATCGCGTAATGAAAGTTGTTCTGCACGGTAGCAAAGAACTCTTTGGCAACAGGTGTGTTGGCATTGTAATCAATACTGCTTGCAAAGATGTCGCGCACCTTTACGTAAAAGTTCTTTTCCGATGTCCGAATCTTACGAACACGTTCGATAAGTTCATCAAAGTAATTGCCATCATTGCCGGAAAGACGCGCGTCGTCCATGACGAAACCTTTGACCACGTACTCATTTAAGCGCGTTGTCGCCCAAATGCGGAAACGCGTACCAACATGAGATTTGACGCGATAACCAACCGAAATAATAACGTCAAGATTATAATGCTCGATTTCACGCTCGACAGAGCGATTGCCTTCCAATCGAACTATTCGGGAATTCCGAATAGTTGCCTCTGATTCCAGTTCGCCCTCATCGTAAATGTTCTTAATGTGTTCGTTGATTGTTGGCACAGATTTTTGAAACAACTCCGCCATTTGTGCCTGCGTGAGCCACACCGAGCCATCGAAAAGCGTGACCTGAACCTGCGGAACGCCATCTTCCTGATACAGCAATAGTTGCCCTTTGGTTTCTTCCGACATGTTTAATCCCCTTGCTTGCCTGTCAATTCTTTGTAAGTCAAGCGGCGTCCGGCCACAGATTCCAAGACTTCTATGAAGCGGTCAGCATCATCACCATGCCGCGCATTGAAGCGAAACGTTTGCTCATCCAAATAGCGCATTAGGTGGTAAGCGTCAACGCTCACATACGTTCCGCCAATTGTGCGCTTGAGCAAACTCCAAAAGTTTTCAAGGCCGTTTGTGCTGACGTTGCCTTGCACATAAGCAACGGCGTGATCTATGACTTCGTGAATGTAGCGGTCATCCAATTGCCGATAGGCCGGAAATGCGTCCGTATGAACTTCGGAGCCGTGTTCGACGTTCTCCGCAATCTCTTTGTGCAACGTCGCGCGGCGCGTGTCTTTGATGTGCTTTACCTTTACTTCGCCGCCACGCTCCAATAAGCCCATGACAATATCCTTGCCAACTGCGCCGCGTCCCTTGACCTTCGCTTTGCGCTTTTCGGAGTGCATATTTTTGGCTTTGCCGCCTATAAAGGTTTCATCCGCTTCAACTTCGCCGGAAAGCTTCTCGAAACTCTTTTGCTGCATAGCAACGCGAATGCGGTGAAGCATGAACCACGCCGTCTTTTGCGTCACGCCCAAAGCGCGGTGCAACTCGTAAGAGCTGATACCGTTTTTTGCATTGGAAATGAGCCACAGTGCAGGGAGCCACTTATCAAGTCCAAGCGGGCTGTCCTCAAACACGGTGCCAACTTTAACGCTGAACTGCTTCTTGCAGCTTTTGCAATTCCACACACGGCGCGCTTTACTCATTTTTCCGACTTCTTGGCTCTGGCAATGCGGACACACGACGCCGAAAGGCCAGCGCGCATCTACCATAAATTGAACACACACGTCCAAATCAGAAAAATGATTGATTGCTTCCAACAAAGTGCGTGGGCAAGAATCGTTTTTGTTATTGCTGCTTTTCATATACTACATTTTAACGCACTTCTTTTTAGGTGTCAAGTATATTATTGCCCTAATTTGGTTGTCAGCTACGAGATCCTTCGCTGCGCTCAGGATGACAGACGCGTACTTTTCCGCGCTACTTTGGTCTTCTACACATTCTCAAAATGACAGCCGCCACTTTTTCTGCGTTGCTCACACGCTTGATGCACATGCGTCTGAATGCACACGCTTGCCGAAAACAAGCTTTTCCGTCGTTGATTTCACACGGCTTCGGCACAGCTTTCCAGCGTGGCGCGCACATCGTTTTGTGCGACATCGCGCGCCAACTGAACTTCGCCCAATCGGAGCGGCAAAATGAAGTTGACGCGACCATCGCGCGATTTTTTGTCCAACGTCATCGCCGCCCACAACTTGTCGAAAGACGCCAGCTTTCGAGTACTCGTTGGCAAACCGATGCGTCTGAACAAGCGCGTTTGACGCTTGATTAAGTTGTCGGCCTGCTCGCAAACATCCAACTGCTTCGCCAGTTGCGCCGCGACGGTCATGCCGACGGCAATCGCTTCGCCGTGCAAAAATTCGCCGTAGCCGCTTGTCGCCTCAATCGCGTGACCCACGGTGTGGCCGTAGTTGAGCGTCGCGCGCACGCCCGAACTGTCGCTTTCGCGTTCGTCTTCGCCCACGATCTGCGCCTTGATTTCGCACGAACGCGCGATGATGTGCGCGATGGCTTGCGAATCTAACTTCAACGCAGCGTCGGCGTTCTGCTCGAGCCAGGCGAAGAATTGGGCGTCGGCGATAACTCCATATTTCACGACTTCTGCCAAACCGGCGCGCAGTTCCCGCATCGGCAGCGTTTGCAGGCAATTCGGGTCGATGAGCACGCGGTCGGGTTGATGAAAGGCGCCGATCAGGTTTTTGGCGCGTGCGTGGTTGACGCCGGTCTTGCCGCCGACACTCGAATCGACCATCGCCAGCAACGTCGTCGGAACCTGAACCAGGCGCACGCCGCGCATCCACGTCGCGGCCACGAAACCGGCCCAATCTCCGACTACGCCGCCGCCCACCGCCACAACCGCGCCGCTGCGACCCAGACCGGCTTCGGCCAAAGCGTCGTAAGCACGGCTGACCCATTCAAGGTTCTTGGCGGCCTCGCCTTCGGGCGCGTTGAAATCGAGTACTCGATGACTGTGCGCGCGCAGCCGTTCAATTAAAGGCGCGGCATAAAGCGGCGCGACGGTTTCGTTCGATAAAACCGCCACATCGCGCGGCAAAAATTCGGTCGAGAACCCTTGCAGCAAACCGTTCTCGACCAGGATGTCGTAAGCGCGCTCGCGCAAAGGAACGTGGATGATCATGAGTTTTGAGTTTTAAGTTCTCAGTTTTGAATTAGAGAGGTTCAACTCAAAACTGAGAACTTAAAACTGAGAATTGCTTGAAGATCGCGCCTGTAAGCCGGATTTTGTAAGCGACTTGCGTCGCCGATGGTCATTTCTCTGCCGCGAAAGTTGCCCTTCGCGTGACTGTTCCGTTTCCGGAAACAGCAGCAGCCAACCCGAAAGCTCGCCAGGCCGGGTTTGTCGCAACTTTCGCTGCGGATTTCGCTTTCTGCTTGGCCTTGCACCGGACGGGGGTTGCCTCAGCCGCCGCGTCGCCGCGACGCTGGTGCGCTTTTACATTAAGGCTTTGCAGCCCGCACCGTTTCACCAGTTCAGCAGGCAGCGGCAGAAAGCAGGAGGCAGTCCAAAGCTCGAACTCAAGCGACAATATTTGAGTTTCGAGTACTCGAACTGCCTCCTGCTTTCTGCCGCTGCCTGCTGTTGTATCGTTTCTGTGGCCCTGTCCCGACTGTCGCATCGCTGCGCCAGTGGTCGCCGTTAGCGACCGTCCTGCCCTGTGGTGTCCGGACTTTCCTCACCGCTTCGTGCGACAAAACGGCGCGACCATCCAGCACGATCTTCTCTTCCATTATAACGCGCGCCACTCGAATCGCGCCGCACCATTGGTGCAAAAACAAGTCGGAGCGCCCACTTTGCAGGGGACGCTCCGGCCAATCGAGTACTCGATTCCTCAATTAACGCTGGTTAATGATGTCGGGCGTTATCGGCAAATACAAGTTGTTAGTTACCGGCAAAGGATCCGGCGCCAGATAGTTGATGGTCTGCCACTTCGCACCCGTGGCATCAACAGGGTACGAACTGCTGTCCAGCCATTGCGCTTGTGCGCCCAACACTTGAGTGCTGGTCGGACTTTGATCCGGTGTTTGCTCGTTGTCATAATCGAGCAATCCGGTCGGCGCAAAGTTTTCGCCGATGCTGGCTTTCACTGTGATCTGGTAGTTCAAACGGCGGTAACGATACGCCTGGTCAATCTGCGCATTTACTGGTGCCGCGTTGTTCGGCGTCATGGACGGCATTGGAATGATGAACCACGAGCCGTCTTGCGCATAGATTGTCGCCTGCACGTTGACATTTACCGGACTGGCGACAACGTTAGCGAAAGTGTCACGATCATACTTAATTCCGGCAACAAGATCGTTTGCCAGCGTTTCTGTGGGAGCTACGACTCTACGCAACGCAATCGTATTGCTGTTGGTGTCCGTTGGATCTGGCGCTGTTGGCAATTGATAATTCATGCCTTGAAATTCAGCTTGCGTGAATGGGTTCACGGGACCAACAGCAAGGGGGTTGTAAATCCCATAAAAACTTTCCTGCACTGTTCGCAATTCTTCGTCATCTGTCGGAAGGAAACCGCTGCCAATCACGAAATTGGGCGCCGCGGAACCCTGCCAAAATCCGCCAACCGATGTTGTCAGCAGGAAATTGCGTGGAATACCCGCAACCAGATTTATGGCACTGACTGAAGCTAAACGATGCGCGCTTGTTGCGGGTCTGACACCTCCAAAAACAGTCAGGTCCCAGTTTGGATCGGGATCAGGTGGTGTCGGTGCTGTCAGCGAGGTGAATACGTTTTGCAATCCCTGCAAGGTGTTGGTTGGTGCCGTAGTCAAATCATACGTTGGCGAACCGGCGGCAGCTATCTGTTTTTCGCCGTCGAGTGTTTTGATGATTCCATCAATCGTCACTTCTTTCTTAATGTCAACTGTGTCGCCTACCGCTGTCTGACGCACCATCTGGATACCAGGTCTAAGCTGGCCGGCATGAACTATCGCCAGTTGATACGGAGCAGCCGAGTTCGTTGCACCATCACGTAAAAGGTCACGCGAGAAATTGCTACTTCCCACTCCATAAGACATCTTGGTGGCTCCCGGAAAAAGCGTGGCATCATCGACAATGGAAACAGTAGAAGCATCAGCGGCATTGAGCGTCGGTGAAGTTCCAGTGACGGAATCCGCCGGGTTAGCCAGCGAGATAGTGCCGGCCCCCGCAACTCCCGAGGTCGCGCTTATCTTTGTAATCATCAACGTTAGCTCTGGAGTTCCGATTCTGACACGGTCTCCAACTCGGAATCCTGAAACTTCATCAACGGGAACGTCAATGCTGGAGGCTGGTGACGAGATAGGCGTTCCAACCGGAACGTTCTGGATCTTGGCGCCTGGAACAAGGTTTCGCACTTGCAAACCGACGGGACGTGCCGCGAACTCCGTCGGATTAAGTACAACGTTGCGCTTGGCCAGCAAAGCGACATGACCACCATTTTGATTGATGCCGCCTTCGATGTAGATGTTCCCCATTGAAACAACTGTGACATCTTTGTCCAGATGGCCACGCACGCGCACATTGCCGTCCGCGTAGATGACTCCGTTGAATGGCTGATTGCCGACCGTGTTAATGAGAACTTCGTTACCCGGTGCGCCAAGGAAACGCTGGCCTGTCGCGATATCGATTCTCATACGATAAGTGCGCGCTCCGGGGTTCGGCAACGGTGAGCCATCCGTGTTCTTCCAAGCTTTGTTCTCGTCGGGACGATTGTACTTCGGGTTAGTCACATAGCCAGTCATGTTGGCGGTATCAACCGGGTCAACGATCTTTTCAGCAGCATCCGAGAGATCGTCGCGCGTGATTACGATACTGCCGCCACGCAACTCGATGAGAGCGCCGCGTGGCAGAAACTCAAAAGGTGAAACCCAACCGCGAACACCACGCTGTTCCAGCGAGCCGATGAAGTCGAACGGCTGATTCGGGTAAGAATCGCGAATAGGAAAATTGTAAGTGTCAACACCGAGACGCGTGAAACTCAGGCGATTGAAAGTGTTGGGATTGACGGTATTAGCAATAGGCACCGCCAGCGCAGCCGCATTTCCATAGCCGGTGAGAGTCACCGTATCCGGCTTTAAATCTGTATTGCCCGGGACCCTGTCAAAAGTTTCGACTTTTAAAACTCCGCTGGGAAGGGTGTGGTTGATTGTAAAATTCGTCGTAGAATTAGGAGTTGCAGAAAGCGATTTGCGCGTTAACAAGCGTTGCGTTTCGCTGATCGTCATTTTGCGAAATGTCGTAACGACAGCATCGTTGGTCGTATTAGGGTTGGTTTCCGTAACGGATTCAAAGTCTTCCTTGTTATCAATATAAACGCCGGGACCGTAACCATATAGCGACCCATTGTTGATATCGGCCAGCTTCGTCATTTGCAGCCAGCGCGAGTTCGTTGAGTCGAGACGTGCCGGTGTCAGCGGGTGTACAACTTGTGTGCGATCCGTGGGATCCGTACCCTCGCTTTGCTGATAGCGCACGAAGTCTTTCAAAGTGGAAGTCGTCTTGATGTCTTCGGTCGTTGTGCCATCCGTAACATTGGCCACAGTTGTGTTGTTCTTGATGGAAATTGGCCCGGTAACGAGTACTCGATCCGGTCTGGCACCTGTGGTGTTCAAGGTGAACTGCGATTTGCCTTCAAAAAACAGCCCGTTATTGATCATGATGCCGCCGCTCGAAGGTTTGGGCGCCGAAAGAACATCTTGATATTCTGAAGGTGTCGCTGTAGCCTGTCGCATACCGGTTTCTGTGCCCTGTGCGTCAATATCCGGCAGACCACCGACATAAGGAGAAGCGGCGCGAACCGGGTCATTGTTGGCGGCAGTGACGGGTTGATCGAATTCGACTTGTTTGGCCAACAAAGGGAAGGGACTTGCGCTGTCAGGGCCAACTCTCTTGACGATGCGAGCTTGCATCGCTGCTGGGAGATCAGCCGTACCAATGAGAAATGTGCGACCGGGAATCAAACCGCGAGTGCTCGCTAAGGTAACAACAGTGCTGGCTGTAACTGCACCTGAAACCTTCGTCGTCAAAAGCGAGTTGGTGCCGAAGTTCCAGTTCGAGTCGTAGCGCGCGAACGAAGTCATGTTGCCGTTGCGGCTGGTCGGCTTGTAAAAGACAAGGGGTGAGTAGGCGGCGTCGTTGTCCGAAGCACGCCCGATGACCGTCACTTTAAGTTGACCATCCCGCTCATGATCAGGGTCGGTAGCCAATGGCGCGACGACAGGTTCGATTTTGGTCAGGTAAATTGGTGTGTTGTTACCCGTGATCGCGGTCGAGCGAGGATCGGGAAATTTCACGAACCGCGGACGCGTATAATTGTCGCCCGGGATTTCCGGTTGAGGGTCGGCTTGATCCCATCCTTGGGCGCGCTCGAAGTCGGTGAAATAGTAAGTGCTGTCGGCAGTGGCCGGGTCGCCCGCTAAGGGGAAATTTCCGCTGGATGCGGGTGACGAAGCATCGTATGGACGCCAACGCTCGCCCAACGGGCTATTCGTCAATTGATCGTTGACGTAATTGCTGCCCGCGATAGCCGCAATGCGCGCCGTGTTGACGCTGCCAGAACGCGCTGTCTGGTTCAGGTTGAGAGCGACAACCGTCACGAAGGTCGCGCCCAAAACCGCCGCGAACACCATCAGCAAAACCGCGATCAACAACGCCTGGCCACGACGCCGCGCCCGCGCCGGACGCATCTTGCCGTGCGCAGACATTGTACGAATTGAAACCGAGGCGAAAGCGCCATCGAGTACTCGATGAGCAACAACGGGTGAAGCGAAGCGGCGAGAAGTGGGATCTATCATTGGAATCCTCAGGTGCGGCTGAAGGGTCGTGTCTAAACTTCGCACTGAGGCGAAGCAATTTTTCGATGGTAGTTGAACGCAGTGCAACAGGAAAACGGCGCAGTCGCAAACATCACGGGCGACATGTTTTTCAGACAGAGTATGTTTCAGTATGCCCCATTTTTGGGTTTTTCAAACACAGGACGACAATGCGCTGCGCGTGTTGCGTTTGGATGCCGCAAAATAGCGAGGCTTGAAAGCCTCATCTGCAAAGGTGACTTTCGCGACCTGGCGCCAGTCCGCGATGGCGCACTTTGTCGGGTTGACGCGACTTCAGCCGCTGGGTTGGGCCGTCGCAACCTGGGTTATATTAACGTTTGTCGCGTCCTATTGTCGCGCTACAAACGCTGTGACATTTGTAATTTTTATTAAATCGAGTTTTCATTGATCAAGTTCATCGAGTTTATTTTCGGCGCGTTTCTGGTCGGCGTCGCGCTGTACGATGTGTTTCAATCGGTCGTGGTGCCGCGCTGGACGGGACGCTTGTTGCGATTGGCGCCGTTTATTCTCCATCTTTTGTGGCCTCGCTGGAGAGCGTTCGGCGTGCGATTGAAACCGCAAAAGCGCGAAGATTTTCTGGCGACGTTCGCGCCTTTGTCGGTGATAATTTCGCTGGCGATATGGGTTTTGGTGCTGATGTTGGGTTATGGCCTGATGCTGCACTCCTTGCGCAACGGCATCAAACCCGTGCCGCATAGTTTTGGCACCGCGCTCTATATGGCGGGCACATCGCTGCTGACCATCGGTTATGGCGACATTGTGGCGACACAGGCTTTGCCGCGCCTGATTTGTTTGCTGGCGGGTGCATCGGGACTGGCGATTGTCGCGCTCGTCATTTCTCTGACTTTCACGCTCTATGACGCTTTCAAGCGCCGCGAAGTGATGGTGTTGACGCTGGATGCGCGCGCCGGAGCGCCGCCTTCGGGCGTGACGCTGCTGGAAACGCACGCGCAGTTCGACATGATCGACGACTTGAACCCGCTGTTTGGCAGCTGGGAATTGTGGTCGGCGGAGGTGCTGGAAAGCCATCTGGCTTATCCGGTTCTGCCGTTTTTTCGCTCCAGTCACGACAGCGAATCGTGGGTCAGCGCGCTGGGAGCAGTTTTGGACGCCGCCACTCTGGTTCTGACGACAATTCAAACGGGAAACGAGTACTCGATTCGCTCCAGCGGCGCCGCGCACATGATGTATGGATTGGGCTGCCATTTTGTGACCGATTTAAGTCACTATTTCGGCTTTCGCTTCGATCCGCCGCCCGACATGACGAATGAAGAAGCCATCGCGCGCGCCGGTGTGGAACGCGGCGAGTTTGAAGCGGCGCGCCGTCGTCTGGCCAAAGCCGGTTACGCCGTGTGCGACGACGAGCAATCGTGGCTCAATTTCGCGCACCATCGCGCGACTTATGCCAATGCCTTGAACGAACTCGCCAAGCATTTCGCCACGCCGCCCAGTCAATGGATCGGCGACCGCTCGTCCATCCATCACCTGCACCGCGAGGCCTCCACGACATGAAGAAATCAACACGCGCGGCTGTTCAAGCTGTTACATCGTAAATTGAAAAGCGTAGCTTGTTGTAAGTTCAACGTAGATGCAGAACCCCAAACGTAAGTGAGGGGCTCCTATGACGCCCGTCTTAGCCCCTCACTTACGTTTGGGGTTCTGGGGTGTAACCTTTTTCCTATCGAGCTTTCACAAATTTTCAATTGCCGTCTTTGCGCCGTGCCAGGCGCGCCACGCTTTGCAAAAACCCGATGCCCAACCCCAAGCCCAGCAACAATCGTCCCGCTTGATAAAAGCGCGCGGTTTCGCGTCGGTTCTTCAACGCTCGTTGCGCACTTTCTCGCGCATATTTCTGGGCGATCGCGGGCGGCGCGTCCTGCGGCGGAATGTCGAGGTTAGACATCTCGTTCAAAAAGCCCAGGCTCAAGATGCAAACGCCCAGCAAAATCAGGATCAGTGCCGGATTGCGCCACGATAAATGAAGGAGTTTCATAACGCGTTGAGGATGTTTTCGCGGCAATCGAGTACTTGATTGATGTTGGAATATGACAAAGGGCAACCACAAGGGTCGCCCCTACGCGGAATCTTCTCGTAGGGGCGACCCTTGTGGTTGCCCTTTTGTATGGCTGTGTGTGGCTACTATTTCAGCAACGGCTGGCTTGGACGAACCGAAATTACTTGCCACGTTTTCCGGCTTCCAAGACTTTCTTGCGCATGCGAATCGTTTGCGGCGTGGCTTCGACCAGTTCGTCGTCGTTGATCCAGTCCAAAGCCTGCTCCAAGCTCATCGCGCGCGGCGGAATGATTTTGGTCGCAATGTCTGAAGTCGAAGAGCGAATGTTCGTCAAGTGCTTTTCTTTGCAGATGTTGATGTTCATGTCGCTTTCGCGCGCGTTTTCGCCCACGATCATGCCTTCATAAACATTTGTCGTTGGCTCGACGAAAATCGTGCCGCGTTCCTGCAAGTTGCCCATCGCATACGGCGTCGTCGGGCCGCCTCTGTCCGCGACAAGAGCCCCGTTCTGGCGTTGTGCAATCGTTCCCATCCACGGCGCGTAACGCGAAAACAAAGTATTGATCAGTCCCATGCCTTTGGTTTCGGTCAGGAACTCGTTGCGAAAACCAATGAGGCCGCGACTGGGAACCTGAAACTCCAATCGCACGCGACCGCCGCCGTGATTGGTCATCTTCGTCATCGTTCCTTTGCGACGTCCCAAAGCTTCGGTCACGACGCCGATAAAAATATCCGGCACATCAATGAAGACCTGCTCAATCGGCTCCATTGTGACGCCGTTTTCTTCTTTGGTGATGACCTGCGGCTTGGAGATTTGCAGCTCGTAACCTTCGCGTCGCATCGTCTCGATGATGATCGCCAACTGCAATTCGCCGCGTCCCGCGACTTTGAACACATCAGGATCTTCGGTTTGTTCGACGCGAATCGAAACGTTGCCCAGAGTTTCTTTGGCCAAACGGTCGCGCACATGGCGAGACGTGACGAACTTGCCTTCGCGTCCCGCAAACGGGCTGGTGTTCGGCGAAAAGTTCATCACGATGGTCGGTTCGTCAACGACAATCGGCGGCAGCGCTTGCGGATTGTCGCCGTCGGCAATCGTTTCGCCGATGTTGATGCCTTCGACTCCGGCCAAAGCGACAATGTCGCCGGCTTTGGCGCTTTCAATCGGCTCGCGCTTCAAGCCTTCAAAGCCGAACAGCTGCGTCACGCGAAACGGCTGCGTCGTACCATCGAGTTTGCAAATCGCGGCGTCCTGGCCTTGCTTGATTTCGCCATTGACAATGCGGCCAATCGCCAAACGCCCAACGTAATCGTTGTAATCGATGTTGGTGACAAGCACTTGCAGCGGCGCATCGACATTGGCGCGCGGCGGAGGCACGGTTTCGATAATCGTATCGAAGAGCGGCATCAAATCCGTTGATTCATCTGTCAGGTTGAGCTTGGCGATGCCATCGCGCCCAACCGCATAAACAACTGGAAAGTCGAGTTGATCTTCCTGCGCGTCCAGGTCGATGAACAAGCCATAGACTTCATCCAAGACGGCGTCGGGTCGCGCGTCTTGTCTGTCAATCTTGTTGACGACGACAATCGGCGTCAACTTCGCTTCGAGAGCTTTGCCCAACACGAAGCGCGTTTGCGGCAGAACGCCTTCAGCGGCATCGACCAGCAGCAGAATGCCGTCGGCCATTTTGAGTACTCGTTCGACTTCGCCGCCAAAGTCGCTGTGCCCGGGCGTATCAATAATGTTGATTTTGATTTCGCTGCCGTCGGGACGCTGCAAGCGCAAGGCGGCATTTTTCGCCATGATGGTGATGCCGCGCTCGCGCTCCAAATCCATCGAGTCCATGACGCGGTCGCGCACTTCCTGGTTGGCTCGAAACGTGTGCGCCTGCGACAACATGGCGTCTACTAAGGTCGTTTTTCCGTGGTCGACGTGCGCGACAATGGCGAGATTGCGAATGTCGTCGCGCGTGGGTAAATGTTTGTTCTGATTCATAAGCCCTTGCAGTATAACAAGAGCCGCCTGCACGTCCGTTTAAAAGAATATGGAATGCACTTCGAGTACTCGATAGGAAGCCTGCCTTGACGAAACGCGTGCGCTGCCGCAAAATGACATCTTCAAGCGGCTCTGCGCGGTCTTCCTTCTCAACCCTTCGGGGTCTATTTTAGATCGCGCGTTTTCCGCTTGAACTTGCGGCTATGAAGGTTCTTCCTTCTTCAACCTGTTAAGTTTAGAGTCTTCGCTTTCCGCAATTGTTCTCGTCCGGCGACGCTTCTCGTAAGCGTCGCCGTTTTCGTTTGTCTTTGGTGCCATTATGAACAACGCGATTTATCTGCGGCGCGCACAAAAAGTCTGGGTCGAAACTGGCGGCGGCGGCTTGCCGGAAAACACCATCGGAGCGCTGCTGAAAAACATCGAGCCGCTGGGCTACACGTTTTCGCCGCAACTGATCGAGCGTTTGCAAACGTTGTCGCTCGATGAAATAGATGAATTTTATGCGGTTCTCGTCGCCACTTTGCGCCAGATGACGGGCGCGCATCGCGTGTGGAAACCGATGTATCCCGATTTTCCGCTTCAGGTCATGGAGCTAAGCGAATGGCATTTGTATTTCAACGCCATCGTGCATTACGTCACGAACACGTTGCCCAATTACGCCAAAAAAGAGCGTTTGCCGCTGCTCGACCAAACGCAGCCGAAGATTATCGAACTGGGTTCGCGCGACGACTTCCAGACGATTTTTACGCGGCTGGTTTCCTCGAAAACTTCGATCTCGCAAAGCGATAAAGACGACGTGGCGTGGTTCATCGAGTACTCGAAAGACGACATTTTCGCTTTGCTGCCACCTGAAATCGCGCTCAAGGAAAACTTAGCTTTCGTCGGCGCGCAGTTGATGCGGCACACAACGCAATCCGCTGATTTCCTGAAGAGCAACTTCAAGATTGCAACCGATGTTTTGCGTCTTGCCGTCGCCTTATGTGACGGCGACGTTTCGCTGGCAGAAAGCACGAAGTTCAAAACCATCAACCGCGCGCAACGCCGCTTGTTGCTGGAGATTTTGGAAAACTGCGCGGATCCGACCGAAGATATGCTGCGCTGGAAAAATCGCTGGATTCGACTGGGCGAGAAACTTCATGTCGGCGAATATGCCAAGCTTTTTCCGAAAAGCTTTGCCGCCTTTGATGTGTTGCGCAACGACAAGCCTTTCGCCACTTTCAACCGGCAAATCGAAAGTGCGGTCGAAGCACGCGACAGCGACAAACTGGTCGAAATGCTGCGCGCGCGTCCCGGCGATTTCGCGCGCCGTCTGGATCATCTGCTGCGTTTAGATGCGTCGGGGCAAGATCGAGTACTCGATGAGTTCGCCCAAGTTGCCAGTCGCGTTTCGACGCCAGTTTTGTTGCAGTTGACGGCACATTTCAAACATCGCAATAGCGGCCACACCTTGCGCACGTTTTTCCCCAAAGGCAACGTCGCCAAAGTGCAGGCGATTGAAAACAAACTGCCGTCATTGGATGAAGCCGTTGGCGCGGCGGTTGTGCGGATTTGCGAAAACGCTCTGGTCGAACGTTTTGCCGCTTTGCCGTCGTTGGGCGCATGTTTTCTGGATGAAAAACTGCGCGACTTTTTAGTGCCGTTTTCGGCTCGTTCGGCTGCCAAATCGTTGCGGACTTTGGTGCGCGGCAGCAAGCTCGATTTGCCGGACGCGAAAGTGCTGCGTTTTTTCTTGTGGTGGCGCGACGGGAAACAGCGCACCGACATCGATTTGTCGGCGACGTTTTTCGACGCCAATTTCATCTACAAAGACATCGTTTCGTATTACAACCTGAAAAATTATGGCGGCCATCACAGCGGCGACATCGTGAGCGCACCACAAGGCGCGGCGGAGTTTATCGACGTGAACCTGGAAACGCTGCGCGCCAAAGATGTCCGCTACGTTGTGATGTCGATCAACAGTTTCACGGAACAGCCGTTTTGCGATCTGCCCGAGTGTTTCGCCGGTTGGATGGCGCGCACGCACGCCGCTTCGGGCGAGATTTTCGAGCCGCGCACGGTTGTAGATCGCATCGACATCGCCTCCGATACGCAGATTTGCTTGCCTTTGGTGGCCGACCTGCAAGAGAACCGCGTCGTGTGGATGGACATCTCGCTGCGCAAATATCCCTCATGGAACAATGTCGAAAACAACCTGAGCGGCGTTTCTTTGATGGCGCGTGCCTTGATGAGTCTGGTGAAACCGAACCTTTACGATTTGTTCGCACTGCACATTCGCGCGCGCGGCGAATTGGTCTCGTCGCGCGATGCGGCTCAAACCGTTTTCGGATTGGACGGCGACATTACGCCGTTTGAAGGTGACGTAATCGCGGCACAGTGGTTGTAGGCGGCGCGACAATCTCGAAGTTGCTGCCACTGCTTGGCGTGAGTTTGGATTCGCCCGCCCGTGAACGAGCGGGCTGACAAGAGAAAGACCGTTGAACCGGCCTCGAATGTAGCAGCAGTTGCAACAATCCAAATTTGCACCGCTGCCACAGAATTCGAGTACTCGAATGTGTTCCGAGAGCTTTCAATTTGTAACTGCTTTGGAACCTTGCAAGAAGGCGCGCTATTTCAGGTTTGTTCGTCAAAGCCTGCGAAGGTGGCGTTGCTGTGCATTAGCAGCGCAGAAGCGTCTTCGGCGGAAAGCGGACGCGAGAACAAGTAGCCTTGCACCAGGTCGCAGCCCAGCGCTTGCAACTGCGCCAATTGTTCCTCGGTTTCGACGCCTTCGGCCACCACTTTCAAGCGCAGCGTGCGCGCGAGCGACAAAATCGCGCGCACGATTTCGGTTTCTTCGCTTTGCGCGCCCAGGTTGTGGATGAACGAACGGTCGATTTTCAAAGTGTCGACTGGAAAGCGCCGCAGATAAGACAGGCTGGAATAGCCCGTTCCGAAATCATCAATGGCCAACGAAACGCCCAGAGCTTTCAAGTTGCGCAAGGTGTCGACGGTTTTTTCGGCTTCGTCCATCACCACGCTTTCAGTGATCTCCAAAGTGATGCCGCCGGGGTTCAAAGTCGTGCGTTCGAGTACTTGACTGAGTTGAGGCACGAGATCTATTTGGCGAAACTGGCGCGCCGACAGGTTCAGGTTGATTTGCAGCGGCACGCCGTAGTCAGCTTTATTTTGCCGTGCGAGAGTCGTCGGGACGGATTCCTGCCAGATGCGAATCTGACGGCAGGCTTCCTCCATCACCCATTTTCCCATTTCCCAAATCAGTCCGGCTTCTTCGGCCAGCGAAAGGAAGGCTTCGGGCCTGAGCAAACCCAAACGCGGATGCTGCCAGCGCAACAAGGCTTCAAACCCGACCAGAAAACCGTTTTGCGTGCGCACAATCGGCTGATAATACAAGCACAACTGCCCACGTTGCACCGCTTGGCGCAAGTCGGTTTCCAGACGCAAGCGCTCTAGGGCGCGCGCGTTCATTTCGGGATCGAAGATTTCGTAACGCGAGCGGCCTTTGCTTTTGGCGCGATACATGGCGACATCGGCGTCGCGCAGATGCGCATCGGCGGCTACGGCAGCGGAAACGGCAACAGCAGCAGGCCATCGAGTACTCGATGATCCGCTTATCGCTTCGGCCACCTCTTCGGCCTGACCGATCTCGAGCCAGTCGGCAGGCAGAGATGCCACAGCTTGCTCGAGAGTTTCGGGACGCGTCGTTTTGATGCCGATGCTGGTCGAAACGAAAATCTCGTGGCCGTTCAGCAAAAACGGCGCGCGCAGCTCTTGTGCGATGCGGTCGGCGATGCGCGTCGCATCATCGACCGCGAGAATGTTTTCCAGCAGAATCACGAACTCGTCGCCGCCCAAGCGCGCGGCTGTGTCGCCGCTGCGCAAACATTCGGTCAGGCGCCGCGCGACGGCCTGCAACAATTGGTCGCCGACTTCGTGGCCCAGGCTGTCGTTGACGACTTTGAAGCGATCCAGGTCGAGGAACAGAATCGCGTTTTGTTCGTTGTGGCGATGGTCGTCGCGCCGCGATCTTTCCAAAACGTGCTGCAAGCGGCTCATGAAAAGCGTGCGGTTGGGCAAGCCGGTCAGGGCGTCATGAAACGCCTGATGCTGCAGCTTCTGCTCGATGACGGTGCGCTCGGTGATGTCGGCTAAAGCGCCCACAATGGCGACCGTGCGGCCACCGCGCAGGACAGGCGCTTCGTTGACTTCGACCCACAAGCGCCGCCCCATCTGTGTTTGCAGCTCCAGGCGAAACGGTTTCTGGCGCTCGCCACTGTCGATGGCGCGCTGCGTGAGTTCCATGCCGATGACGTTGAGCGGATGATCGGTAGTGAAATGCGTCCATTCGACCAGCGCTTCTTCCGGTTCGCAGTCGAAAAAGTGCCGCGCCTGCGGACTGACATAAGTCAGGATGTGGTCGGGCGTGTGCGAGTAGAACAGATTGCTCGAATGTTCCACAATGTCGCGCAAACGGTTTTCGCTGGCGCGCAAAGCCGCTTCGGCGTTTTTGCGGTCGGTGACTTCGATGACCGTGCCTTCGTAGCCGACTGTGGCGCCGTCCGCATCGCGCAGAATGCGCGCGTTTTCGGAAACGCAAGCAATCTCGCCATTGGCGCGACGCACCCACGATTCGAAGCGCGACACGGCTCCGTCCTGGTTCATCAGGCGCGCAAACTCGTCGCGGCGATTGGGATCGACATAAAAGTGCTGCGCGATCTGAGTCACAGATGAAATCAGTTCGGTGGGCGAACCATAACCTAAGATCTGCGCCATCATCAGGTTGGCGGTGATGATGTGGCCATCCAATGTCGTCTGATAAATGCCTTCCACAGCGTTTTCAAAGATGCCGCGATACTTCCGTTCGGTTTCGACCAGGGCGGTTTTGGCTTGTTCCTGCTCGGTCACGTCGGTTGCCACGCCGATGACGCCGATGATTTCGCCGCTGGTGTCCACATTGGGCGCATAACTGGTGTGAAAACGAAACTCGCCGATTTTGACCATCGAAACGAAACTTTCGCCGTTCATGGCGCGCCGCACATTGTCCAGAACTTCGGGCGCATCGCGGTATGCTTCCCAAATCGTGCGGCCTATCGTTTCTTCAGCGGAGATCCCCAGCGTTTGCAAGGCTTTGCCGGCAACCATCGTGAGAACACCGGCGCGGTCAACCACAAAAGCAATGATCGGCGCGCTGTCGAACACGGCGCGCGACTGCTGCTCGGCAGCGCGCAGGCTGCTTTCCGATTGGCGGAGAGCGTGTTCGGCCTGGCGGCGGTTAATTTCCAGAGTGGCACGCACCACAAAAATCTGAAAAATCGCTTCCAACTTTTGGCGGTCGCGCAACGGCTTTGTATCCAGAACACACAAATGACCGCACGCTGCGCCGTCTTGGCCGACAATGGGCGCGCCATAACAACTGACGGCTTCCAAATCCTTGATGAACTGATTTTTTGGAAATGCTTGTTGGGCGTTGTCAGGGTAATAAACGATTGCGCTGTGGTTGAAGACTTCGCCGCAGGGCGTTTCCTCCATCGAGTACTCGATAGGAGCCTGCAACTTTCCGTTCGCCCAGAAACCCAGCGTGCGCAAGGTGCCTTTTGCCGTGCGCAGAGTCACCAGAGCATACGCCACATCCAGCACAAGAGCCAGATTCTGCGTCAGAACGCCGAAAAAATCATCGCCGGCATCAAGCGTAAAAAGCAGCGAAGGCCAATCCGCCTGTTCCACGCCAGATGCTGCTTTTTCAATTGCAGGCGACGATGGCGCGAACGGCGAAGAGGACGTTGGCCCAAGCAGTGAAGACGTGGACGGTGAAGGGGCAGCCAGGGGAAAAGGCACGTTCGTATGGGCCGCCAAACTTTGCAGGGCGTGCTGCATGCGGCGCATTTGCGTCACATCGCGCAGCGTGACCAAGCGAGCCGGCACTCCGTTCCAATCCAACTCGTGAGCCGAAACTTCGACTTCAATGATCGAACCATCTTTTCTGCGATGATGCCACATGGTAGCCGGAGCAACAAACGCAAAATCTGCGGTTTCGGACGAAGCGAGGGCGGACAGATACTCGGAAAGCCGCGCGGCATCTTCGGCCAGACAAACCTCTGTCAACGTCATCGCCAGAAACTCGTCGCGCGAGTAGCCGTAAGCGGCCATTGCGGCGTCGTTGACAGCCACAAAACGCAGGCTTTTCGAATCGTAAATCCACAAAGGCTGTGGATTGCGCTCGAAGAACTCGTGGTAAAAATGGGCGGAAGCCGCGGAATCGAGAAGTGTCATTGGCGAGCGTTCCAGCATTTAATTTCAAGAAAACACGACATGTCCCGGCGCCTTGTAAGAGCTTGCAAAAAGCTTTTCGGCAGCCTTTCGAGTACTCGTTTTCAGCGGGTATAAACAAAATCGCAGAATGTGGTGGAAACGTGTCACTTCGACCGAAGCGCACAGCACGAAGTGGAGAAATCTCGAGAGTTTCAGCGTCCAAAGATTCCTCGCAGGATGCCGCAAACTCTGGCAGAAAGCGCATCACATTCGGGCGGGTAGCACTATTGTGACTTAAAAACCAAATTAATACAGTTCAGTCGCACATCGCGCCAGCCTTCGGTTTCGTTCATCAAAGTTCACCCGCTGCTTCAAACAGTGGCTTCGCAGGGAAACGTCGCGGCGCTTCGTGCATCTTGCTCCCTTATATGACTTCTCAAGCCCACGATCTGCCTTCTTTTCTGTCGCTTCTCGAACGCCAAAAGCAATTGAAGCGAATTTCGCATCCGGTTTCCGCGCATCTCGAAATCAGCGAAATCGCCGACCGCGTGATCAAGCAAGCCGGCCCGGCGCTGCTCTTCAATCGAGTACTCGAAACGCCCGATGTTCCGGTCGCCATCGGGCTTTATGGCTCGCACCAACGCATGAGCCTGGCGCTGCACGACAGCCCGCAAAACATCGCCGCGCGCATCGACGGGCTGATCAAAACGCAGCCGCCCGAAAGCTGGATGGGCAAAATCCAGACGGGAATGAAGCTGCTGCCGACTGTCCGCAGCCTCAATACACGCAGCGTCAAAGATGGGCCGTGCAAAGAAGTCATTTGCAAAGGCGACGACATCGACTTGAGCCAACTTCCGGTTCTCACCTGCTGGCCGCAAGACGGCGGGCCGTTCATCACCTTGCCGATGGTTTTTACGCACAACCCAAATACCGGACGCCGCAATGTCGGCATGTATCGCGTGCAGATTTACGATAAACGCACGACGGGAATGCACTGGCAAATCCACAAAGTCGGCGCGCAGCATTCGCGCGAGGCCCAAGAAAAAGGTCAAAGCATCGAAGCTGCCATTTGTTTGGGCGGCGATCCGTGTTTGCCGTTTTGCGCGATTGCGCCCTTGCCCGAAGAAATCGATGAGATGATGTTCGCCGGTTTTCTGCGCGGCAAGCCGGTCGAAACCGTCAAGTGCGAAACGATTGATGTCCATGTGCCCGCCGATTGCGAATACGTCATCGAAGGCACCATTGATCCCAACGAAAGCCGCGCCGAAGGGCCTTTTGGCGACCATACGGGCTATTACACGCCGGTCGAGCCTTATCCGGTTTTTCATGTGAAATGCATCACGCAGCGCAAGAAGCCCATTTATCCCGCCACAATCGTTGGCATTCCACCAATGGAAGACGCTTATCTGGGCGGCGCTGTCGGGACCATCTTCATGCCTTTGATCCAAACGCAAGTGCCGGAACTGGTCGACATGAACCTGCCGGTCGAAGCGTGCTTTCACAATCTGGCGATTGTTTCGATTAAGAAGCGTTATCCCAATCATGCTTATAAAGCGATGCACGCGCTGTGGGGTTTGGGGCAACTCATGTTTTCCAAGGTCATTATCGTGGTCGATGACGATGTTGACGTTCATAACATGAGCGAAGTCATTTGGCGCGTGACCAACAACATCGACCCGATGCGCGATGTGCAAATCGTCAAAGGTCCGGTCGACAGTTTGAATCACGCCGCGCCACAGCCTGGTTTCGGCTCGAAGATGGGCATCGATGCGACACGCAAATGGCCCAGCGAAGGCCACACCCGCGAATGGCCGGATGTCGTGAAGATGAACCGCGAGACCGCGCAGAAAGTGGACGCGATGTGGAGCCATTTGGGACTTGGCGATTTGGTTCCCAGCCCCAGCATCGACGGCCACATCGTCGCGCCGCAACCCTAGTTGAAGAAGCATCTGCAATCGGCACGAAGGCAGTCGGCAGGAAGCAGGAATGACACACTGCTTTTGCGACATCTTGGATTAAGAACATGGGTTGACAACTCAGGTGGGTTATCACATCAAATATCGAGTACTCGAACGAGTACTCGATATGGAGAATTATGGCTTTGAAACCGGAAGTAAGCGCGAAGGATCATTCGCAGGGCGACGCGAACGCGCAATGGACGTTGGTGCAATACGGCGACTTTGAATGTCCTTACAGCGGCGCGGCGTTTGGCGCGATTCAGCAAGTTCGGGCAAAGTTAGGCGACAAATTGCGTTATGTTTTTCGCTCGTTTCCGCTGCCCGATGTTCATCCGCACGCCCTGCACGCCGCCGCTGCCGCAGAAGCCGCCGCCGCGCAAGACCTGTTCTGGCCGATGCACGACATCTTGTTCCAAAACCAGGACGCTTTAACCGACGCCGGTTTAACTTCTTACGCGCGCCAAATCGGTCTGGACGAAAAGAAGTTTGCGACCGAAATGAAAGACCAGACCAACCGCGACCGCTTGCGCCAAAGCGTGCAAGAAGGCCGGAAAAACGGCGTTCACGGCACGCCGACGCTGTTCATCAACGGCGAATTTCACGACAACGATGAAGGCTTGTGGGACGCCAATGCTTTGTTACAGGCGATTGAAAACGCCGCCTCCTGATTCGAGAACCGCTGTTTTTCGCACTGCGCCGCACCATCGAGTACTCGATGGTGCGG
>JAABUK010003839.1_pt1 | contig 25018 bp, 41 predicted proteins | sample 5559141 | NCBI WGS metagenome assembly JAABUK01 (sample SAMN10711869, study PRJNA513367) | rock metagenome | isolation source: Antarctica rocks | place: Antarctica: Victoria Land, Pudding Butte nord | collected 2016-01-03 | reverse complement strand
TGCATGCAAGTCTCTGGTAAGCTGCACAAGACTTCCATAAACAGTAGAGCATGGCTTTAAGCATATGTGTGGCTAAAGCATACAAGGTGCAGCATAAAGGTGCCAACGTGTGGTCTGTCCGCAGAGAGAGGGCGCAGAGATCGCGGACCCAACAGCTACAGTGTGCGACTGTGTCTCAACACAGCATGTACTCGTATATTGTGGAATCGGGACGTGAACGCTGCGATCAACATCTTGAGGCTGTTCTTGGACTGGGTCGAGGGACGCACAAAGCCCGTAGAGTTTCGCAGGGCCGCCCATTGACGTTTCATGATTCATGGTGCCACCAGAAGCCTCTGCTTGCACGCTATGGGGTGGAATGAGCAGCTGCGGGCTCAGCATCAGAACAATAACGATATTAGATAAACTCGTCCGCGGTGCTCCGCACGTGCTCCGTCTAGGTCGTTACATCAAACCCTGACTGCCGGAGAAAGTCCTCACAATGCTGGTACAAACGCAAAAACGCTTGCCGCAGAACAAGCATTGACACGACCCAAGCATTGAACAATGCCCTGAACCTGATACATGTACCTGATGTCATTTCAAAAGACATTCAAACTTGTTGAGACAAATAAAAGTGGTGTCTTGAGGTATTCAAAGCAAGAAGTTCCCAGCGCTAAATACAGTCAAACTGGGGCAAATCATGCATGCAGATATGGGCAGTGGGCTGAGCAGCAATCAGCAGCAGTCCAGGCTAGCAAAAATACGACTGGTGAACTTAGAGTACAGGTATGAAGACACACAACTCACATTGGCATATAAACTTGAGTGTAATCTTTATTAGTCAGCAAAGGACTTATTACCAAAACAGGACTAGACCATGACAGACTAGCAGAGGATTGATAGCCTAGAAGCGCCATCCGATGTTACAAGCCCTGCATGTGCTGGCTCTGTACCCCCATGGCCTCCACCTGCTTCACTGCCGCTTGCACAGCTTGCAAAGCCATGCTTTTGTTCTGAGCTGATGCAGCAATGACCAGGCCGGCAACACCTGGCGGCACATGGCCAGCACGCACAGCAATGAGCAGGCTACCCACCCTATAGTCACTGCCGGCTCGCACCCACCCACACACCCTCTGCAGACTGGCCAGCACCTGCAAGTGCACATTCACTCACTGCACCTAGTCACACCCTGTCAGCCCCTGTTGTTTCTTGACAGACTAGATGATGCAGATCTGTGGATGAATTCAAATACAGCAGAGCTTGCTGCTCCAAGCAGACATTTGTCTGAGGTCAGCCCCCTGCTTTAACACATCTGATTAAGTAAGCTATAGCAATAAGCACTCCAACAGCCTCAGTTCAACCACAAGACCCTATACCGCCGTGCAGTGTTGGGCAGCGTGCACTTACGCCGGTCAAGAGGTGATAAATGCAGGACAACATGATGAAAGTACTTCAGGTTTGGCCTTGTGCATGAGGGTGGGTAGACATGCACAAAGGCTTGACAGACCTGCTGTTGAACAGCCCGCTGCGGCTGATATGTAGTCAGCATGGCCAAAGGACACCGGCCAGAGTAGATGGCCACCTCCATGCCTGGTGACACCATCTTGGCTGCATATGCATCCAAGCTGTGCAGAGGCTCCATCTGAATGTGAATGTTGTCACAGGATTGTACACCAATTGGAGATGCAAACGATGTTCCTGCAGGCCCTGCTGCTGCTGCTGCTGCTACCATGCTCTGCTGATTGTCCTCCACCATTGTTGATGGTACAACCCCCATCACCTCGGCTGCAGGCATATGTACATGTCAGAATTGGTCTCTGAAGATAGGTGCAGATGCGTAGGAAAGCAGCATGCCTTGCAGGAAGACAAGTTGTAACAACCTAAAGACAGGCTGGCTGTATTCAGACTGCCTTGCAATAAGCACAACAAAGCATGCAAAGTTGGATGCTATGTTACATGCTTTTACTCAGTTGATTGTGCACTGTAAAGCTCCAAAACTACAGTGGAGCAACTGCAGAAGGAAGCAGTCTTGTCCAAAGCTTGGCAATGCAGCCAAGTACAGTTCAGGGAATTGGAATGATGCAAGGGCTTACAGGAGGAGCTGGCACTGCTTGTGTTGGCGCCAGGCAGGACCCCAGTCACATGCTGATCCGTCTCCCCCACTTCCTCTTCGCCTGCAGCCTGTCCTTGAGCCACGCTGTCCACGTTGACAGCAGCAAGTGCTGGACTGGCAGCAGGCAGAGCAGCAGGGGGGTCACGCTGCCGGGGATCTGATGACACATGCTGCATGGATCTGGCGCGCTGTTGCTGCTGATGGTGACTTTGCTGACTCAGCCTGACCAGTCTGGGATCCAAGGGCTTGCTGTTATGCTGAGCTGCCAAGGGGTATGAGCGCAGCACACCGTCTGGGTTTGCTGATCCTCCTGCAAAGCAGCAAGGATGTTTATGATATGTGTCAAACATGATCAAGCAAGACCGGCAAGTGCATACTGCACATTGTAATGGTATCATGCCCGGCAATCCTTGCATGGGGGCTGTTGCATGGGGGCTGCAAATTTGTAATATGGCAAGCACAGCAGCAGACAAGGGCTTGTGCCTTTCACAGCAATCAATCAGTCAATGCATGTTGAATGCAGCCAAGCACTAAAGTTGCTTTTTTGTGTTATGAACTGCGCACCTGCTTGAAAAGTGGTAGCAGCATGTTGCAAGCCAGGGTTGGAGGCATGCAGCACAGCAGAGTCCAGGCAGAACCCGTCCAAATCTGACAGCTCAGCATTCACCATATCATCAGGCACTAAATCTGCCAAAGATCTCAGCAACATCTCGTCTTCTGCCTGCACTAGCCCAGTCATCATTCACATGATTGCATGGCAAGCAGAAACATGACTTGCTACAATCCGCATGGTGTTCATCGACCTATACGCTTGGTAAAGACACTGCCATGTAGCCACATCCAGTGAATAGTGAAGTTGCTGTACTGTCCGGTTGCTCGTTCAACAAAGACCAGAACAAACCGAAGCACCTCATACAACACCAGGCCAAAAAGGCAGAAAGGGTCAAGGATGTGCCTGCCAATGCTATATTTGGCAGGTGTGAGCCAGCATGTGCAGAAACTTCAGGTGACAGCTTGTGGCTCACCTTGGAAGATGCAACAGCTGCAAATCTGTCTTGCACCATGTTCTCCAGTCTTGGGTCTCCTGTGAAGGGACGCTGAGGCACGGCAAAGCGGTGTGAAGCAAGCAAAGGTGCAGCTTGGCTTGAGTGCCTGACAGAGGCAGGGCCCGCCAGCAGAGGAGCCTCTGTAGACGAATGGAGACTGGCAGTGCGAGGACGCACAGCAGCTGCTGGTACAGCTGTTTCACAGTCCGCAGAGCTTGGCGTGACACCTTGCTTCTGCAGTCTAGCAGTATATCTGCTGCTTCTGGAAGCATGCTGACTTGGTGTGTACTCATCACTGACATCACTATCTGACCCATATTTGCACGTTTTGGCATTCCTGCTAGGGCATGTAAATATGGCAATATCAGACTTGTGGGTGCCGGGGAATGCTGCGGCAGCAGATGCAGCATTGACGTGTTTGCTGTCGGCACCATCACTACTAGAAGCTGGGTCATTGTTTTCGTCACTGCCGGTGAGGCTGGCATTGCTGCTATTGCTTGCAATGCTGGGGCCTGTTTGCTGCTGTGCGGCCTGCGGTGCCTTGCTCTTTCTGCGCTGTGGGCCTACATGCTTCAGATTATTGCTGCGCATGTAATGTGAAAGACTACCTAGCCCTGCTGGACTGCTCTTCTTGCCAGATTTCCTCAATGTTGCGTTCCAGTGGTTCTTGACAGCGTTCTCAGTTCTGCCAGGGATGTCCTTTGCTATCTCAGCCCACCTGCAGAGCATGAACGCACGTTGGAAAATGGGTGATTTGCAGAATATATATACCCAGATACTTTGGCAGATTTTGAGCAGTTACCTGTTGCCCACATCCTTGTGGGCAGCAATCAGCAGGACCTCCTCTGCGTGTGTCCAAGCATCCCTCCTGATGTCTGGTCGCAGTTGATTGTTCCAACGCTCCCTGCATTGTTTGCCGATTCTCCCTGGGAAAGACTGAGCAATAAGGCTCCAGCTGCCTTCTCCATGTTCTTGCACCAGCCTGCACAGGAGACACTCACTCCAGTTGGATCACGAAGGAACTTGCAAGCCAAATGCAAAACTGACAATGTTTCTGAGGCTGTTATCATGCCTGACAAGCCGTTCATCGTCGCTGGGTTGCCAGTTGCCTTTGACCTGAGCTACGGAATGTCGCTTCCTTTTCTTTCCCTCAGCAACTGGTGGCGATTGGAGCAACGAAACCATTCAGCCGAAAGCTAGCCGCATAAGGCCTGCCTCATGGCTGTACGCCCGCACCAATGAGGGAGAAGACTCGCCAGCACCAATAGCTTTCCAGCACGCACAGAACGTGATCTGTCAGGCCTTGCGAGCCCGGAGGCAGTACTGTACCCTGATGTGACTTGTGGTTGCCGACAGACGGCAGTCTCACATGCGCAGCAGTGTATAGCCGTTCCGAAGCATCGAAGCGGACGGAAATGGCAACAACGAGACTCGTTGGTGTTTCGGGAGATTTGAATTCACAGGCGCCAAGTGAAAAGTGGGAAGCGAGCAGAATATCTCTGCGAGATATTTAGGTGGACGTCTTGGAATGACAGAACCCGCGAGCTGAGTCTGGCCAAGGGATGCTGGGCGAGATCCGGCTCTACGACCAACATACCTTCGACAGTTCGAGGCAGATACCACGTGGCAAGCAAGCTAGCCTCGAGATCTACGTCTGCAGGCTTCCGTCAAACGCAACGCTAGCTAGCTACAGACACACAGATCAAATTGTGGGGAAGGAAATACTTGTGAAGTATGCGTCTCGAGTGCTGAGAGCGTGCCTTTTGCTTCTTTCACCCGCAGGCTGCAAGCTTGCCAGCCGACCTTAAGGCGGTCTGGCTGCAGCCCAAGGATACCTGCTGCAGCTTGCTGCCACGAGCCACGCTTTGCGTACGTTGGCTGTATGGCATTGCTAGGACTGTCACAAAGCTTGTGGGTCCTGCCTGGTCTGTCTTGCGCAGTACCGATATGCTGTGTCCAGCTAGGTCAAAGTCATCGGGAGTATTCAATTTCATCAGCCTAGAGGTGGGTCCAAGTTTTCAGCAAACCAACGAGCTCACCGCAAGCTAAGCCGTTGATGAACATCACCAACAGTGTTTCCATCACCAACAGGAATATGAGCAGCATGATGATCTGGACATGACTGTCGGGTCCAGCCTTATAATCACAACCACATCTATTTCTACCATTGTACTCATCAAACTTGGGATCAACAAAAGTTTGTTGAAACAGTTCATTCGATGCTGTTCTGTAACACCGAGATTTGTGTACAAAATCTACATGAACCTGCACCTACCTAGATTACTAAACCCCTCAGGCTGTTCACCTGCCTTGACGGTTCATCTTCAGTAAGCGACATACATACCCCTGCCACTACGTGCGGTAATTGGTCTGCACCTTTGGATTGCGTACGCTTTCTGTTGCCGACTTCTGCCGAAGGCGATTTTGAGATCTGTTCCAGTTTCTGCTTTGTGCCAGTTTTTGGTGCAAACAGTCACGGAATAGACTTGCGACTTGTCTGTCCCCGTACCTGTGCCTGACATCCATCAGTCCCTGTGAACAATCAAAAGTAATCCCGATGGTCGCCCTGCAAGATGGGCAGGCTCCCAAGGCGTTTGCTGGTAGCACCAAAGTTATCAAGAACAGAAAGGGTCTGGTGGTGCTTCCTCCTGAAGAGGTGACAACTTGTATACTTGACAATTGGCCTGGATTACAGTATGCAAAACAGGCGGAGATTCTTGCCTGCAACCCTGCACAGTTGGCTGCACAGTCCATCCTGGTGCAGCTAGTCAACAGGCAGTACCTGACAACTCCATCACTCTGCTCATGCGTACCATGCGCATCCTGCAGGCTCGTGTGAAGGCAATTGCAGAGATTGTCAGCGAGCTTGTAGCTGGGGTTAAGGAAGGCAGGGACGTAGACCTAAACAATGTCAAGCGTGAGGTGAGGATTGCTTTGCATGAGTATTCGTCAAGGACTGGGAAGGACAAGTCGAAAGACAAGACAGCCTCGTATTACTTAAGTCTCTGCAGGCTTCCCTCAAGTATTGCCTAGCAAAGGCTCCAAAGCTGGTGGATGTCATTGCTGCAGTCCCTGAGGAGCACAGGGCAACCTTGCTACCCCAGTAAGTGGCTTTTCACCACTGCCAGAACTGTTGCACCTGAACATAACCAAGCTGTCCAATAAAAATCCTGCTCTTGCAATCGTGTCATGAGAACAACAGCACGGCTGTGCTGCAGTATCAATGGTAGCAGGCGCTGATCAACAGTGCATGTTTCAGGTTGAGAGCGAAGCCAGTCAGGACAGCATCAGGCATAGCAGTGGTGGCTGTCATGTCCAAGCCCCATAGGTGTCCACACATAGCAACAACAGGCAATATCTGTGTGTACTGCCCTGGCGGGCCAGACTCAGACTTTGAGTACAGCACTCAGAGCTACACTGGGTATGAGCCCACCAGCATGCGCGCCATCAGGGCTCGCTACAACCCTTATGTCCAGGCACGGGCCAGAGTAGACCAGCTCAGAAAGCTAGGCCATTCTGTGGACAAGGTCAGCCAGCTCTGCCCAAGTGCCATTTGTCTTTGCTGTATGACCCTTCCATATGTGTGCATGCATTATGTCACCTACCTCTGCCGTAAACTCTTCTGTGCATGCATTGTCTTGCATGTGAGGAGTGCAGGCATCCTGCGCCCATCTTGTGCTTCAGTACAGATCACGCCGAGTACAGCAACAGCCACATGCAGCCCAAGCCCTGCATGACTGTTCTGCTCTAGTGTGTAGTACATAAGTTGGCATGGGACTGTAGTGCATGAGCAGACATGGTTTGATGTGCACTGGTTCATGCAGGTGGAGTTTATCTTGATGGGTGGTACCTTCATGTCTTTGCCACTTGACTATCGAGACTACTTTGTCCGCAACTTGCATGACGCTCTGTCTGGCCACTCGTCTAGTAATGTCCATGAGGCAGTCAAGTTCAGCGAGCAGAGCCGCACAAGATGTATTGGGCTGACAATAGAGACTAGACCTGACTACTGCCTCACACCGCACCTCACACAGGTATGCCTGCTGTCACTCTCCCTGTTCACAAGCTGCGTTACAATGCCTAGTTGACGGACCTTACACAAACACCATGCATCTTGATTTCCTGCACTGTTTCATGTTCAAATTGCTGCATGTAAAAGGCTTCAAGCATTATGCATTTCCCTCTGCATACACACATTGTTCTCCAATCTATCTGCTGCTTGGTCTTCTGCCAGAATGCTGTGCTGTCCTATTTCTGGATCACGTGGCCTTGTGTGCTGCAGATGCTTTCATACGGTTGTACCAGACTTGAGATTGGTCTGCAAAGTATCTTTGAGGATGTTGCACGTGACACCAACAGAGGCCACACAGTTGCAGCAGTGGGTGAATGTTTCCACTTGGCCAAGAATGCAGGTTTCAAGGTCATTGCTCACATGATGCCAGATCTGCCCAACATGGGCTGGGAACGTGACATGGAGAGCTTTAGAGAGTTTTTTGAGAACCCAGACTTCAGGACAGATGGTCTTAAGGTATCCTTTTGTGTCCCGTACTGTCATATGGTCACACTTTACTCATATACACTCAATACCATACTGCTGGACATGGTTATGTGCTTATTGCAAGATCAGACTTTGCTTTGCATTGTTGTGCGCCTTGCTGGTATCTGCATTTGCTGCAGAACCTGCTGCTGCAGATGCCTTTTCCAGTATGGTAATCCATGTCTGCTTCAACCGCAGCTCATAGCAGCAAGGTAGTTGATTTGGCAATATCATCATGCATTTTATCTCTGTGTCTGGGGACCTTTGTGAGCCAGACGCTGGCTACATGCACAATGGTTGCTTGAAAGTGCAGTCAGAGTAGTCTTGACCACACGCTGTATTAGTAAGCGTGGTCTTGACAATGCTTGTCACATCCAAAACATGACAGTACGTGCAAGTCTGTGTGCATGCACCAGACAGCTTGGCAGCAGCCGCCTATGATGTGCAGGTGTACCCAACTTTGGTCATCAGGGGCACTGGGCTGTATGAGCTTTGGAAGAAAGGCTTGTATCACAACTATGAGCCCACACTGCTTATAGATCTTGTCGCCCGCATACTAGCTCTGGTACCTCCTTGGGTCCGCGTCTACCGCATCCAGGTAAGCTCCACCCCCCTGGCAGGTGGACACTGCACTATCTAGCATCTTCAAGCCCACTGCGCATGTTATGTGTTGCCCTATTTGCAAGCTTGTTGATAGCACAAAGCTAGCACATCAAGAGTTTGTGAGCACTGCTCTAACAAGGCAAAGTTGTTTTGCCTCAGTGGTCAAGTCGTACTACTTCATTTTGGCAGCTTCCGTGTACGTAACACAGCTGCAGTGTGATGCTGACTTGGTGTTTGTTGAGCTGCAGCTGTATCACAAAACAGTTTGTATCTTACTCAGCATGCTGTGACTGGCAGCAGATTCCCAGCAGCTCTGAATGACATGGCCTGCTGGTGCATGCATATACGCAGCATTGTCGACTGCTGACATTGGCTGCAGTGCTCTTTGCATGCCAAGCAAGAGTAGAATTGGCACTCCCCCCAAGTCATGCTTTGATTTGGTAAGCAGCAGTGTGGGTGCAGCGTGACATCCCCATGCCTCTGGTGAGCAGTGGGGTGGAGAAGGGCAATTTGAGGGAGCTGGCTCTGGCCCGCATGGGCGACCTGGGCCTCCACTGCCGAGATGTGCGCACCCGAGAAGCTGGCATCCAAGACATCCACCATAAGGTATCCTTCACATTCTGCTCATGCTCTTTTCTGTTGGTGTACAGTCCTGCAGGGGGACCCAATATACCTCCCACCTCTGGCTTTTCCTTTTTTGTATCAATGCCAGAAAAGCGCAGTCTCTTGCTTGTCTTGTCTTGGTGTGCAGTTTCGCATGCTGAGGCAGTCTCTTGTGGTATGGCCACCATCCAAGCCATATACCACCAGGTGTCTCTTGCGTGCTGCTCATGCTGTCCTTGTCACCTCTGCCTTCTGCCAACTGTTGGTCAAGTGAAGCTTGGCTTTGTGTTCAACATGCATTTTCCCTGGTTTGTCAAAAAAGGGGTTTATGAGCACTGCTGCTGATCTCTCAGCCACTGCTGTTTTTTGTCAAGAGCAGCCTCTATACTGAAGCTGAGCATCTACGGCTGGCTGCCACCCCATCCCTAACTGGCAGGTGCAGCATTGGTGGCTCGTGAAGCCGGGAGGTTGTTGCATGCCCTTCAGCGACCCTTCAATGCTCATTCACCCCCATCGGCAATGCCCACCAGCTGCTTCTCTTGCAGACGCCCCATCTTGCATCAACTGCGCATGCAAAGTATGCACCCAGGCAATGCAGAGACAGGAGGCTGCTTACACAGGTGAAGCCAGAGGAGATAGAGCTAGTGCGGCGTGACTACAGCGCCAACGGGGGCTGGGAAACCTTCCTGGCTTACGAGGACCCCAGGCAGGACATCCTGGTGGGCCTGCTGCGCTTGCGCAAAGTCAGTGGGGCCGCCAAGGCACGCCAGCCTGAGCTGCAAGGCCGCTGCAGTATTGTGAGAGAGCTGCATGTGTATGGCACAGCTGTTGCAGTCAGTGCCAGGGATGCCACAAAGCAGCAGCACCAGGTCAGTCTACACACTGTTTGCTCCGGCACTGCCCAATTGCCTTTTGCATTGAAAAGTGTCTGTTTAGCTTGTCGTGTTCTGAATGGTTGCCTTTGGCTTGTATCAATAAGTCATGGTTTCAGAACAGAAAGTAAAGCCTGCTCCATAAGTCTCACTGCTCTAATGATGTAATCCTGCAACCACAGAGATTTTGGTGAAGATTGCCTTGTGTCATAAAGTTTGGTTGCTCTTGTTCTCCTGGCTTTGGCGGCACAGCCTGTGCATGCTTGTAGCCAGCTACAGGGCTACTTATTGCTTCTGATTGCAATGCATGATGCAATGCACCTGCCAAAGGTGAGTGTCCTTCTGAAGGTCAGGATGACAGCAGACTCTGGTACTAAAGGTGGCAGCAACATGTACGCGGTGCAATCTGTTGTACACTTTCAGGTCAGCGCTGCAGGCAAGCCTGCCACCAATGAGTGTGCTTGTGTGCTGCAGGGATACGGTACTTTGTTGATGGAGGAGGCAGAGCGCATTGCCAAGCAGGAACACCGCTCACACAAGCTAGCCGTCATATCTGGTGTGGGCACGCGGCATTACTATCGCAAGCTTGGCTATCACCTAGAAGGGCATTACATGGTCAAGAGTCTGAGATGACACCAATTGGCCAGTCGTGAGGGAGCTTGCTTACTGTACCTGACTGGTCATTGCCCTTCGTCTGTGTCCTGTACATTAGTTTAAGTCGCGCATCCTGTTTGCTGGTCACCTGAGCAACAGAAGCTTTGGTGCTGAAAATCTGTATGCATAATTTTTATAGTTCATGCTGGATGCAACCCATTGACAATCAGTATTTTACAGCTAGTACTAGATGCTGCCTGCTTGTTGTGGCTGTTAACTAAGTCAGGGGTACCATCGATTTGAGCACTGCGGGCCTGCTTGTGTATAAACAGAAACGATATGATACAGCATTTGTTGCAGCTGCTACTTATCACTTGATGTGCTTGAGCATATGAGTCGCAATCTTGTTATCAGTCAATGAATGCATGTAACTGCGAGTACTGCAAGTAAAATCTTAATTAAAGATGCGTATATGACAGTCTGTGCATATAATGCCTCATATTAGAGCCCAGATTACGCATGTCCGGCCTACTTTCGTTGGTGACGTGGCAAACGCATGAGGACTTAGCAGTTGTACATACAGACTATCTGAAACCAGCAGAGCATGTCTAGTGGCGACGGTGCAATGCCAGCAAGCATGCACTTATCTGCCTGGGATGCCGTCAGACTTACACGCATCACATTGAGCCATCGTCTGCAATGCAGGTCGGTTGACACAGCTGCTGTTGGACTGCGTCTGACCCCACACCCTGTTTTGCAAAAGCTACAGCTGTATATGACATCAGTGGGGTGTCTTGCAAAACATAAAGCGGGTGCTTGGGATGTCCTGCAGATGTCAGTCCTAGGCACACTGGATTTTTCAACATCGGCAGCACAACCTGGCCTTGATGCAGTTGATTGCCGTGTACCCCCCATGCTGCCACAGTCATGCTTGCGTGGTGACTGGTTTGCTGGATGAAATGGTAATTGTATAGGCCAATTGGATCAGGAACTAACTTCAACTCTTTGGGAGATGTGGCACGGTATGCAAAAAGATTGACTACAGAAAGGCTTCCGCAACCCCATGCCTTGGCAAACCCTATGCATCGTCTAATGGTGGGGTCATCACAAGTTGCATCTGCTGTGCTTGGGTTCAGCATGCAGAAGCAGACATGTGGCAAGCTTTTGTCCCAGCTCCGAAACAGCCAGTAACGATAAGTCCCTGATGGGTCCAGGATAGCATTGGACATCATGGGAAAAAGCCTTGCTGAACAGGATGCAGACGCCCAAGGTCTACTGTAATGTTAGCTGTAGCTGTAGATGCAAGAAATTGCTTCTTCAATATTTGCACCATAATGTCCTAACCTGCCTGATGAAGCCTGCAAAGCAGATAGGCAACATAGGTACCCAACTACAAGCGAGAAACCAAAAGCTGTCGTGCGCATCGCTGTCGTACAGAGGCATCAAAAGCTTAGAGACACAAACCAGGCATCGTTCAATATTGCTTGTGAACTAAGACAAGCGAGCAACAGCACGGCTCCAACTTCGGCGGCCTTGCAGCATCTTACAAGCAATGAGGATCTTTGTGTTCAGCACCTCGACGTTACAAACTGGTTGACAAGTACAGAATTCACCTTCCTCAATAAGGCATGCATGTCCTTCACTAACAGACTCAGCTCCCATGAAGAGCTTGCCGCAGCACTATCTTGCAAGCGGCGTCAGCAAAGCCGGCTCCGCATGCGGTCAGTGACCAGGGTCTGCAGTTTGGAAGTCGGCTGCATCCTGCCCACAGCGTTGAGAGACCAGTTGGTCACGTGCTATAGCTTGTGGCACAGAGAACTGCCGAAGACTGCCTTGCGATGTCAACTGATTCTCCTGTGCTGTAATCTCAGCTAGCCCTGTACATAATGCGCTGTCAACTGCAGCAAACCAGTCGCACATCCCTTGGCGGCAGATCTGCTTGTCAACCGCAGCTGTCTCGAAAGTTTGCTCCTACGCAGCCGCTTTCAAGCACTTCGCGAGTTGTAACGCAAGCAGGCCTCTTTGGTCTGCAATTTGGAGGCGCAAGCGCCACAGACGTGAAAAGCAAGAAGGAAGAGGTAGCACTGACAGCTTATTTCACTGTGATCAGTCTAATCCTGCAGAGGAGAGACAACCAAAGCAGTTTATGCTTTGTCAATGCAGCTCCTTGCAGCTATTCAACCCCTGCAGCGTGGAGTCAGTGCCACAGAAGATGATCAGAAAGACGTCGAGCAATTGATAAAGAAGCTTGAAAAAGTCAACCCTAATCCTGAGTCACTTGCGTCACCCCTCATCAATGGCAAATGGAAGCTCATATACACCACAAGCCAAAGTATTCTGCAGAGCAAAAGACCTGCTGTGCTACGGCCAAATGGTCCAATCTTCCAGTATATAGGTATGCCTTTCTTCGTCTGTAGGTATCCTTGCTTTTGGCCAACGTGTAGATTCATGACTCCAGTGAATTTTGGCGCCTGTCAACTAAAAAGCCTGCACTACATTGTGCTGATGGTCATTGAGCAGCAAATGCTGTTTGCAGATGCTCCAAATGGCAAGGCTAGGAATCAGGAGTCATGGCCGTTCTTCAACTCGGTATAGATTTTCATCTAGATCTGTGCACATACCAAGACAAATTTGCCTCTTCAAGCTCATTACTAGCAATGTGTCAATGCATACATCAGGCTCATCAACGGACTTGCTGTCTCAGGTAGCAGCTGATTTGTCACCAGAAACCAACAGCAGGGTAGGTGTTCAGTTCACTCAGTTCAAGATCTTTGGGCTGCTTCCCATCACAGCCCCAGAGAGCGCCAAAGGCAAGCTGGACACCACTTTTGTGGATGAGGAGCTCAGGATAAGCCGGGGAGACAAAGGTCATTATTGCTAACTTTGTCATGCTCACATCTGCTTGCGCACCTCCAAATGTGAAGACATCACCGAAAACTTGACTGCAAATGGCAAAATCTTCAGAATAGCAGAAATTATTCACAGTGTCCAGCTGGTATGCAGGTAACCTGTTTGTGTTGACTATGGAGGATCCCTCAGGGAAGCCATGAAGCCTCACACCTTTATAATAATGAATACTTTTTGGTGTGAACTCAATGACTAATTCAAGCATTTTTGACATGGCGAAGCAAAGTTTGGAAGTGTGCTCTATGGTGCTTAAGATTCATTTCGTTTCATTTGATTGATATTTCAGCACTCAGCATTGATTAAAAATAAATTGGAATGTGTTTGGAGAGCGATTTCATGTGATCTTGGAATTGTGAGTAAAAAGCAGTTGATAAGACAAAGCTTGCTTTGTAAGCAACTCATTACATTTGTTACAGTATACAAGCAGGCCAGCAAAAAATAGCATGCTCAACCCCGTGTAACAGCAGTTTGTGCCTTGAAATGGCATGTTAGCTACAATTGACAGGCAGGAACTCACACTGCACACAGAAACTCATGGAGGAAAGGTCAAGATAGTCCATAAACTGCCTGGCAGCTGTGAACGGAGACAACAGGAGCATGACACTACCTGTACTTGTAGGCCATGGCAAACATCCACACAAGACAAAAGGAACGATGATAAACAATCCTGCATCGTTCACAGACAAATCTATCTAATTGATTTCTACAACTCAGTAAACACAGCACTACACAACACGCTCAGCGGCATCTTGGAAATCCAATTATTGTCAGACCTGGGCTGAGCCGTCATGTGACCTATGTGCCATAGGGCTTTGGCCGGCTGCAGCGGCAGGATGGCTGGGGGGTACATACGCGTGACCCCTTGCAGGTGAAGCTGGTGCACCATATGCATAATCCCCTCCTGGCTGCTCAACAGCAACCCCAACCGGCACCTGCACAATCACCACTCATATTCGCTTTTGCATTGATTTTGTATTTATTTTGCATTGATTGGCTACGTCTGGCATTTCACTCATAGACTTGCCACAGACGGGTTGAAAGCAGTGCTGTGCACACCTCAATTGTTGCTGTTCCTTTTGAGAGGGCTGATTCCAGCTTGTAAGTGCACAACAGCATGCCACACATTAACATGCAGTGCCATTACGACGGCTTGCAATGCCAACCATGCATACATTGACACCGGGCTGACAGCAGACATGCTCTGTGTGAGCACCTGCAAGTCTGCTGTTGCACGTCAACTGCATCGAGGAAATGACATTGTGCCCAGCAAATGCTTAAGCAACTGCCAAGATGCCACAAGGCAGAGTTATGGTGACCTGTGAGAAGACTTCATGGACTTCTGACTTGGTGACAGACTGAGTGTCCAGATCCAGAGCGTAGCACATGAAGACAGCATCCACAATGTTGAGAAGCACGCTGCTGAAGAAAGCCAGGACCACCAGCGCCATCACAAAACAGAGCACTCCCAATATGGCTGCCTCCTGCAAAACAGGCTGTTGGTTCAGAAGAAATTCACATCCGGGGGACCACTGCTGGCTAAAACAGAATGACACTCATGTGGGTATACTATCAATGCGCTTTGATTATCATACCTAGATCCTTCCTGAAGAAGAAACCAAGTCAAGCAAGTAATGTGAAGATGGCATCAAGAGGCAAATGTGTTTATATACAAAGACAGCAGCTGTAAAGTGGCACAGCATCCTTGTGCATCTGCACCGCAAGCTGAGCTGTCGCTCACAAACAGGCACAAGACCATACCTCAAAACAAACTTTCAGTATGCAGAAGCTGACATATATGATGAACACCAAAGCTGGAAGACTGTTAATGCATTGTCAGCAAGGGAACGCAGCCCAGGGAGAGTGAGGTGAGGTGTTGTGGACATGACAGCAAGGCAGGTTACCATTGTGCCGTTGGCAGAGGACTGCCAGCGCAGCCAGGAGAGGGTGAAGATGAATAAGCCCCACGCCAAACTCAGCAGCACTGCTGCGCAGTTGAGCACTATGGGAGGGAACCACCACACCCCATATGCCTGCAACACACCCACCCCTCATTCTCAGCCCCTGCATTGACTGGCTGATCAAACTTGGTGTCATGCATGCTGCACCACACCATGCTCTGCCTAGCCAGTGTATCTTGACTACTGTGTATTCTTTATGCAAGCAGCACGCAGCATGATGCGGGATGTGTTTCTGCCACTATTGTAACTCCTCTTGCAAAGAAGAAGAGTCCAAGCCGAGGAGACTCTCAATCAGTACATGCAACGACATGGGTAGCAGCATCCATGGCAGGGTAGCAGGGGTGAAGTGGGTGATGTGAGCAAGGTAGACTTGCCTTGAGGAAGTTGCGTGCCAGCAGATCAGTGGCTCGGCGGGCTGCTTCCAGGAAGGCCTCTCCAGTGATGGCCATGCGCACTGTGGCAAACTTGGTGAGGTAGTCTATGAGGCTGTACACACACTCCATGAGGCAGCTGGCCAAGCTGACCAGCAGGCTGCCGCCCTCCTGCTGTGCCTGCTGCTTTGCGCTGCACCACACACATCACCCTCCTCACAATTGTGAAGCCTGGATTGTGGTCAGATGCACTGCACTGAAGTCATGAATTGGGCAGAGAAATGCCACAACAGAATGCAGGCACATCAGGTGGGTTAGTGCAGCTTGTTCCACTGCTTGTGAAAAAGTCAGTGGAGGGCCAATGCAGTGTGCAACTTTCAAGCGTTCCATTCCCTCATGTGCAGCAGCAATGACTTGCACTTGACAGTTATATCTATTCGGCATTTGTTTCGATCACACACAACAAACTTGTGTCAATTTCATCTAACCGTGATTTAGCGGATGAGGATGAAAGTTGTCTCATGACTTTGTACATGGGACTTTGACTTTGACTGCAATAAAGGCAAGAGAAGATTCTTACTTTTCCATTGCATTGCGCAAGAGCTGGACCACGGTGAGCACCAGGGAGCCCAGGGACAGGGACCCAAAAGAAGCCCCTAGGGCATGTCTGACAGAGCGCATGGTAGTGCCCTGGTTGGCAGCCAGGCCCGGGGGGCTGAAGTACCACTGCGCAATGGTGCCAGCAATGGTGAAGACCCGCACCTCAAACACTAGGAAGATGCTCCACAGCAGGGTGACATTGGAGAGGGTCATGTAGGGCCCCACCCAACTGTCTACCTGCCACACACAGCAGTCCACTGGCGTGCCTTCTGCATCTTGACATGTTGAAGAGGACAAGCTTGCTCGTTGACCTGCACGAAAGATCTTTTCTGGTAAGACAGCTGCTGCATATGGACTGCATGGCTTGACTAGAATGCCGGGAACATGTCATGGGAGAGCAGTAAAAAAGCCAAGGATGGAGGCAGCATAGCCATTAGTGTAACTAGCAACAGCTGCTGACTGATCCATATAGGCAGGTGCACAAGGCATGCACGATCAGGACGTCAGATTTTTGCACAACAAAATTCGCTAGCACAGCATCTTGATGGTAACAACCACCTTATTCTCCACCGGTATGTCCATCAGCTACAGGAGCTTCACGGATGCAGAATAGAGGTAGGAACGTTGATGCACCTGTTTCTGCAGACTGGCAGAAGTTCATTGTGCTGTTGCAAGGTTTGCAGGTGCAGCACAAATGCAGGCGGTAAAACTCACTGTTGGGTACCAGGTCACCATTGGTGTAGGCCAAGCCAGAGAAGGCCAGCAGGGGCAGCATGACAGACAGCAGTGCAAACTTGGCAAGCACAACAAAGCCCAGCAGGCCAGGGTTCTCATTCAAGCCTGCTGCTGCAATGCCCAGTAAGCGAGCGCACAGCTCAATCTCCCCACGCCTGCAGTGCAGCGCACCATGAATGCATCTGGCAACTGTGACATCACTGAAGGACATATACAAGAGTTTGCCGCGTGGAAGCCTGTTGCAGGAGGATTCACGCTGCTGCAGGTACTGGTGAATCAGATGCAAGGCCACAACAGGACTACTGACGACCAATTCATAGCCGCACTCAAATCGCGCATTTGACTTTGTCGACAGGTCCACTTTTCCCCTTTTTTGAGGGAAAGCAAGATGCATTGAATGAACAGGTGCACTGGAGATTGTCATGCCTTACCACATCCAGAACACCAGTGCTGCAAGTAAAGCTAGTAGAATGAGAATGACTCCCCCGCCAACCTGGCCAGCGCAGATGGCTGCAATGCCCATGATTGCTGGGAGGAGCACTTGTATTTGAATGGTGATCCTGGTCATGATTCTGCTGTGCCATTTGAAAACATACAGGAACACAAGCCCCAATGCCAGGCTGAGGACTGCACTGACGAGCAGCCATGTTGCAGCCTTGCTCATGAACTCAGAAATGCTGAAATCGCCAGGCTGTTCCTGAAGCTGTGCTGAGAACAGGTTGTGCCCCACTGGACAGCTGCTGGGATCACTGCGCACTTCTGTGCCTGATAATACTGCAAACTTGCGGTTTCTGCACGACAACCCACGCATGAGATGTTACCTTGATAGGCCGTGCACGCTGCAGTGTGGGCGAAATGTACTCAACGCAAGTCTCGATGCAAGTCAAAAAAATGATAGACATCTCTACGACAGGTGCGCAGAGTAGGGTTGGAAGCAGTGAGATGCATGACAAGCTGTAAAGACACCTGTGTACTGAGCCATACAGCCCGCCGAAGACAGTGACGGCAAGCGCTGTCGCGTACAGTCCACCCCAAAAACTATCGTGCCTTGGCCGGTCATGATACTCGAAGTGACCACTGGAGGTCTGCGGTTCCTCTCCTGGCATCATCGCAACAACGTGCTACAGGGCTTGGCCGTGAAAGCTGAGCGTGATCGCGAGGCGAACGATGATCTGCGGTGTCAACTTCGTGACGAGCAGCTGCTGACTGGTCTTGCCCTAACAGGTTGACCTATTCGCGACCTGTCGGTTTTTTGTACTGTTTGACCGAACGTTGACCACATTATGGCGGAGGAAAGGAAAGCAAGTTGTCGACACGGCGCACTGCCTGGAAGACAAAGATGTTGTTCGGACGCATTAGCACCGCATCAGGAGTCACAGAAGATCCTGAGGCGACAGCAATATGGGCGGGTACCTGGGTGCGACTCAGGACGGAAAAGTCGCTACTATAACGGGAAGCAACAGCGGCATTGGCTTTCATGCTGCTAAGGCCCTTGCCTGTGCTGGGGCGCATGCGCATGTCATCGTTGCTGCCCCGTCGACTTGAAGCATGTGAAGCGTAAGTCTGCAGGGGACCTGCTGTTTCGGTGCATGCATGCATATGCGTACTGCAGTACTGCATGCCAACGGCACGACAAGCCGGCCATTCCAACTTGGCTTGCGCGATCGTCGCCAAAACTAGCTCAAGCCAAATTCAGTATCAACCCGTGGTTGATTGTGGCATCGCAGGGCCGTAGCCGAGATTAACAAAGCTGTGGGAAGGTCCAGGAGCAAGGGCAAAGCAGAGTTTTTCCATATTGACTTGTGCTCTTTTGCGTGAGTCTGCTTGCTCGTTTGCATCCTCCCATATTTGATGGAAAGTACGCCACACTGTGACAGTGTCTTGTCTCAGTAACTTATGTTGACCAGTCATGTGTTTTGCTAGACCTTTTGTGCGCAACTGTTGCTTCATTCAGGTCAGTAAACAAGTTTGTTGATGACTTCAAAAAAGAAGAATTTGCCACTGCACATGCTGATCAACAGCGCTGGTGAGTGGATCCGGGAGGTTGACACATACACAGAGGACAGCTTCCAGGTAAGGCACCTTGTACCACCTTTCACTCAGTCACCCTTGCTTTGCTTTGTAGTCATAATGGGGGTGCATGTAATTTCTGCAGCTCATGGTGGGAGTGCAGCATTTCTCCCACTTCCTCCTGACCATGCTACTGGTTGACAAGCTGAAGGACAGCGCCCCATCGCGCATCATTTACACCTCCAGTGCATTAGAGGCAACAGCCCAGAAGGAGATATCCTGGGACAACCTGGGGTAAGACACACACTCAAATGGCTGCAAACACACAAGCTACAGAGTTTACGGCTCCTGCTTCATCCTTTTCTACAGGTTGCATTTGGCAGCCAGTTCCAAGATTATGCTATGGTTCGTGGCAGGGGGTTCAGTTGCCACAACAGTGATTTCACAGCGTACCCCAATGCCAAGCTGTACAACCAGCTGACGGCAGTTGAACTACAGAAACGTCTAGAAGGAAGTGGGATGGACATCTATGTGGCTCAGCCAGGCATGTCCCAGACAGGATTGTCTGTCAAGGCAGATGCCAGCAAGTGGGCAGTCTACCTGCAGGTTGGCCTGCGCACCCACCTGTGTCTGGCGTGATTGTGAGGTCAGATCAGGGCGTACTGCGTAACTTATGCATCAGAGTTCCACTGGGCATGTCATGAATTGGGTGCATTGAGTATAAGCTTTGTTTTCTGTCAGCAGACACACGCCTCATTTTGCTTTGTCTTGAAGGAGCTGCTGCTGCTGCTCTCTTTGCCACGCATTTTGACAGTAGTTAGTATGGCCCACAGTACAACAACATGCTAAACTAAGTGCCACGAGCTTGGCAGCTTATGATTTCACTAGCTAGGTTGAGGCTCATGCATCACACAAGTTGCTTTGCTGCATTGCAACCATATTAGTCAGTAGTCAAATAAATCCGCATTTGGCTGACAGCGCAAGATGCTCAGGACTGGATGCAATATTTGACTGGGTTGCCAGCAGATGTTGCCACTGTTAAAGGAGGACTTGCCAGGTATGGGCATACCTCTCAGTTCAAACGCAAAGTTATGCTGCTTTTTATGCGTGCCAAGAATGAGCATGCCTGTTGTGTGCGATGTGTTTTGTGACTACATGTGTAAAGGGTGTTCCAGCCAGGCCGCATACACTGAGTTGCCAACAGTGCAGACAAACCCTCATTTGCTTGTCTAGAACCTGCGTAGCTGCGTTGATGACAACATTGCATGTATTGAGTATCAATCATGTACATGATATTGGAAGTTGCTACAGTAGGGCAAGGAACGAGCAGTTCAAGTCCAATTCTAGTGAAGGTCGTCAGGTTTGTGCTGATTGCAGCATTGACCAAACGTTGCATTGCAAACATACCTGAATGCTGGATGACATGGCAGGCATATGTCATGTTCATACTACTTATGCTTTCCTTTCATCTTTCTCAACATTACAAACATCAATCCCTGTGCATCTCAGAAGCCTAGAGGGCCATATGCCAAGGATGAGCCAGCTGCCAGGAGGCTGTTTGATAGTCAGTCAAGATCATGAATGAAAACCTACCAGCAATTGCAAAGCAGAGCATCAGTGTTTTAAACCCCAAGGACTGATCAGGAACAGCAATGAAGTTCGTATTAACACTGAAGTTTGTATCAATATCGATACAATACTGTGCAACGTGTACACATGTGGGAAAGGCATTGATGTGCAGCAAGGAGAAAAAAGATCACATCGTGAAACCCTGGACCTGTCTGTGTCTGCAGGCCACATCAGTTGCATTTCAGGTTCTGCAATGTCAGATTACGTGCTAAGGAGGCTGTCATTACAGTGGGACTCAAGACGGAAGCAAGACACGTCATGGCATTCCTGTGTAGCAAACATACGATAGCTGTAAAGAACTCATATTCAGGCATGTGTTAAGTGGCAGTTCATCATGCATGCTACGCAACATGTCAATGGTTATGCACAGGTGTTGAGCACATACATAGGCTTAGTTGTATGATGCCTGACAAAGGATTCTTTGTTCGCAATGCTTGTAGGATAGCGCCATTCACAAATAACAACGGCATGGCAGCAATGGGACATGTACATACAGGCAAGCAAGACGTCAGTTCAGTGAACTTAGTTCACAATATCTATCCTTGGGAATGTGCGCCTGATACCTTGGTAACGTAACTTCGTACTTTGGTAGTTCATTTGTTTATGACTAGATGTGCATGCACACTCCAAAATTGGGCGACCAATATGCATCTGCAACACTACACATCAGCAAACTGACTGTGTTCAATCCAAAATGCAATAAGGAGGGCCAGGAGGGAAGAAGCCTGAAAGATAAGGGCCATGATGCCACCGGCTCTTGCAGCACTCGTCTGTGGAGCCCATCTTGGTGCCATCACATATGCACAGTTGTTCACATACCCAGATAACAGCCAGAACAATGTGATATAAAGCACAGCTGCCCAATCATTGTAGGTTGACATTGCAGAACTGATGTACAGGAAGAAGATTGGAGTCATAATTGCTTTGGCTATCGCCAACGATAGCAGGCCAGACTTGGTGGTGAAGAAAGGAAGCCTAGGTAGAAGTCTGCCGGTCACATCACTGATCACCCTAGCTCCAAATAGAACCTGCAATCAGGAAAGAAGCTCAGAATGCTCAGTTGCAACTGCCTGTTGCTCATGCAGCATTGGACATGTGTTGCTCAAAAGCCGCATAGTGTAGCTGTGTCACAGAGAAACCACTCTGCTAAGCAAGATTGCGACTTGTCAAACGACAAGGCAAACACAGAAGAGCTCAACAACACGGAAGGATGCTGTCTTGATGTGCAAGCTGTATGTGTGGCAAAGCAGCTTAAATGCAGTGAGGATGGTTGAGGCAAGGTGGCAAGGCTACACACCTGTGGGAGTGCATCACCAAAGTAGCCAGATGTGGGCACGTATGGGAAGAAGGGGAAGATCAGGATGGAGGTGGAGACGCTAAGGAACAAGGCCAGGGCTGCTGGCCAGATACCATGAGCTAGTGCCTGAGGCCATGAAGGTCTGAGGGCCAACAGGCTGGGGCCAGAGGGGGTTGCGCTACCCATGCTCTCCAGGCTGAAGGATGATTGATGTCCCCTCTCCATCTCATCTGCATATCTCAACCAAATCAGCATTTGCATGGCATGAATCTGCTGGTTGCAGCAGAACAGCAACCAACAGCTTGTCAGAGGTCCAATTCTGTTTCAGATTAAGAGCCCAGGGAATGCAAGGGGCATTGCGCAAGATGCAGCAGAGAGACAGGCTGATGGAGCAGCACTGACCAAGCAGTGGTGTCACGGCAGAAGTTGGCAGGCGACGCCGCTTGGACAGGCCAGGCAACACACCTCGGCTGCTGCTGGACCCCAGGGATGTTTCTGAACCATCCAAGCCGCTACTTCTTTGCTCAATCAACCCTTCCTCATCTAATGCAGTGTGACCCAAGAGTGGAGAATGATGCCGGGAGTGGTGTTCTGTTGCAGAGACAAAGCTGTACTGAGAGGAATGCGAAGGACCTGTAGTGTCCTCTAATAAAGTGGCAGTCTCAGAGTTACTTGCTTTTGACTGCAGCTGCGTCCACCACTTGCACAGCAGCAGCATTGCTGCTATCCAGCCTGCACAGATTCAGCATTTTACAGCTGGACTGCCAGCCACAAATGGCCAAGTGAGACGCAAAACTACCTTCAGAATGCTGCTGGTCATGATATGTGAAAAAGACACAGACAGCTGCTTTTGGATGCCAAGCATGGGAGTTGATTTAGGACAACACCTGCTAGCGTAAGAGCTGCAACCAGCTGAAACAGCAGCAGCTGCTGAGTGTATGAGGGTCTTGGGCCCATGCGTAATGCCGCCTCTGCCAGGACAACAATAGGCCCACTGGCCACAAAACCTGCCAATCACATCTGCTGTGTGGTCCATGGAGGCACGTTGAATAGTTGCATGAGATGCTGTGACGCTGAGTGCATTCCTGGCATCCACAGTGCCCAACAATAGCAATGCCATGCAGCATGCAGAAGCATTCTAAGCTTTCTGGCAGCAAATCAAGCTGGACTCCCTTGCCTGTAGTGAGTGCAACTGAATTGCTGGTGCCAAAATGAGTGACAATTTGGTAGGAGGTACTGAATGCAATACTGTTGCATAGTCCCAGCAGCGACACCAGCACCAAGAGAATAGTCCTGGAGGCCTCATAGAAGGGATATATGGCACAGATTAATGCAGACCCTCCCAGCCCTGCAGACAAGGTATACAGGTGCAAGCAGAACACTCATGTATTTGATAGGAACGTACACATAGACCCCACCGAGTCCACATACCTAAGCATAAGCGAACAGTGGCTGCTTTTGCTATTCCATACTTGCCGTCAAGTCTAGCATCCCATACGCTTTGCAAAATCAATGTTGGGAGACTGGGCAAGAAGTAAGCGAGATTCAAGTGCAACAGCATGTGTGGCCCATACAGAGCCTTGTAGTAGCCTATCAAAGAAGATATTGCTGTCCATCCTGCTGTGAAAGCAATCTGCGACAGCACGGGAGGCTGTGTCAGAACCAAAGTTGATTCTGGTGGACATCCGGCATCCCGAATGACACACATACCGAAGTCAAGAAGAAGCAGGCTGGGCTGTCCAGCGTGAGGCATGCTGGTATAGATCTGGGCCATGCTCGCATAACGGAGCCGGTGGTCGATCTAGCCACATGGTCGGTCGGCTGTCCGGTTGCTGTGGCACATCCAATGTGTCAAGCTTGACAAGGTCAGCCACAGTCGGGTGCCTGGAAGAGTTGAGAAGCTGATCCTTGGCTAACTGCGGTCAACGCCAGGTTTGAAAAAGTCGCATCCTCTGTGGTCACAATGTGTTACATGTTCTTCCCGTCCAGTCCCGTCGTCGAAGCAACTGTTAGAGTTTGGTGACTGTTGCGGCCGACTCACTCAGACACGCAAAGCTTTGATACTGTTTACAGAACGATCTGGGCAGTCATGCTAGCCCAAGACTTGGGCAGCTGCAAACTTTGCTTTCAGCCAGTTTTGCCTTTCGCCAAACAATGCCTGAGATTTAAAGGCATTCGATGCCGGCCTTTGCGGACCCGCTACAGTGTTTCTCCTCAAGCTCGGGCGAGCAGCTCACAGACAGACTTGTTTGCTAAATTGGGCCAAGTCTGCACGGAAATGAATCAGGCACCACCATCTGTGGTGAGCTGCTAATAGCTAGTACAGAGCTTGTGTTTGTTGGCAGCCAGCCTTTAGCCAGCCGTGAAGGCATGAAAATGGCATGATGATCGTCTTTGGCTGCAGAGAAAAGAATATTCAATTGACATCAAAAATGCCATGGAAGCTCTCAGCAAGGAAGGGGCAACCCCAAAGTGGGGCTGTGGACTGGATCAGCTTGAACGCAGAAATGTGTTTATTGGAGAACTCAGCAGAGTTGGGATCAAGAAGCCAGATCTTATAGGGAAGCCCAGTGTGCGAAATGATGCTGCATTTCTGACCACCCTGGTTGGGGTGACCAGCGTGATTGCCGTGGCGGCAGGGTCATTGCCTGGGGATTGGGTAAGTGGCTGACTGTCCCATCATTGCAATAGAGTGGCACATCACTACCCAAGTTGCTACAAACAGGTATCATGCCAGGGCCCTCGAGAAAAGTTGCTGCTTATGCATATACTATGCACTAGCTGAGCACATTATTACATCTTTGCCTTGCAAGGAAGCGGTGTTCATGAACTTGAGTCAAGTGGGCCGCAAAGCACCCAAGGTGTCACAGATGAACATGCTGCCTGTCTCATGCTACCTGTATTGACTGCATGCTTGATCATACTGAAGGTTGCATGTCATACTGCAATCATGTGTCCGTTTAGCCTGCTGCCATATTTAGGATTTGCAGGATTGGTTGTCGCAAACCATGCCTGAGCTTGCTGAGCTGGCATGATTTTGTCTCTGCAATGCAGGGCTTCTTTGTGCCTTACCTCACTGGTGCAATTGTGCTGGTTGTCCTGGCAGTTGGATCCACTGCTCCAGGGTTGCTTGCTTTTGTAATTGGCAGATTTGCTCAAGT
>JAABUK010003838.1_pt1 | contig 25020 bp, 30 predicted proteins | sample 5559141 | NCBI WGS metagenome assembly JAABUK01 (sample SAMN10711869, study PRJNA513367) | rock metagenome | isolation source: Antarctica rocks | place: Antarctica: Victoria Land, Pudding Butte nord | collected 2016-01-03 | reverse complement strand
GAATGTCCATTTCCTGATTGTTGCAAATGAAGCTGGACTGCAGCACTTTGTGAAACAAGACAAATTGAACAAAGGATTTGCCTGTGCATCTCAGCTTGGGAACCCACCACAAAGGCCAAAACAGCTGGAAACTCATCCTCTGCTGTGCCAGACACCTGTGCATGCCTGCGCTGTATCTCATCCACAAGACTCATGTCACCACCAAGCATGCGGCAGACTGCCTCTGCCCCTTTGCGCTTGAAAGATGCAGCTTTCTTGCCAGGCAATAGCCATGCTATCTCTACTAGTGTTGCAGCATCAGCTACAGGTGTCTCATTGCCTTTGTTGTTGATTTTCAACCTGTCACATTTTGGTACAAGTTCATTGTACTGTTCCTTGATACGCGAAAAGACCTGTGTAACATAACTCCCTTTCTTGCCCGTGACCAAGGCAATCACATCGTTCACAGACCCCTTCTGGGTGTCCCGGTCGACCCTGATGCCATCAGTGAGATTGGCAGCAGTGATACTCATGGTTGATTGCTTGTTACATACACAACTGATAACCATTTGTCACCGAACGCGCTGCGCTAACTCCCCAGTGCAAGAGTACTTGCAGGGAATGGATGAATGGTGCAAAGACTGGATAGCTAAAGAGCCAGACACTCGTGTTACGCAAAGTATGCAAGAGTCGTTCTTAGGGTGGCATCAAGCCAGGATCGATTTTGCCAACAACGCCACAACATGTTCTTTGAAATGACTGTCGCGTGACGGTTGATCAATCAGCTACTTTGATAAAGTTCTGGAGAGGCTGCTGCTTGTGGTGAACTGTATGACAATGCCCAAGAAGTGTTCTGTTGTAATCGTGGCTGTATACAGATACAGTGCCACCGAAAGTTACTTCCTACTGAGGACCTCTTGAATCACATTGGTGGCAGATGACATGTACTTGTGCTGGCTTAAGTTCTGCAACATGACCACTCCTTAGATGCCCTTCACGGGGTGTGTTCAAAGCATACTGTTACATCTTATTGACGAATGCAAACAAATTATGGTACAAGCTCCATAACAGTGATCTTCTCAGAACTTGACCAGTACTTTGCAAGATACATTGTAGCCACCTGGCTAGAGTGTACATTTTGCGCTACACCTCGCAGTGGCCGCATTGGTCAATTGCATACACTGGAAACCACATGCAGTTGCCAAGGCCTTGTTGCTACTATACACTGTAATCTACACCCTAGACCTAACACACTGTGCTCAGCAAAGAAAAGCCGGTACATGTATTACGAGTAGGCCTATATACAATGGCACGAAACAGAAATGTCCCTTACTCTGGGCAAGTTAGGCCCTAGGACCTCCAAAATGTCCTTGCTAATCCCTAGGCTGAAGGCACTGGCCGCCTGGCCTCACCCCCATGCCGCTGTGGGGGTGTGGTCAGCTCTGTGCTGCTGACCCTCCACATGTTGGTGGGACTGTGCTGATCATCACTGGGCAAGCTGTAGATGCTGTTCAGCTGCTGACGCTGCTGTTCAATCGGAGGCCTGTGCTTCCCATGCTGAGGTCTGGGAAACAGGTAGTTGCCTGAGTTGGGATGGACAGGGTGGTTGGCAAACAGCTGTGGGGACTCGCAAGGGACCACCTCAACAAAGTCGCCAAAGCTGAGGGGCTTGTTTGGGTCATCGATCTCAGACTCATTCACCTGCACAGACGCCACGCTTGAGCAGGATGCAAGATACATGGACAGCAGAATGCAGCAAGCCTGCCTAAGAAGTTCACAGCAGTTGACAAGTCAGCACAGACATAATCCAGGATTTGGGCATGACCCTAACTGACAGACGCCTGAAGGTGGACTAATGGAACAGGCTGCTTGCTCGCGCGCGCGCACACACACACACACACACACACACACACACACACACACACACACACACAGGCTTGACACATGTAAGGCCTGTGTGCTGAAAAGCATGCACAGAGGATTGATGAGCTTTTGCCACGCATCACATTGGTTCAGGCTTCAGCAAGGTATAATGCACTGGAGATGCAAGTACTTCATGGCCCTCTCTAGCCCACAGATCATGACACGTGGCAAAAGCTCACCCACAAGTACAAAATGCATCTCTGCTCTTGCATTTGGCAGGATCAGCTTTTGTCTAAGATGGTTGCAAAGAACAGGCCTGCTCAATGCAGACTGCAATAAAAGAGAGCTCACCAGCAAGCGCACACCAAAGGGAGACACGTCACCAAACTTGTGCATGCCAGTCTGCATCATGGTCCCAAGTATGGCAGGAGTGCAGCCTGGCGGGAAAGATTCCAGAGTGTTTTGGCGTACTCCTGCCTTGGTGTATGTCAGGAAGATGTTGATGGGGTAGCGCGCTGCAACCTCCTTGCTGACTGGAGTGGGCTTGATTTGGTTCATGTACGCTGCAGCAGAAAGCAGTGTGAGATGCAGAAAACCCAATGCTGCAGCGCCAAGCAGAGTTATTAGCGTACAAGCAACATCTGCAGCGCCTTGCAGTGCAAAGAGCAGACTGCCCAAATGCTGCAAACCGATCACACAAACACCTCTTTTGCACTCCAGAACAATGCTGATGAGATTTTGAGGTGCAACCTTTACAGAATGACTGACAGACCAACTCTGAGACCATGACACTCACAAGCCTTGGCTCAGCAGGGCCACGATAATAACAAGGTGTGTTGTTGCAGCAGATCTCACCCACAAACTTGCAGTTGCTGCTGTGCTCTGGGAAGGGGCAAGTCATGAGATCCACCAGGCTAGTATCCCTGCCAGGGCTGCCTGACGGCCGCACCTTGGAGTCTGTCAGGTGCATCTGCCATGTGAGCACATACCTTGCCCAACCTGCAGCACAAAAGTGACATGGTAACTTCATTCATTCACTCATTCAGTTCCTAAGTGCATCTACCACGTCAGCACATACTTGCATAGTCTGCAAAAGAAGAGCAACACTGTAAAGATGATCCATCAGACATGTGCCTTGGCCAAGGATCAGGCATGCAGAGCTGCAAAAGAAGAGTAACACTGTGAATGCAATCAAAACCAAAATGCATAGCAGATTATCATCAACCAAGAATAGATTGCCTGTAACTTGACGCACTCTACCTCTGATATTGCACGAAATGAAGCATACACTCAGCAAATATTTTTTCAGAATGACTCACCCAGTCCATGCATTGCCTGTTTGGCACTTAATGAAATGAGCACATTCTGCAAGTCTAGTAAAGTTGGCTTGGCTTCACAGCTACGTCACAGACAGATAATACAGGCATGCAGCTGCACACCATTCCTAACTCACTGCTATCAAGACATCCAGCCAGCATCGACATTTAGACTTTCAAATACGCAGCACGATTGAGTCTTGGTAATGAGCGGTGTGAAGAAGCTGCAGCATCAAGAGAGGGTGTACAACAATAATAATAATAATCACGCTTTCTAGCTCATGATGAGCTAGGTACGTGTGGGACAAGTCTTGTGTCTCCAAAGCTGAGGGTGTACCTGCATGGCATTCTGCCAAGTAGTTGCCCTCATCCCCATCCCCGTTGAACTTCTCCTTGTAACGCCAGTGCGCCGCAAGGCCATGCTCAGCAATGAAGTGCATCTTGGCTGTCCTGATTTGGACCTCCACCGGGATGCCGTCATCCCCAACCACCACAGTGTGGAGGGAACGATAGCCATTGGCTTTGGGGTTCTGGATGTAGTCCTTGAAGCGGCCTGTCACTGGCTGCCACAAGTTGTGCACCTGCATAATAATAGTAATAGTAATAGTCATAGTAATCATTGTAATAATAATAGTAGTAATAATGATAAATTTTCAACTCATGATGAGCTAGGTACCTGCAATGTGGGGGGGACATTAGCAAATGATAGCAAGGTTGCAATAGTGTATATGAAGTGTTGCCTAAATATATGTGCCTTGAATGAATATGCAATGAACAAAGACACATAGTTGCGGTGATAACAATACCAATGCACAATGAGGATGCTTGAACTGACAAACTTCTGGAATGCCTTTGAGAATGCCTGGAATTTGTTCCTGAAGCCTCCATCAACCGAAAATGAACTGAGCACCGAAGGCATGAGACTGATGATCTGCATCAGCTAGCTGGCTTCTGTACTCTAAACTGCGTGACAGCATTTCACCCACCAAGCAGAAACAGGGCTGTAGAAGATGTTTCAACAATGCTTAATGTCACTCAACATGCATGCACAAGTATGCAAAATTCAGCATATGCATTGAGGAGCATGAGCAAAAGCGGCTTGTGCTTGAGCTTTGTTCCAAAGCATGAAGAAACCTAAGGCGATTGCCCAACAAATAAAAAAACCAAGAATCAGTCAGCATGATGAAATACCTGCCGCAGCACTGCATAGCAGTCAGTCTTGTCACGAACAATGACCCTGATAGCACGCAAATCATAGATGCCATCCAGCTCCTGCTGCTTCTGCTTCATCTTGTTGTGCACACCCCACAAGTTCTTGGGGCGGCCGGACAGCTCCTTGTAGCTGAGATCTGCAAAAGCAACTGTGTCTCAGCACGTGCATAACAGCAAGAGTGAATGCCGCTTCATGGGATAGGGCCTTGGCGTTGGCAAAAATGTAAGTTCTTGTCAGCAACCATCGGGGTATGCCATGTACGTTAGGTCAATCACAAAAAAAAGTAACAACAGAACCGTGTGAAGCTATAGGATTGCAGGAAAAGCAAGTATCTACTGACATTTACATGTCGCGACTGGAAATCAGGTACACACACTGTCTGTGACGCGGCATGACTGCAGGCTGAGGGCTTACCTATGCAATCAAGGTGCTGGCTGAGCTTGTTCAGGGCAAGCTCTATGCTGCCTCTGTGTTGGCTTTCTTTCAGTCGCTTCTGAAGCTGGCTGTGTTGCACTGGGTGCAACTGCTGAAAGCACAGATCTTCAAGCTCAGCTTTGAGACTCCAGACACCAAGCCTATTGGCGAGGGGAGAGAAGATGTCCATGCTTTCCTGAGCCATTCGCTGCCGCTTCTGCTCTGGCAGCGCTGCTATGGTGCGCATGTTGTGCAGGCGGTCTGCCAGCTTGATCAGAACGCAGCGAGGATCTGCCATGCACATCAGAGTGTCTGTCAGCTTGGCCCTGTCCAGTGGCCTGTCAGCCTGCTGATCTCTGTTCAGCTGGCAGATGGTGCTCATCCTGGAGACTTTGCAGACCATGTCCACCAGAGGATGGGAAAAGTGGCTTCTAAGCTGCGGCTCTGTCATAAGGGTGTCGTCAAGGATGTCGTGCAATAGCCCAGCAGCCACGACGTCGGCAGTCAAACCTAGCTCCGCGAGTGTCCTGGCTGTTTCCACGCAGTGCACAAAGACTGGCTCGCCGTTACGTCGCTGCTGCCCCGCATGGGCCTTGCTTGCAACGGTGAAGGCGCGCTGCACCGTCAAGTCTTGAAAAACTTCGTACTGAGCCTGGAAAAACAGCAAGAGTGGTGCAATTGAAGCGGGACGACCTGATGCACAACAAGCCGCGAGGTGACAAGTGACTCGTTTACCTGTAGATCCTCCAAACTGGTAGACGTTTTGACGCTTGCGGGTAAAGCGGAAGGCAGATCATGACAAGTTTCCAGTGACCTCTGCAGCAACAAAGGCAAACAAGTCTACAGAGCTGTGACTCACTCTGAGCCTGGCAGACAGACAGTAGCGCAGCAGTGCCATACCTTGACATCAGCAGGAGCCAAGCTCAGAGAGCTTTCTCTGTTCAGCTGCTGGCTGAGCAAACTGGTAGACTTGGCTCTGCCAGGAGACTCTGGAGGGGAAGCCAACACTGCTTGACTACCTCTGTCTGCCAAAGGGTGTGGTGCACTTGCTGCAAATCCCTCCTGCCTACTGAAGGGGGAATCAGCTGGTTTGCTGGGAGCGGGAAAGCTGCTGCTTGAACGCCCTTGCTGTAGTGTTTGACTGTCAAAAGAGAGCTTGGAGAAGGAAGGTCTTGAGAGAACAGGCTGAGACTGTGACTGTGTGGGCACAGAAGGCCTGAAGTTCCTCTCAAAACTGTTGTTTTGGCTGTCAGCGAGTCTGCCAGAAGAACCAGGCCGTGTAAACGGCACTACAGAGTTGCGCTGGTCGGCACTAGCCCTTCTTCGAGGGGCTGGGGACACTCTGCGGCTTGTGGGTGGTGTGCCCACGACAAAGCTCTGACTCATGCCAACAGACACAAAACCGCAACTCGCACTCCGACAGGACCTGAACTAACGTGTTAACGGTCGAGAGAAGTTCTATGCTGCTGAAACACCAGCAGAAATACCCGCAAGGGTTGAGCAGGTGACGGACGCGTGGGTGCACACTCAGCGAGGCACCAGCAGCTGGTGTGACTGTGTCCACCACACTTCCAATCGCTGCTTTGCGCGGGATTGCATAATGGCGCCATGTGGCTACCAAATCAGCACCGCACGTGATGGACGGCTGAGCTGGTTTATTTGATGGATTGATTGACATTTCAGGCTAAAATTTTCAGCCAGAAAATTTCCACACAGGGCTTTGGAAATTGCAGGCCTCGCTCTCGCAAATGGAACATGAAAGGTGCACGTCGAACAAGCCGTCTGTCCGTCCTATTGCATCAGGTTGCACTGTAACATTCTGCTATGACAATTTCAGGCCAGTCACATTGATAACATTCTGTCAAAGTAAGCATTTCTGGTGTCAGAGCTGATGTCAAGCCAAACAGATAGTTATGGTATACACAAGCGGACTCCTGGAGATGTCCAAATATGCATACAACCTTTAAAGCACACGCAGAAAATGATCTAACATGAAACGAAAACGGCAAATGCTGACGGTTCAGGTGTCTGACTGCTTGATTAAATGGCTCAAGACTTTGCTCAAGGAAGAGTTGTGCACCCAAACTCCAGCTAGCACATGATGCTGAAAGGCTAAGGCAAAGAAGCGTGAGCTGCCAGCAAGATCTTTAGAGACGTCTTGCGGCAGAAACACATCTTTCACTGACAGTGCTTGCCGAAGCTTGTCAGGCAGACCAGCCTGTTCAGACAGCAAAGCCACAGCTGCGGCTGTGTTTTGCATTGGCTGTGACAAAGGAGCAGCAGCAGCTGACAAGCCGACAAAGGTGACACCCCCTTTCAGGAAGCTTAAGCTAAGCACCAGTGTGGGTCGTTGCACCTGCAATCATACAAGAGACCAGTAGGCAAACTTGTGCATGTTGATAGGTGACTCGAGGCTTTGAAGCTTGCAAATGGTGATGACACCGTGCTGTCTGCATCGTGTGATAAATGCAAACGATGTTTCCCACATGCAGTGGCATTTCTAGCGAACAGGAATTGCCGTAGCACTGGAGCATGAAATCACGGCGGCGGTTCAGACACACAGCCTGAAGCACCGCCTTGTTGTTCTGTCAGCATGTCAGCCTGCAACGCAATGCACCAGTTGCCTCTCACAATGCTCAGCATGCAACCAAGCAAAAAGCTGCAATGTATCAGCGAGACCTCTGCGTATGTACCAAATGCAAAGACTTTGTGCAAAAGATCCCTCGGTCTAGCCCGATGTACATGCTCCGAAAACGTACTGAATGTACAACCTGAGCTCAATAGCCTAGTTTACATGCTGTGGGACAATGGCCATTCAGTGCCATTACCTGCTGCACTCTGAGCTGAAGCTGATAAGGTGGCCTCTTACACACAACAGACAGCTGCCTGGGTCGCAGCCCAACAGCCCTGCATTGCTCAGGGCTGATGGCCTTAGCCACAATTGCCAAGGGCTGTGCGGTGATGGCCAGGGCATCGAGCAGCAGCCCTTCCTCCTCCATCTCTGCAGTGCATCACAAGAACTTGCCTGTTGAAATGCTGAATGTTCTTGCAAAACAACTGTGACACATTGCACACACAAACTCCGCATCATACTGTGAGGTAAGGCATTTGATGGCCACAGGTGGACAAAAGGTGATGTGGCTATTCATTGGTGGACAAAAAGATGATGTGGCTGTTTATCTCAGGAAGGCATGGTTGCAAGGTTATCAGCAAGTGACAGTCAAGGCAACAGCACATCCCCTAGCAACCCCCCTACAGGCAACAGCAACAGCTAGCCTTTATGAAAGTGGTGCTCTGGTCAAAGCAGATTGCGCTTGACAGGCTTTGACGGCCTCAGAAGCGCATGCCGCTTGGCTGTCACGAATAGTCATATTGATAACAACAACAACAAACACGATAACAAAAAAAGTCCTGTTCATAACAACATTGTCGATGCCAATATAACAACAACAACGCGTTTGACTTGAGCTCAGACTCATGAGTCAGAGCAATGCATTGCCATCTGCCGTATGGTACGCACCTGCCATGTCCTGAAAGCTTTGCAAGACTGCGTGAGGTAGCTCAGGTTCAGAGGTGATGCAACAGTGCAGTGTGGGTACTGCAGGGCACATTGTTCCAGTTGGATCTGCTGCTTCTCTTGCGTCAGGAGGAACATTGGCTGCCCCTTCTCTTGGGTCAGGAGGCACAGTGGCTGCTCCTTCTTTTGCATCAGGAGGCAAAGTGGCTGCTGCTTCTCTTGCAGCAGGAGGCAACCTGGCTGCTCCTTCTCTTACATCACGATGCAAAGTGGCTCCTGACCCAGGCAGATTTGGCAGTTGCAGAGGCGCTGCACCTATTGGTGCTCGCGCTGAAGGTGAAGCACGATTCTGACTTTCATGGGTGACCTCGCTGCTGGCTACAGGAGCCAGATGATGAGTCAGCTGCCAGCGCATGTGCAGAGTGAGATAAGGAGGGGGGCTGACCGGGCTCCTGTGGGTGACAGGCAGCTGCTGAGCCCCTTCCTGCTGGTTAGTCAGCACTAGACTCTGAACATGCTGAGGTGGCGCACTGACATCAGCGTCCTGCATTTCCACATCTGCAGTTGCTTGGTCAAGCTCCTGCTTGACTGCACCACTGCTGATGGAAGCGTCTGAAGCCGACCAGGGCGGCGGCGGCCGGACTTGCATCGCAGCATGCATCAAGCCAATTTTGGCAACGTGAACAACGCCGCTTGCGATGACATGCCAAGCCAAAGCCTGTGACCGCCGCCGCCCTGCATAATCAGGTAACTCCCTACCGCTGTCTTGCACAACATGTCTACCAGCTTCAGCTTTGATGGGCAGATCAGGAGCGACGCTCTGCTCAGGCTGCTGCTGTTCCAGCTTTACTCTGTCAGCATTGTAGGCAGCGGGAGTATTGCCCAGCGGCCGCAACATTGCTGCGCCTGGCTCAGACTTGATTGCTGGTGCAGCCATGCCTTGCTCATGGCCTTGCTGCTGCGCCCCAACAGCCCTGTGCTGCGCTTCAACAGCCCTGTGTTGCGCTCCAACAGCCCTCTGCTGTGCCCCCATGTGCAGCAGATGTTGCTGCTGGCCACGCATGAGCTGGGCCATTCGTGTGAGGGCTGTGTGTGTACGGCCAGACGCCGTGATGAGCTCTAGTAACGCTGTTGCAGTTCCGCCTTGCAGCAGGTTGCTGATGACAAGCATTCCTGAAGGGTGCTTCTGCACGAGCTGCCCTCTGCTGCTTGGCACACCATCTTGAGACAAGGGCAGGGGGGAGGAGTCCGGTGATGGTGGGTGGGTGAAATGACTTTGTGACAGCCGTGCAAAGTGCTGGCTGTGCACATGCGCTGTCCAGGACCCACAGGCGCTGCTTGAATCTGGCAAGTCAATGGAGATTGTGCCTGCAAATGCAGCCAAATGTTGGGGACTGGGCCCGCAAGCAAGGCACAAGATTGGGGACTGTATCTGCAAATGTAACAAACAATGGAGTACGGGCCTGCAGTTGTGGCAGAAAATTGAAGACTGCTTCTGCAAGTATGGCCAAACAATGGAGACTGGGCCTGCAGATGTGGCCAAAGCATCAGCAAGGCCACCATGTACTGGGGGCAACAAAGGCATTGATGGCACTGGAGGCAGAGCATTTGCTGGGCAGTCTCAATTTGCCAAGTGTACGCTGACAACAAACACACAGATGAGATGAGCAGGACAGAGGATATACAGATGTCGCAAATTAGGAATCAAGATGAAGAGCACAGGATGGTTTGTCTATCTGCCACTGACCTGGCTCAGAGCTGTCTTCGTCTTTCCTATCCAAAGCATACAGCGCATTGATGCCATGCAGCCTGATGACTTTGATCACCCTTAGCCTCTGAGCAGCATCAGACTGCTGCTGCCCATCCCCCAATTGGTGCTGCCCATTGCCTGACTGGCGCTGCCCATCACCTGACTGGTGCTGCCCATCATCTGACTGCTGCTGCCCATCATCTGACTGGTGGTGCCCATCGCCTGACTGCTGCTGCCCATCGCCTGACTGCTGCTGCCCATCACCTGACTGCTGCTGCCCATTGCCCAACTGGTGGTGCCCATCGCCTGACTGGTGCTGCCCATCACCCAGCTGGTGCTGCCCATCGCCTGACTGCTGCTGCCCATCGCCTGACTGCTGCTGCTCAGCAGTGTTGCTTGGCGCAAGAGCATTCTGGGCGGGATCATGCTGGGACAGCTTCTGCCGCTTGTTTCTGGGTGGCAGTTGTTGCGCAGCATGTCCAGGTGTGACTGATGACTGCAGCGCTAGTTCGTCAGTGTATGGGATGCCCAACACCTGCAGGACCAAGCAATTATAATGTCAATTTTGCAAGCGGAATTGACTGTAGTTGTTAGCATGACCTCAATGATGGTGGCAATGTGCAGTGATAGCATTGTTATTTTGAACCTGAGGAATAGTACAGCAGTGATGTTGATTATGATGACAGAAGCAATGATCAAATGGATTGCCAGCATAGAATAGTACAGCAGCAGCCTACCTGTAGTTCTGCCAGCAAATGCTTCTCAACCAGCGCACTGAAACACCAGGCTACCACCCTACCAAGGTCAGCAATCCACACCGCGCTTGCTTCCTGAGACTGTACACCACTGCCGTGACCATGTTCTTGGCACTGCTGTTGCAGAGGAAGCTGCTGCGGGTCCTGGGTCGAAGGCTGCTGGTGCAGCTGCTGTTGCTGGTCATGCCCATCATGCTGTAGCTGAGGCTGGTCTGTCTGCCGTGGCCGCATGCCTTGTGGTGAGCTGTTCACTGTGTGACTCATAGCAAAGGCGTTGTTTGTGTCACTGGCAGGCTGCTTTCGCTTGCCATTGATAGTGGCAGCTCTCTGTGAAGTGCTGTCCCTGGGAATCAGACTACTGGGGACTGTAGTGCATGACATCACCTAGAGGCAAAGCACATAACTTAGTCAGCTGATCAGGATCTACTTGTTTGCATATATTCCGAAGCAAAATACACTAGGGCCAAAACTGAAATCTGTGTGCGAGCACGCAGAAGGCTTTCATGAGTGGTGATGTATGCTTCATGACAAGAGTCTGAATAGCAGGCATTCAAGAATGCTGGTGTATGCTTGATGAAAAGTTAGGCTGGACAGCAGACTAGGTCGATTGCTGAGCATCAGGCATCCACTGATGTGGACACATGCTTGATGACATGTCAGCCTTCACTGATTGCAATGCATGGTTGATGAAAGATCAGTTTGGACAGCAGTCCAAAATATGTGCTGAGCAACAGCCTCATCTACAGATCTTCTGATGCATGGTCACAGATCAGCCTTCATTGACTGTGATGCATGCTTGACAACAGAGCAGTCTTAACAGCAGTATGAGTCACCTGCTGAACAACACCCCTAAAGGTGCAACCGCATGTGAGCAGGTAGCAGTGCCACTCAGCACCGCCAGATGCCTGCTTCAGCTCAGCCAACAGGTAGAAGCGAAGGGCTGCAGGGCCCCTATTGAGCTGCCCTTCAGGTTTGCCTTTGCTGCCTTTCAGCCTAGAGGAGAAGAGAGTCTGTAAAGGGGGAACAGCTGGCTGGGCAGTCTGCCCTGCGCCTGAGGGGGCTGCTTGTTGATGACTGGCAGCTGAACCTGAGTCGATAGGCTTTGTCTGCCCTGGAAAGGCAAGCTGACTGGCAGCTTGACTGGCACCTGGGGTGGGTCCCAAGGGGAAAATCTGCCTTTGAGAAGCTGCCATTGATTGTGTGGGTGCTGGACTGACTTGCAGGCCCAGGTTGACCCCAGGTGTGCATGCATCTGCATGGGTTGGGGCTTGCAGCTGGGGGGTGGGGGGGAAGGCCAGGGCTAAGCAGCTGGCAGGATTGAGCCTGGGAGCATCAGGATCTCTCTCTAGGTAGCCCTGCATCATGCCATAGCACCAGTAACAAAATGAATCTTGTTATCATTGTTACTATGCATGTGCCAGCCACTGTTTGCATGGTAGCTACTAGGTGTGTCTAAACCTAGTCATGTATTGTGAAAGAAGAGTCGTCAGTGGTTCATCTAGTCTTGCCAGCAGAATGTCTCAATCTAAACAAGGGTTTTGATGTTTTGAGTTCCAAGAAGACCCAGGACTGCAAGATAAGACAGTTGCCATCCCACAACAGCCAGTTTGCATCAAAGTTCAAACACATGCTTGCAGCGCAAGTCTGCTGAATGTGATACTCCATGAATAGAGCATCCCATAGCATAGCCAACTATGCAGTCCCAGATCACCTCTGCTGACCTGAGACAATGATAACAACAGCAGTGATGATAATAATCACAACAATGATAGTGATAATAAAAGAATAATAAGAACAACAACAACAACAGCAATAATAATGATAACAGTAATAAATCATGCTTTCCAGATCGTGATGAGCTAGGTATATGCAGGACAGACAATGCATGTGAGGCAAGCTGTCGACCAGGTCAAGATTTGCAGGAGAGGTGTTGTACACAACCAGCAGCTGCAGCAGAAAAAAGTGTTGCACCTCATGAATTTGCCCTAAATCTCACAAATTTGCCCAGATCATGGCCTACATTGCTTGTGAGGGACCATGATTACAAACAGCAACATTGTACAGGACACATGCTTCATAGTTGTACCAAGAGTATGGGCACTGCCAATGTATTGATCATTAAGAAGCTGAATGACAATCCTGATGTTGTGCATTGCAAACAATTGCTTTGGGCATGGCCGGTATCACTGCTCAGGTGCTCACCAACAGCAAGCTCCGTGGCAGCCCTGATCGTGTCAGACCATGCTGTGCAGCTGCTGCAGCAAGCTGGGCAAAGCAGGCCTGCTGAGCAACAATCAAGAAGAGGGACAACAGCTCCTGAGCCAGGGCTCTGCTGAGGGCCACCCCCCGGGAGAGAGATGGGTCTTCAACGGGCGCAAAGCGCATGTCCTTCTGGAGGCTGGCCAGCTTGTTTTCTTGCTGCAGACCAGAGATGCACTGACAGTAATGCTGAGGGAAACACAAAAAACAGCTTTTTGACACAGAAAATGCAAACAAGAACAGCGAAGCTTGTTTGTCAAGCTTTTTTTGAATGGAGTAGTCAGACTTTGTTTGTCAGGTCAGGAAACCATAATGCTCAGCAGAGAACAGAGTTGCAACAGACAAGAACAATGGTGTAAATGCTATGTCTGGCATTCTGTAAGAAAGCTCCACCTGAATCTGTCTTTGTCTGGGCATTTGACAGATGGAGATGTCAGAAGGCAAGGATGGCCTTGAGCCAGTTTCTACATGCTGGCACAAACTTTGTTCGCCATTTTGTCACTACGTGAAGAATTACATACCTGCTTCAGTCGCTGCAGCAGGTCTTGGTTTTGTTCAGCTCCAGAAGCAGCAGCAAGGCGCAAGAAACCAGTCTTCAGCTGCACTGACACCACCAGCAGGGCCGTCCCCCTGCTGCTCATGACTAAGCTGGGGGGCAGGGCCCTTGTAGGCACAGGGCCGGCCTGGGCCGGCCCTGAAGGCAATGGAACCAAAGCAGCCAAGTCGGCTGCTGGGTTTGGGGGGGTTAGCAGGTGAGTGGTGCAGCCAGAGGTGGTGAGAGAGGTTTGCTGCTGTAGGGCGTGGTGCAGCGCCTCTGCAGCGCAGCAGAGCACTATATTCAGGGTTTAGACTTTATGGTTTAGGACAGCATTCAGGAATAACACCTGGACAGAAACAGCAGCAGGAACAGGAACAGTTGCTGTGCAAAACTGGTTTTAGTCATTGCCATCTGTATTTGTCTGGTTGTTTTGGAAGACAAAAATGGTGGCGTCACAATAAAACTGTGACAAGAAGGTTGAGGTGGGCCATAGGTTCCATAGGCACTTGCTCAGCTTATGCAAGCCATGCTATGGTGGAAGGGCTGGCTTAGCGACCCAATGTGCAGTGCACAAGCTGCAAGGTACTTGCTGAGCTGTGTGGGGCGTGCAGTCATGAGTGTCTTTCTTCGGTGTCAAAAGGTCATGATGCACCTCTTTCAATGAAGTAGACAACAGCAAGATAACATTGCAATGCTATTTCAGCTGTGACAAAACAAAAGACTACTTATAGTGTACTTATAGAAAACTAATAATGATTTTGTTCAACATGACAGGGATATGAGTCCTGACATTGTGCTGGCATTGCAAATGGGGGCTTGCTTACTGCAAATTGGGTCAAGTCTGACGTACCAAGCTGCACTGTAGCATGCTGCCCTGCTGCCTGAAGAAGAAGCTGCTGCACATTGAGCGCCTTCAGATCCAGCTCAAATTTTACAGGCTCAGACTCAACATGAGCTCTTGAGCCTTCTAGAAGCTCAGGAACAGAGATGACTGTGACTGCTCCTTGTGGGTCCAAGCCAAACTCCAGGGCTGGGGGGGGAGAGAAGGGCTTTGGGGTAGCCCCAGGGCGGGGTGGTCTCCCTGTGTCTTCTTCTCGTGCTTCAGCAACAGCAGCAGGTGGAGATGCAGTCTGGATGTTGAGCCAAAATGAGCACCTGTACTAGTAAAGAGACATGGTGTTATTTGGCACTCCTGCAATGAGATAGTTTTTTCAGCCTTTGCAGATGACAGCTGGCATGCTGATACAGCGCATACATGACTGGACAGAACCGTCTGTGCAAAGACAAGATGCACAGCTGCCTTGTGGGATTCCTCCATGCTTCAAAGTCACCTTTGCTGTTCTAAAACATCTCCACAATGTAAAAATACGTTTTTACTGTTCTGAGTTCAGGTTTCCAATGTAGGGATGACGTCTCTGACTTGAAATAGACATTTTGGGATTGAAATGAGCTGTGCCCTCCTGTAGAAGCCCATTGGACAGGAGCTGGTATGCTGATGCAGCGCCTACCACCAGGCACAGGCTGCCCATGTACAACAAACTATCAAGCAAATGCTGACAGGATGCCTCATGCAATTAGCGCCCACACACAGCCATGTACAAGTCCCCAAAAACGCAAAAACGACCCTGAAAACCTGAAAGCATCATATGCCTTGAAGGAGTTGTCATTGCTTCATGGAGACTTGCCTGATGCCGTTGGAGAGCACAGCAGCTGCATTCAATTTCAGCAGCTTTGCCCAGCGCCCTTTCTCATCCAACAGCTTACGCAGCCTTGTGTGTACTTCATGCAACACCAGCCTGCCAGCAATGCCCGCCAGTACATTGTGCAGTAGTTGCAGGGGGTGGGGTGCGCCCAGGGGATCCCCTGGGCTCCCATCAGAATTGTCATTTTCCAAAGGGGCTCGGCCAGATTCTCCTCCCTGTGAAGAAGAAGGGTTGCTAGATTCAGCCCTGGCGCTGACTGGCTGCTGACTGGAGTTGGTGACAGGCTCTGGGGCTGTTTGGGCTGGCCCTGATTGAGCTGTGTCTGTCCCATGCTGTGCCTGCTGGGCACGCCGTGCTGCTGCCAGGCTATGCTGTGCTCGGATGTCAGCTGCTTGCCACATCTGAGACTCAAGCTCAGCTTGCAAACCTTTGTGCTGCTCAGGTGTGAGGGCTGACCTCTCAAAATCTGCATTACAAGATAGGACATCTCATTTGTAGCATGATGCCATAGTCTGTTCTACGCAGAGTTACATTACACAGCATCAAAATAGCATGATGCCACAGTGTGTTCTACACAGAGACACATTACACACATCTAAAAGCTAGACCCAAAATCTTGCCACCTTGTTGATGCAAGGCGTGACAGCACTGGGCTGTTGGTGAAAGCAACTGTAGACACATAAGCCACACAGCAGTGAAAGCATTAGCAAGCACATTTAGACATTGTCAGGCAGCATAGGATCTCAATGAAATGATTATATTTAGGGTTTAAATTTAGGGTTTAGGGTTTACAAGCCTGTGGTTGCATTCGCTGCTGCTTAAGAAGAAGAAGAAGAAGATTGCTGTGTTGGGATGACTAAGGCAAAGGCCAGTAACATTGTATGAGGTGGTTTAGTTGACATCTAAAAGGGTGAGGTGTGATGGGCATCCCTGTGGGTTAGTGAATATTCACAGTTATTGGTGTTTGTTGTGGGGTGGCCGCTTAAATCTGTGAATAGAAGCTGGTGGCCTAGGGAAGTCAGCATGCAGCTGTCTATGACTGGGCAAGCCTGTTGGCAGGACCTGGAGGGGTACCTGGTAAGATGTCAAAGGACAGAAGCCTCCATCGATATTTCTCCTTATGAGGTCCCACTTTTGCATCCTGACTCAATGCCCTCATGCCACTGCTTGTTACCTCATCAGCCTGTTGATTGACATCCATGGGCTGATCAGACCCTGGCTGCTGCTGGGGATGCCCTGGCTGTTGCAGCTGGGGATGCCCTGGCTGCTGCGGGGGCTGCCCTTGGCTGGGCACTCCATGCTGAGGAGCCCCTGGCTGACAGGGGGGGTCAGCCTGTGCCTCTGGGGCTTCAGCAAAGGGTCAGCACAGCTGTGTAGTATCCCTTGAAGGTCAGCTTTACGTGCCCACTCCCTATGCTGTGGACACGCATGCCAGAAGGGAGTACTTCCTGAGCAGGCATAATAATAATATTAATAACAATAATAATAACAATAATTTACAGGTGATTGTTATTGCCAGGTACCTACTAGATGTGCCTAAACCCTAGTCCTGTGAGCAGGCATACTGTACATGATCCAATACAGACTCATACAGATTGAATGAGTCTGTATTGGACTGAGTACAACTGAATCACTGGAAAAGTGTGGAAGAACAGGGATGAACAGCCTTGTTGCCAGAGACACACAAGACGTGGCCTTGGAAAATGGCATTCCTGCTGCGGTACACATGCCTGCAGCTCAAAGGCATCTGCGCTGTTGTTCGTGAGCACTGCACTCTGTTGCCATTGATCTAGCTGCTGCAGACAAGACATCGCCCATACTCTATGCTGCACGTCGTCCAACAGGATCTGATTGTTGCAGACAAGATGCTGCTCACGCCTTGAGATGCACTTTGTGTTAAAGAACCGGCATGATGCTCTGAGGGCAAGAGCTGCTCTTCAGCATGACTATTGGTAAAAGTTTTACCCTAAGCCCTAAACAGCCAACCCTTGACAAAGCAGAAGCTGACCTTCAGCAGCTGAGCGCAGGGGGAAGTCCTTGACTATGTTTGACCTAAAATTGTAATATAGCAGGAGCCGACATTGCGCATTGCGCATGACTATGTTTGCCCTAATCCCTGAACACAACAGCAGCTGACTATGAGCATAGGAGGAAGTCCGTGACTATATTTATCCCAAACCCCAAATCCTACATATAGCAGGAGCTGACCTGGAAAGCTGCGTGCGGAGGAGGAAGTCCATGACTGTATTTACCCTACATCCTAAATCCTAAACCCTAAGTATAGCAGCGGCTAACCTGAAGCAGCTGCATGCAGCGGAGAAAAGTCCATAACTATCATTACTCTAAATCCTAAATCATACAACCTAAATATAGCAGGAGCTGACCTGGAGCAGCTGCTTGCGGAGGAGGAAGTCCATGACTATCCAACTCCAAATGTTAAATCCTAAATCCTAGAACCTAAACCCTAAACATAGCAGGAGCTGACCTGGAGCAGCTGCATGCGGAGGAGGAAGTCCATGTGGCGCAAGGCAGTCTGGCGCTGCTGTGCTGTGCGCTTGGGAGGCCCACAGACATCACTGATTGCAGAGGGCAGCGCTTGAAAGCTTCCTGTGAAAGACAAGTATGGCTTCACACCTTGTGAAGTGCAAGTACGGCTTCACACTTTGTGAAGCAAATTGACATTGTAATGTGATGATGTGGTGGTGGTGATTTCATTATGATGCACTGTGTTGACAATGCTTGATGTGAAATGCTGTGGTGAAGCGGCGTTAGTATCTTGAGCAATCAGTGGCAGACCGGCAGCTGGTTAAGCAACAGTGCGTGCTGTGTGTGCCTCTGCATTGGGGACGAGAGTTGTGCATGCAGCTTTCTGAGCACCAGATGCTGCAGGATATGCTAATTGCTGAGGGGGATATGTCACGCAGGTGGTGACCAGAGCAGCCTGTACCTGTCTCCATCACCTGGCGTGCAGTGTGAACGTCAAGTGCAGGCACACAGCAAGACTGGAGCTCCTGGTTGAGGTAGTAGAGTTGATCAGCAGACTCTCTGAGTGCATCAGCATGGCTTTGCGTCCTTGCAAGGATTTTGCCAACTTCCTTGGTTGCTGCAGCCTGACAGTCCAGAATGTGTGTCAACTGGCTAGGCTGTAACCTCGATGAGCAGAGGTCAGTGATGCGGCAAAGGATTTCCGCTGAAATACAAGCATGTTATGCGATAGGTTTGTACTGTGACTTTGCCTTGAAGGCATATGCCATGACGTTGCTTACCTTGTTGGACCACTCTACCAGCACGTGAAGGCGCAGTAGCCTCTGACGCGTGCCGTGAAGATGGAGCAACAAGGCACGTTTCCTGTGTGCACATAAGTGCGTGGCTCTGATGCAACCCGGAATTTCGCTGCGTGAACTAGGATCCACAGATCACTACACAGCAGTACCTTTCCTCATCTGACAACGCCGGCAAAGTCTGACTCAGCCCCTGTAGACCTTTGTAAGCGGATTCAGCTATGTTGTCTATCAGCTGACTGAGCTGTACAAGCTGCAAAGCATTGCCGGGGTGGACTGCCGCCGGGCCTGCCATGTGGTCCTCAAGCAGCACTCTCGATCACATAGACGCTGGCCGGACGCGCCACGCAAATATCATGTGTGTCACTTGCAGCATGAGCTTTTATGCCCGTGATGCCCAGCACAGAAGCCTTCCTGCCCGTCCCTATGCCCCTGTGCACTGCCCCCTGCATAGAAAGCGAGGACCGACTGTGCTTTGCCTGCTTTGGCAAGCCCAAACTGTGAGACAAGGCAGTGTAGCACAATCGAAAGCATGCAAGAAAGCAAGGTGCAAATTAACAAGACTCACTAGTTAAATCGTTTTGCCGAGTCAGCCAGTTGTGAAACTCTCGTTGGAACAACCACACAGAAGAGAGGTGACAACTGAGTACCAGACTACCAGTCACAAACAGCTATGAGCTTTCGACAAAAGCGATCGAAAAAATGTGGCTTTCAGCAGCTACTCCTTGGGTGTCGAAAAATGCGTGCCTGTCAACCAGTGTATGTCAGAAAGGCATCCTTGTGCATTCCAGCCTGCATAGCATCACTTCACACTTGGACTGAGAACCTGGTGGACATGTGTCTTATAAGATGTGCATATATGCACTGTACACCAAGGACAGACATGTCAATTGCAACATTGCATGCATGCACATGCATATATGTGAGGGTGCATCAAGACACAAGAGGAATGAGGCTTGAATGTGCAGCTGACATGTGCATAGTACGCATCTGCTCAGGTGTTTTGGCGTTTCTTTTCTGATTCTGGTACTGCAGAGAAAGAGTGGTGCTCAGGTACCTTGCTGTAAAGGTGAATGAATGGTGAAAAAAGGCAGAAAAACCCATTGCCAACAGCAAGCGCAGTGGTGTATTCCTTTCACCCAATGCATCTGGGAAATTCTCCATGCCCTTTGCTTGCCATCTTGAAGCTGGGGAGCACTGTTGATGATGTCACACCTGGACAGAAAGTACATGTGTCTCACAAAGTGCACTCAAACTTTGGACACAAAAAACAGAACATCTGGATGAAAAGTGACAGACCTCTTTCCTGACACAGGAAACAACGACAGGATCCAGTGTGACGCCTGCGCAACCAATGTAGACACAGCCAGAAGGAAGCCTCACCATCAGTTGGGGTTGAGACCCTTGGCTGTGCGCTCATGAATTTCTTGAGCCCAGCTGCCTCGCACAGAGTTTTTCCACCAAACCAGCTGGTTAGACCAGGCCGTGACTTGAGCTGGCGTTAGGTCATTTTTGGCAAAGTCCCACTCAAATGAAACAATGGGGTAATGGGTTTCCAAGGAGTTGCATTTGCACACTTGCTTGCCTGCGCAATATGGGCACCCAGAAGCCTGCTTTCCTGCCCGGTTTGAAGAGCGCATTTGGTACTTGTGCACTTGTCCCTGTGGACACTTCTGGCAATCCCAATGAACAAGCTTGTTGCTGCCAAGAGTGGTGTTGTTGGGATGAATGCCATCTGCAGCATTGCGCTCGTAGTCCCATTCAAGCAGTAGTGGGTGTTGCACTGCTTCAAATGTTGGTCGCTTTGTGTTCCTTCCTTCTTTGTTACTGCAAAGAGGACAACCGCTGTCATTCTGAACACGTTGTGCAACTTGGGCTTGCCACTCATGGCTGCAGACTGGGCACTTCCATTCGGCCCTAAGGTTACTGCCAGCAAGCATCTGCTCAGGTGTCTTGGCATTCTTGTCATGGTTCCAGTATCTTGTTTGTCTCGGTGCCTTGGTAGCAAGAGAGCTATGCTGACACACTGATCTCCCTTGACAATATGGGCACTTGGTGCCTCTTGTACGGCTACTCACAGTTGCCTTCCAGATATGAGGGCATCCTGCTGGACAGTTGGGGCATGACCACATGACTTTCAGGCCGCTGCCTGGATTGACCTTAATGCCACCAAGCAGAGCGTTGTTGTCAGGGTGCCACTCTTGCTGCAGCTGGGGGCTGAGCTCACTGATATCTGGCAAGCCCGGCTGCACGCTTTTTTCTTGCTGCTTGTGTGGTCGTGCTGTTTTGGCATTGCAACACCCTTCAAGCAGTGCAGCAGCATTGTTGCAGTCGAGGCCAACACTGTTGTGCTTTCTTGACAAGTTGCGCAACAAGCCCCACCTGTTTGTAGCTGACTGAACCGCTTTCGACGGAAGCTGAATGCACCTGCGGCAGTCTGTCTTCGACAAGGCCGCAGCCAAATAAGGCGTTGCCTGCAGACGCATCACCAGTGCAGGACTCAGAACGCTCAGCAACCCTCTGTGGGAACAGAAGCTGCCGAACACTGCTGTTCTACCTGCAAGCTTGATGTTTGCCACATAGCGACAGGTCGTGAGCCGCGAGACAGGACATTGCCAGGATCAAACAGAACTTTCAACCGGTATGCCGATACCCTTGTCAGGAATCAAGCGCTGCACTGTGAACAGCGGAATGCCAGTACTCTAAGCTGCAGGCTTGGCCACCTGCCAGGGAGATGAAACGTCTTCTTCGTCCAGTACTCCTGCAACAATTGGATCAATGCAATCATGCAGGGCATGTTGACGGTCAGTTGCAGCATTCAGTATTGCCATTGACGCAGGTTCCATGCAAGAAGCATCACGGACAACTGTGACCCATGCACTGTGATAAATGCAACATCAGCAGGAGCAGGCTCAGCAGCAGCGGTGATTGTTCTTCAGTTCGTAACAACAGTGACAATAACAGTGAGTATGACATAGCGGTGTGCACTTGGACAATGACAGCATCTGCTGGATCTGTAGCAGCAGCAGTAAGGTCATAGCAGCTTCAGTGCTTGTCTTCAAAGGCCCTTTAGTCAAGCTCATCTTGATCCCTGGTCCAAGTCAGCTGCAAGCCAATCCCAGGGTTCCCAGGGAATTCCAATGGGAATTCGAATGACTCTGCCAGGGTTTTCTGCAGAACAAGCAACAAAGTTAGTGGCTAACAGCAAGGGTTTTAAATTGTCTCTGCCAGGACTTCTGCAACAACAGCAACAGCAACAGTGAAACGATGGGCACAGCAGTAGCAAAAAGCAGCATGTATACAGCACCTGCCACAAACATAGCAGCACTTGATACTCAACAAACACACTGCCAACAGGAATACGGTCAAGCAGCCAGCATTGCAGCGGATGCATTGATCAAGCAAGAAACATCATTGATAGTTGTGAGATTTTCCCCTCCTGCAAACAGTGCTTCTTATTGCCATCCTGTCAATGATGCCTACTAAGGCAATCAAAGTGGCAGGTACAATGCAACAACAGCAGCAGGTCGGCCTTCTTGCCATCCTGTCATTTACGCTGACTAAGGCAACCACAGTGGCAGGTACAACGCAGCAACAGCAGCAGGTCGGCCTGCAATGACAGCTGAGAGCAGAAGGAACGAAACAACACCTGTGAAGCGCTTGGTGGGGGCTTTGCTGAGGTGGCCATGTTGACTGAAAGCACACTGGTGCAAGGCCCTTGCAGATCACTGACCTTGCCCATACCGTCCTAAAGTACCACCTGTCAGATAGTACGAGCACACCATCAGTAACAACAAAATATTGTAGTGCTCACAAGGCCATGTGCAATGCGAGTATGACAGTCAATCCAGTACATACGTGCCACCTGCACGCAAAGCAATGCCAGCATTAGAGCAGCATCAGCAGAATCAGTACATTTTGCTGGTTTCAGCGTGTGTTCATCAATAGGGACGCCATACACCTCAACGGCGTGCAGTGTTGTGACTTGCTGCATGCAGATGCAGTGATGCCGTGCTGTCAACTTGGACAGCAGCGTAGGGCAGCCTGGCAGGGCTGTTGCTGTTTGCCCTGCCTTGGCAGTGCATGATACGTGTATACCAAGTTATGTCAAGAGGTATATCACACACTTCTTGAAGTGCTTGCAATGCTGTGACATGCTGCATATACATGCAGTGATACTACGGAGTCATTTTGGCATGTGATGACAGCAGAGCAGGGCAGCCTGGGAGGGCTGATGCTGACAGCCCTGCCATTGACATTTTGTGCCAAGAGGCTGTACGGTGTGCCTCTTGGCTCACCATACAGTTCGTGAGCTTGCAGTGCTGTGACATGCTGCATGCAGTGATGCTATAATATCACTTTGGCAGGGCAGACTGGTGGGGGTATTGCTTTCAGACATGGGGCAGTTCGTCCAGCCCTAGTGGTGAGCTCATGGTATGCTTGCTTTAGCTTGTCCCCAACACATGTTGTCGTAGGGTTATACTGCTAGCAGTCATGATAATGATCACGTGAGGACAAAGACTGGGTACCATTGTACATGACTCATAAGGTCATGATGAAAGAGAAGTGACGGGAGCCGTACAGAGTCATGTGACTTCATGTTTGTTGAAACTGCTTCCATTCAGCCTTTTCATGATGCCAAATACCTAAGAGATGCAAGGTAGCAAGGAACATATGCATCATCATTCACCCAGGCTAGGTGTTGGAGCCCTCTCGTGACATCCTTTCACGCCATAGAGTGGTAAACACACCGCCTGACACCTGTAAAACACCATGTAAGGACTGAACATGTTGTGAGGGCTGATCAAGCTGCCACTACATAGTGCCCTGAGCATGGGAAGGCCTAACAACAAAATGTCCTCCAAAATGCTTGAAAATGAACACCCTACTCTCTGGAAGGGTTGAGGTCTTCCAAGACTGAGAATCAGCATGAGATTCAGCAAACAGCAAGAAGAATGACAACATCCGCAGCAACAATAATGCCAGAGTCCAAATTAACGTTTTCACCAATGCATAGCTCCTGCCACAAACATTATTGACAGTCATGACAGTGTTACTCTGCAACTAACTTGGCCTTTGGCGCCACCTCCAGGTATCAGCAGCTGATGTTTGAACAAGGCAGAGTGAATTGCAATGGAACTTGAGTGCAAGAGGACCAAAATAATGCATGCAAAGCACTTGACAGGGTCTTGGTAAGAAGGGCTGGACTTCAGCCATCTTTGAAAGGGACTGTCCTAGGGTCACTCACAGCATGACGCGAGGTTGTCAGGAAATGGTCTAAGAACAGTGCCTTCACGACAACCAATGGGTCCCGCCTGTCTATCACTGCGTCTGAGACAGGAAATGGTTGCGCAGAATGACAGTCATCTCCTTTCTCTTGTGTCAGTGGCCTGCATACCAGTTGTTGTCAAAGTCCACGGGTTGCATATCAATGTTGTCACAATGTCACGCCAGGACAGATTTGATGCACAAGTAAAACACAAAATCTGAACCTCAACTCCAGCACTCCCTGCCAACAGAAGATAGCTGCACTGTATGGGCTGCAAAACAAACCACAGTAGACACCACGACGTGAACACAAGCTGCAATTAAGCCACGGCGACATCACTTGCCAGACTAGTGCATGCGAGCGCAGCTGCCTCAAGCAAGCACTGACACCCTGCTCTGCAACTTCATGCCACTGTACAACAAGTTGGGTTGTCAAATCACTGTGCAACGACAACTTGGCAGATGAAGTTGGACGTAGGGGATTATGACCTGATTTCCCATCTTCATTTTGGATTGAGTCGTGGGTCTGTGCGGCTTGAAACGTGTTGGACCCAACTGCCTCGCACAGGGTTCTCCCACCACACCAGCTGGTTAGACCTAGACGTGACTTGAGCTGGCGTTAGGTCATTTTTGGCAAAGTCCCATTCTGATGAAACCGTGGGGTAATGAGTTTGCAAAGAGTTGCATTTGCACACTTGCTTGCCAGCACAATATGGGCAACCTGCTCTTTGCCTATTGGTACGATCATTAGGGGGCATTTGGTAAAGGTGCAGCTGTCCTTGGGGGCAGTTGTGGCAGATCCAATGCACCAGCTTTTTGCTGCCAAGGGTGGTGGTGCTGGGGTGAATGCCATCTACAACATTGCGCTGATAGTCCCATTCAAGCAGCAGCTCATGTTGCGCTTCTTCAAACGTTGGCTGGATTGTTCTCCTTCCAAGTTTACTACTGCAACGAGGACATCCGCTGTCTTGCTGCACACGGCGCGCGACCTGAGCTTGCCACTCGTGGCTGCATGTTGGGCACTTCCACTCTGCCCTGAGCTGAGTGCCAGCCAGCGTCTGTTCAGGTGTCTGGGCATTCTTGTCAAGGTCCCAGTACTTTGTTTGTCTTGGTGCCTTGGTAGCAACAGAGTTGTGCTGACAGACTCTTTTCCCTTGGCAGTAT
>JAABUK010003837.1_pt1 | contig 25025 bp, 28 predicted proteins | sample 5559141 | NCBI WGS metagenome assembly JAABUK01 (sample SAMN10711869, study PRJNA513367) | rock metagenome | isolation source: Antarctica rocks | place: Antarctica: Victoria Land, Pudding Butte nord | collected 2016-01-03 | reverse complement strand
ATGGCGGGCTCATTCTTGAAATTGTCTGGTCAGTGATTCCTTTGGGACTTTCCATGATTATGTTTGCCTGGGGCGCCCAAATCTTTTTTACGGAATCCAAGCCCCCGTCGGATTCGATGGAAATTTATGTTACCGGCAAGCAGTGGATGTGGAAACTGCAACACATGGAAGGTCAGCGGGAGATGAATGAGCTGCATGTTCCGGTGAATCGGAATATTAAGCTCACCATGACATCGGAAGATGTCATTCACGATTTCTTTGTCCCGGCATTCCGCTCAAAATCAGATGTGGTTCCGGGCCGCTATTCCACCGAGTGGTTCCGTCCAACAAAAGTTGGTGAATATCACATTTTCTGTGCAGAATATTGCGGAACGCGGCATTCAAATATGATCGGCACGGTTTATGTGATGGAGCCCGCAGCTTACCAAGCCTGGCTTGCCGGCGGCAGCGGACAAGGCAGTCTGGCGCAGAAAGGCGAAGCCCTTTTCCAGCAACTTGGCTGTAGCAATTGTCATTTGACCGATGGCCAGGGCCGCTGTCCTAACCTGGTTGGCGTATTTGGCAAACCGCAGCGTACCAACGCTGGTGTGTTTGTGGCGGATGCCAGTTACGTGCGTGAATCAATATTGAATCCTGGGGCCAAAGTGGTAGAAGGTTACCAAAACATCATGCCCACGTTCCAAGGTCTGGTTACCGAAGACGGGCTGCAGCAGTTAATCGAATATGTGAAGTCGATCGGGCCCACGTCGGGAGATTCCTCTGGCGGTCGGACCAACCCTGGAGGCTCCGCGGCAGGAAGCGGTGCCGCGCCAGCTAACCGTGTCGATAGTAATCCGAAGGCAGGCATGCCGCAGAGCCGATGATCTGTGGCCGTCAAAACGTTAGAATGAGACTACAGCAAGACATATGATTACCACTGCCCCAGTAGAGGTGGAAGCACCTCGAAATTATCTAAATGCGCAGTATGGTCTGAAGAGCTGGTTGCTCACGGAAGATCATAAGCGCATCGCCGTTCTCTATCTGATTTCCGTCACCTTTTTCTTCTTCCTGGGCGGTCTTTTCGCCGCCGGCATCCGCGCGGAACTTGCGACACCTGGCGCTGACTTGGTGGAATCCAATACTTACAACAAGCTGTTCACCATGCACGGCATTATCATGGTGTTCCTCTTCCTGGTGCCTTCCATCCCGGCCGTGCTCGGCAATTTTCTGATCCCGCCCATGATCGGCGCGAAAGATCTAGCCTTCCCGCGAATCAACCTGTTGAGTTGGTATATCTACGTTATCGGTGGCCTTTTCATCCTTTATGTGATGATCACCGGCGGGGTGGATACGGGGTGGACTTTTTATACTCCGTTCAGCACTACTTATTCGAACGGGTATGTTATGGCCACCGCTACCGGCGTATTCATTGCTGGGTTTTCGTCCATTCTCACCGGCCTGAATTTCGTTGTGACCATCCATCGCATGCGCGCTCCGGGGATGACTTGGTTTCGCCTGCCCCTGTTCGTTTGGGCGCATTATGCCACAAGCTTATTGCAGATTCTGGGGACGCCTGTACTGGCGGTTACGCTGCTGCTGCTAGCGTTAGAGCGCGGCTTGCACATCGGCATTTTCGATCCTGCCCTCGGTGGTGATCCCGTCCTGTTTCAGCACCTTTTCTGGTTTTATTCCCACCCGGCCGTTTACATCATGATTTTGCCTTCCATGGGCGTAGTCAGCGAAATCATCTCCACATTCTCTCGCCGGCAGCCCATGGGCTATTCCTTCATTGCTATGTCGAGCGTCGCCATCGCAATATTTGGCTTTTTGGTATGGGGGCACCATATGTTCGTGTCCAGCCAGTCCCTTTATGCGGGCATGGTGTTCTCAGTGCTTAGCTACCTGGTAGCCATCCCATCGGCAATTAAAGTTTTCAACTGGTCAGCGACTCTTTATAAAGGTTCCGTCGAACTCTCAACACCCATGTTGTATGCGTTGGGCTTTATCGGACTTTTTACCATTGGCGGCCTTACCGGCCTGTTTCTTGCTGCGATGGGTATGGATGTTCATTTAACGGACACTTACTTCGTCATCGCCCATTTCCACTACATTATGGTTGGCGGAGCTATTCTGGGCTTCTTAGGCGGACTTCATTTCTGGTGGCCCAAAATGACGGGCCGCATGTATAACGAGACTTGGTCGAAGATCGCCGCCGTCATTATTTTCCTTGGCTTTAACTTGACGTTCTTCCCTCAATTTATCTTGGGATATTTGGGAATGCCACGGCGTTATCACGTTTATCCGGCGGAATTCCAGGTTTACAACGTGCTCTCTTCGGCGGGTGCTACCGTGTTGGGAATCGGTATGATCCTACCGTTTATATACTTCGCTTATTCGCTGAAGAAAGGTGCCCTTGCGGGACCGAACCCATGGGGAGCAAGCGGGCTGGAGTGGCAGATTACGTCTCCGCCTCCTACTGAGAATTTCGCTATTACCCCTGTAGTTACGAACGAAGCTTACGATTACGCCGCAGGTCAGGGAGCCAAGACCGTTGTCGACTCACACTAGCGCTGTTACGCTAAAACATCATTTTGAAACAGCAGGCCAGCAGAAAGAAGCGTCTGTGGTTGGAATGTGGACGTTTCTTGTAACAGAAGTAATGTTTTTTGGTGGGTTGTTCATGGCGTATATTGCTTACCGGCATGCTTACCCGCTTGCCTTTGCATCGGCCAGCCAGAAGCTGAATATTCCGCTTGGTGCCACAAACACGCTAGTCCTGATTTGTTCTAGTATGACCATGGCGATGGGGGTTCATTCCGCCGCTTTGGGCAAGAAAAAGGCATTGATTACATTTCTGATTCTCACTTTGTTGCTTGGCGGGGTGTTCCTGGGAATTAAGGGCGTGGAGTACCACGACAAATTCGTGCACCATGAAGTGCCAGGGCCGAATTTCCAATTTGAAGGTGCTGATCCTCAGCATGCCTCACTCTACTTCGCTCTTTATTTCGGGCTTACCGGATTGCATGCTTCGCACATGATCATCGGGGCAGTGATTTTGATTATCCTGATTGTCCAAGCTTCGAAGAACAAGTTTTCTGCCGCGTGGCACACGCCGATCGAGATGTTTGGTCTATACTGGCATTTCGTCGATATTGTCTGGATTTTCCTGTTTCCCTTGCTCTACCTGATCGATCCTCGAAAGTAGAAAAATATGTCCGCTGACCATATCGTACCCATCAAGATTTATTGGGCAGTATTCATTTCTCTTCTCGTGCTCACGGTAGTCACGGCACTAGTCGCCTATGTCGATTTGGGAAGGTTCAATCTAGTGGTTGCGATGGCAATTGCTATTTTCAAGGCTTCGCTGGTGATTCTGTTCTTTATGCATGTAAAGTACTCCACTAAGCTGACCAAGACGATAGTCGCGAGCGGATTTGTGTTTTTCGCCATCCTGGTCTTTTTCACAATGAGCGATTTGCTTACGCGGAACATCACAGCACCTGGCCGTTAAGCCGCTTTACTGAAGCTTACCCATAATCTTTTCCACATAACTCATTGTTTCGGGAATTGGGGGCACGCCGCCGGCTGCGTCAACCCTGGCTGGACCTGCATTATACGCACCCAAAACCCGGTTCAAGTCTCCCGAGTAACGCGTGAGCAATTGCTTTAAAAGCGTAGCCCCACCCGCGAGGCTCTCTGCCGGATCGAATGGATTGCGAACACCTAAATCTAATGCCGTCGCCGGCATCAATTGCATTAGCCCTTGCGCTCCTTTAGGGGAAACAGCGCACGGACGGAAAGCAGATTCCTGTGCTGCCACTGCCTGCAAAAGATTGGGATCGATGCCCGCTTGACGAGCCGCGCTTTCCACCATGCCTCGGGCTGCAAAGGCCGGCATTACTGCGCAGTCTGCTGGGTCAGTCTTCTCTGGAGCTGCCGGGTCCAGCACAACGAAGAACGATTCCTGCACAGCTAACGGAGCTTGAATCTGCCTTCTGACCGATGCCTGTTGCACTTTAAGAGACGCCGTCATGGCTACTACCGCTTCCCTCTGGTGGGCGGCGGACGCGAGTTGCCGATTCATCCCACTCTCCGCCACCAGGCAGACGGGAAACAAGAGAAGAATTGCTAAGCGGCGGGTCACTGCCATACTAATCGGCAGCCTTTCATAATTCTTTAGATGAAATGCTAGAATTTTCCCCACGCGCTCCGATATGAAGTTTAAGGAGAACAGAATGTCCAATTTAGTGACAGCGGTGAGCCCAATTCCCCCCTTGCAGCCGGCGGTCACTGCCGGCCCGACGACTGATCCAGAAACGGCCGCGGTAAACCGTGTTGTTGCCGCCGCTGCAAAGATTCTGAACGATTCCGGTGCCGCCGGGAACTCCCACGAATTTTCCATAGCAATCGACCCGGCTACGCGCCAAGCTGTCGTGCGCATCATCGACCGTTCGACGCAAGAGGTAGTGGAGCAAATTCCGACCGAATATCTTCTTCGAATCGCTCGCCAACTTAGTGAAAGAACCGCTCAACAATCAGTGCAAACCGCCGATAAGACATCATCACAATGAGAAGCGCTTATACTGCTTACTTCGAAGAAGAAATACTCTCCGCTAGCCCGTTGCGTCTGGTATGTCTGCTATACCAGGGAGCAATCAGCGAATTGCGGAATGCACGCGCCCACCTGGCGGCGGGTCGGGTTCCGGAACGGTGCACAGCAATCTCAAAGGCTTGTGACATTTTGGCCGAACTGACAGCATCACTGGATTCTGATTCAGGCGGGGACACCGCTATTCGCCTCCATGATCTCTACGCCTACTCCACTGGAAGGCTTCTGCAAGCCAATTTAAAGAAGGAAGATGCGCCTCTGGCAGAAGTTTTAGGGCTGCTTACCACTCTGTCTGAAGGGTGGACCCAACTGGCCGACGCCGAAAAAGAGCCGGTTCCGAGGATTACCTCTCCCGCTGTGTATGCTTCAGCCTATGCTCAATCCGAAGGAGCGTCTCACTCATGGACCTTCTGAATATGAGGTGCGGCCGCTAAGCCACGCTCTATTGTGGAAGCAAGGCCCAATCCCCCGCTCGCGCTAAGCGCTGCGGCGAAGTGTTCCTCCGCCATTCCCATGGCTGATTCAGCAGCTTGATCTTCGCCGGAGCCAAGCCAGCCGGAGCCGCTTTCCCGCATGGTCTTCAGCATCTGGCCAATTAGAAGCGCCTCAAACTGTTTGGCTGCATCCACGGCTTTACCTTTGCCTGGAATTTTTTCGGACGCGGTGGCAAAACCAGTATTCGCTTCAACTCGCATTGTTAAATAACCTCCAGTTCCGCTTCTAAGGCACCGGCAGCACGCAGGCTTTGCAAAATGGCAACTACATCGCGCGCAGTTGAACCAATGGCGGTCAAAGCGCGAACCAGTTCTTCCACCGTCGCGCCCTGCTTCAGAACTACATTGCGCGCTTTCTCTTCTTTCGCCTCAACTGTGATCTCTGGTGTGACGATGGTCTTGCCGAGAGACAAAGGAGCTGGCTGTGATACATCCAGCACGGTCTTAATCTCTACATTCAGATTGCCCTGGAGGATGGCCACCGGCGAGATTCTCACCTCTTTGCCCATAACGACTGTCCCGGTTCGTTCATTGACAATTACACGGGCTGCCCGGTCCACCTCTACGGTGAGCACTTCCAACTCGGCCATAAACTCAATCGGCTTTCCCCGGAATTCTTCCGGTACGGAAACATTCACCAGCGCGGAATTTTCCGCCTTGGCCGTCTGAGCTGTGAAACGTTTATTGATCGCGGCAGAAATGCGCGCAGCGGTTGTGAAATCAGCCTGTTTAATCTGAAGCTTCAGATGATCGCCGGGCGGGACTGAGGGCGGCGCGCGTTCCACAATTGCGCCATTCGGGACGCGCCCAACCGTAGGGTGATTCACGGTTTGGCTGTTGCCGCCTTTTCCCGCGACGAAACCGCCTGTAACCACCGCGCCTTGAGCTACGGCATAAACCTGTCCGTTTGCGCCCCGCAGGCTGGTTAACACCAGCAACCCGCCTTGCAGGTTGGGCGAATCGCCTAGCGCTGCTGCTGTCACATCAATCCGCGAACCGGGTTGCGCAAAAGCCGGCAGAGTACCGGTTACTATCACCGCGGCGGTATTTTTCACGGTGAGCGCATTTGGATCCACGGAGACGCCCATGCGCTGCAGCAGGTTGGTTAGACTTTGCGCCGCAAACACAGCCTGACGGCGATCGCCGGTACCGGCCAAGCCCACCACCAAGCCATATCCAACAAGCTGGTTGTCCCGCATGCCTTCAAAAGCCGCCAGATCTTTCAATCGGCTGGCTCCGTTTGCGACGGGGCTGTCAAGTAAGGTGCACAACAGTAGAACAATAAAAGGTCTCATTAGAAAGGAAGAATTCCGAGGAGTAGCCGATAGAGCAATAGGGGTCGGTGCGTTGCATCGTTCACCACGCCCTTCCCGTTGATTCGCACTTCAAGTTCTGCAAGCCGTGTAGAGGTAACGGTGTTGGCAGTGGTGATGTCAGAGGGGCGGATCACGCCGTGTACCGAAACCACCTGGTGCTCACTATCCACCTGAACGTTTTTCGTACCCTCCACCACCAGATAACCGTTCGGTAAAACCTTCACCACGCGGGCGCTCAGACTAGTGGTTAAGGTGGTGTCGCGGGTAGTGGTGCCCTGGCCGTCAAGTTTGCTCTCTCCTGAGAGTCCTGTCAGGTTGGAAAGTATGCCCGCTGCTTTGGTGGGCCCAGCTAGCGCGGTGATCGAATTTTTGGCGCTGGAAGTACGAGAAGTTTTGGTGGAGCCGGACGCTACCGCGGAAGCCTTTTCAGATACCACAATCGTTACGATATCGTCGATTTGGCTGGCTCGTAGATCTCGCGCCAGATCGGCCAAACCCGCTCGGGCGGTCCAGAGCGAACCGGGGGTAGTTTGCTGGGTATCGGTGTCCGCCGCGCGCCGGGTACTCTCCTCTACATACAGCTCCAGGGGTGAAGGCTTAACAACTTTGGCGCGCTTCGCCTCTAGCGTCAAGGTTGTGCTGAGCACAACTAGTAACCCGAATTTCATTGTTGTACCTTTGCACTGCCTTTTCCTGTAACAAGCGCTTCAAAGATTTTGCCCGACTTTGGGTTTCTCAACTTCACAACACCGCCCAGCCCGGCACCGGATTCAGCCTTGGAATCAATGCGCAAGTGTGCGGCGCCAGCTTCCACCTCCACCGTTACCTGATCTCCGCGCGCAACTAATTGTTCGCCGGTTGATACAGAGTTCGTCTGAATGGCAGATCCAGCGCGAACGAGAACCAGCAACTTATGTCCAACTACCTCTTCAGCCGTCCGGGTCCAATGCGCTGCGTCTGGAAAACACTTGACCGTGCGGACGTCGACATCGGCAGCCGCGATCTGTTGCCCGGGGTTCATATCTCTTACCGCCAGCACACGCTGCGCGGTTACGGCGATCCGAAGTTTCACCCACACCGAGAAGTTGCGGCCTTGAGCGTATTGAACGTGTCCTCGCCAGATTACTGGGTCGCCGGGGCGCGACTGAGGAGGCTTCGGCAGAGTTGCTTTTGAAAATTCCAAGGGGCCCTCAGGCACATTGAAGCTAGATGATTCCAGAATTTCCACCTCCGCGCCGGGAATGACTCGCTCAATCGCCTCCAGCACGGCTTTGTTCTCCAGCTTGTGCATTTCGTACTCAAAACACAGTTCATGCGGCGTCCCTTCCACGCTAAACCGCTTCCCTAAGCGATCCATTTCCGCTTCGGAAAACAGGCGCCGCGAACCCGGGGCGGGGCTGTACCCCACAGCCGCCGACGCCGGCACCACCACGAACCGCGAATCTGCCTTTGCCAGATCGCCTGCTGAAATCACCGGATCGCGCACTGCGGTACACGCGACCACAGCCATGCCCAAAGTTAAGGACAGCATCATCGCGTCAGATTGTTCGCTTGCTGATACATCTCATCTGAGGCTTTCACGATTTTCGAATTCGCTTCATAAGTCCGCTGGGCGACAATCAGGTTGATAAACTCATCCACCACGCTGACGTTCGATTGTTCCGTGTATCCTTGTAGCACCGTACCGATGCCTTCACTTCCGCCCGGAATTCCGACTGTCGCCTCGCCGGACGCATCAGTCGGGAGGTACAGATTGCGCCCGACATTGTTTAATCCCGCCGGATTTTGAAAGTTTGCCAACTGAATCTGGCCAGCCTGTTGTGACGCGGTTTGCCCCTGCAGCACATAACTAACAGTGCCGTCGGTGGCGATTGAGATGGATTGCGCGCTGGGTGGAATGGTAATCCCCGGTTCCAGCGGATCTCCATCAGAGGTCACCATGCCGCCGTCCCGATTCAAATGAAACGCCCCAGCACGGGTATAGGCAACTTCACCGGTAGACCGGCGCACCTGGAAGAATCCGCGTCCCTGAATCACCAAGTCGAGCGGGTTATCGGTGCTTTGGAAATTTCCCTGAGTAAAAATGATTTCGTTCGAAGCTGCCCGGGTACCCAAGCCGACCTGCAGCCCGGTGGGGACGGTGGTCTGCTGCCCTGCCTGCGCGCCCGGCGTCACCAGATTCTGGTACAGAAGATCTTGAAACTGAGCGCGGCGCTGTTTGTAGCCGATGGTGTTTGCGTTCGCTAAATTGTTCGCAATGTTATCGACATTTGTTTGCTGGGCGGACATTCCGCTTGCGGCGCTATAAAGTGCTCTCATCATATATTTATAAGTTTTCCGTTACGTTGACATCGGATCGCGGCCAAGATCGCGGTTGATGATCTGCCACGCGGGACTGCCTGGCTTGTCGCCGTATTGCGCAAACAACTGCGCTGCTATTCCCGCGTTTATCAGGTTGGGCGAGCCCGGCACTTTGATACTCCGTTGAGTGGCAGAATACATATCGTTGTTGGAACTCGTAACCGTGCCGCCCAACTTCATAGCCAGCTGTTCCGCGGTTCCGGTATCCGCGAACTGAGTCCAGTTCAGAACGCCAACTGATCCATCAGGGTTTTTCACAGTGGGGCCGTGCTCAAACGCGGGAGGAGCCAAAGTCACCGTAGGCTTATCCGCCGTTTTTGTGATGGAGGCGCTGATTGTTGCGCCGCCGCCTGGCGCAACTTCAACCTGCGCGGATTTTGTGGCCGCTGTCTTAGCTGCAGACGCGTTGGTAGACGCGCTGGCCGCGTCCAGAATGTTACGAAACGGATTGGCATCCGATTGTGTTTTCGCTGCGGTGGGCGCCGCTGTGCGTGCCGTTGAGTGATGGAGTAATGCGTTATGTAGGTGTCGAATCATGTTGTTTTATCCGTTTACTTTTGCTACCTCTTCAATGGCGTGGCGGTTCATGTCCGCACCGATGTTCATCGCTTTTTGCAACATCTCAAACTGCCGCATGATACTTACCAGGCGTACAGCGCCTTCCGCGGGACCGGCATTGGAATTTTCCAGTTTGCCTTGCAGAACTTCCGCCTTCGCGGCTTCAGGCGCCTTGGTGGAATCCAGCCGATAGAAATAATTCAGTCCCCGCTTGTTCAGATCGGAAGACTCGTTAAAGGTATCCACTTGCATCCGGCCAAGATTTTGGCCGTCTTGAATTACGGTGCCATCGCGCTGGACCTGAATAGGCTCGCCTGTCCCCTTTGTTTGAATGGTTCCACCGGACCTGGTGCGAACAGGATAGCCATCGCCGGTTGTCAGGACGCCGCCCGCGGAAACAGTGAAGTTGCCATTACGCGTGTACAGGGTTCCGGAAGGTCCATTCACAGCGAAGAACCCGCGGCCGGAGATCGCAAAGTCGTTAGTATTTTCAGTCGAATGCAGCGCACCTTGTGAGTAATCGGTCCAATGCTTTTCGATGTTAGGGTGGCTATCGGGTGAGGCGCCTGTGCCGTCTATTTCCGGCTCGCGCGCATCTGCCGAAACGTAGAGCCCGTAAAACTCCCGGTCGGATTTATAGCCGCCGGTGGAAGCGTTGGCAATGTTGTTCGCCAGCATCTCAAGCGATTCCATGCGGGCGCGCATGCCGCTGGCTGCGGTAAGAGAAAGTGAATCCATAAAAGTGGTGCGGCATGAGAGAGGCATCCCATCCGCCATTCACCACGGAAGGGCTAACCTATTCAAACAGAAGCGCAAAAGGCGTGGGACCGTGTTGCGAGTTAGCGCCAATACTTTGCCAGTCGGCAAGTAAAGCCAAAACCATGGCGGGTGCTAATGCTGCAAACCATTGAAAACGCGCCTAATGAAAGTGGTAGAGGGCGTGCCCCTTCTTCCGGCAGTGACACCTCTTACGGCTAGTGCGACAGCGTTGCATCCCGCTCCTCGCGCTGGCGAACTACAACAGAGGCTGCCTGCTCGGGAAGAGAGTCAGAACGGCGGTTTCGCGGCGTTGATGGAATCCTTTACTGATGCCGCGCCGTCCAGTTCAAGCCAACCATCTTCAGGCTTGCAGGTACTGAATAATGTGCCGCTTACCCTAAACATTTTGCCGGAACAACTTCCGAAAGGGACTGAGCCGGAACCTTTGAAAGAAGGATTCCCTGAAAGCAAGCATCGCGCGATTGCCAAGAATGAAAAGCCGGAAGAGCGCGACCTCACGCCTGAGATAGATCTTTCGAATGTTAAACCGCTAGGAGGAAGTGCGAGCGCGAATCCACAAGATGATGTGCTGCCTTTCGTTTTCAATTGGCAGTCAAATGCGAGCCAGCAAGATTCAGGAGACAACGGTACGGGTCAGGTTGACGAGAACCATCTTGAGCCAGAGCGCGAGGCATCCCGGCATGCTGGCGTCTTGCTTCCTAAGCTCAGTGATCTGCCTGTGCCTTCCCCAGGCACCGTAGAACTAAGGGTTCCGGTCCAGCAGCAAACACAAGAGTCGGAAGTGGCTTTGCCAGCAGCCGAACCGGTGGAGGTTCTGGGTGCGCTTACCCTGCGTGACGTTTCCAAAACAACGGTTGCACCTAAAGCAAAGATGGCGTTTGAGGTCCAACTTAGACAGGATTCGTCCCGGACAGACCGGCAATTGCCGCCGCTTATGCCAGAGAACCCGCAAGCCAACCGCGAAGTCGCAACGCTCCACGCATCAGCTCCACGGAATCAAGAAGGTGCCCCTGCAACAGACGGGATTGCTGGCTCTGGTGTGTCCATTCGGAGCGGAATCACTTCAAATTCGCCGCTCCATGTTGGAAACGATCCGGGCCCCCGAGATACTGAATCTGAACCAAGCCGCAAGCCGACTGTGAATGGGGCGAATGAGGAGGCCCATGCTCCAGACCGAAAACCAAGCGCGGTTGAAGGGGTAAACCAACCTCCTGCCCGGCACACAACCGAGCCAATGGCCGAGCCCGGCACAACGCCTGTGGCGCAGCATGCTCCCAAGCAAGCAGAAAGTTCCAAGAGCACCGAAAAGCCGCTGCTAAGCACCGCGCCGCAGCACGATATTCCGGAGAGCGCGCCACCCCGCACAGAGCCCGCCCGGGATATTTCATTCCGCATCGCATCAGCAAACACAAACCCGATCGACATCAGATTAACGGAACGGGCCGGGGAGATTCGCGTCGCGGTGCATGCAGCGGACCCGGTTCTTACCCGCTCACTGCAATCGAACGTTGCGGAATTGGCAGGCAAGCTGGAGCGCTCTGGTTTTCAGGCGGAAACGTTTCTGCCGAACCGCGCGGAAGCTGTGCGCGACACGCAATCGGCACCGAACTTTCAGGACGCCCAGAAAGATAGAAGAGCGCCCCAACATGAACCGCAACGCCCTAAGAAGCAGACTCGTTCCGGGGAAACAGAATTCAAAATCAACATGCTTAACACCACACAACAGGAGAAATAATGAACAGCGTAACAAGCCTTCCCAGCAGCCTTTCCAGCCAAGCGGCCACTGATGGTTCAGCCACAACCAAAAAAGCGAGTGCAGATGCTCTCACCAGTAAAGATACGTTTCTGAAACTGCTGGTCGCGCAGTTAAAGAATCAGGACCCAACCAACCCAACCGACAGTACACAATTCGTGGGCCAGCTTACGCAATATAGCGAATTGGAGCAATTAATCGGAATCAACGGCAGCGTTCAAAAACTAGCCGTGCCGCCTGGCACACCAACCGCGACAACGGACAAACCAACGGCAGTATAAGGAGCTCACATGTTTACAACATTCCAAACAGCATTATCCGCGCTGAACGCAACGTCAGCTGGGATTGACGCCACCAGTAGTAACTTAGCCAACCTGAGCACCACCGGGTTCAAAGCTTCTAATGTGTCTTTTCAGGATCTGGTCAGCCAGTCACTCGGCAGTGGCGGCCATGCCGCACCGGTGGCGGGAGCCGTGCGCGCGAATTCTACCCGCAGTTTTACACAAGGAGCCATCTCTACCAGCGCCAGCCCCCTCGATGTAGCCATCAATGGAGATGGACTCTTCGTGCTCCGCGGAACCAAAGGAGTGCAGGAGTTCACGCGAGCGGGCAACTTCAAGACGGACCTTGCTGGATTCCTGACCACAATCAGTGGCGAGCATGTGCAAGGCTGGACGCAGATCAACTCCGATGGGACAGTGAATGCGAACGGTGCCATCGGTGACATTCAGCTTCCAACCGGAAACTTGCGCCAGCCTTTGGCGACTCGAAATTTTACGCTTGACCTGAATTTAAATGCCGCAGGCCAAGTGGGCCAGCCAACAGGAACCTTTTCACAACCAATGCAGGTAGTGGATTCGCTTGGAAATACACAAACGCTGACCGTTGCGTTTACCAAGACTGCCAACAACGCGTGGAGTTACGCCGTTACCATCCCGGCCAGTGCTCTCACCACAGCGCCCACCGCGCCTCTTGCTACCGGCAACCTGACCTTCGATAGTGCCGGCAAGTTGCTGACGCCCGCCCCTACCGCACCCGCGACCGCTAACAATATAGCTCTTAGCATCACTGGCCTATCTGACGGTGCAGCCGACCTGAGTATTAATTGGAATCTGAATGACGCGGCCGGTGTGCCTCGTTTCAGCCAGATCGCGCAACCTTCGCAGGTTTCCTCCAATACCCAGGACGGAACCGAGGCCGCTACGCTGGTCTCAGTCAGTCTATCGGATGGCGGAAAGGTGCAAGCCCGCTATTCGAACGGGCAGGAACGAACCGTGGGCCAGCTTGCAATAGCCGCGATTCGGAATCCAGAATCGCTAGCCGCGGTTGGCAATAATAATTTCGAGGTTAGCGCTTTGACTGCAGTTCCCGTCATTGGCACACCGGAGACGGGCGGCCGGGGCAAGGTGCTGGGCAGCTCCCTTGAAAGTTCCACGGTTGATATCGCCAAAGAATTTACGAACCTGATCATTTATCAGCGGGGTTACCAGGCAAACGCGAAAGTGATCACCACCGTGGATCAAATCAGCCAGGAAACCATCGCGCTCAAACAGTAGTTCCGGCCAAAACTTAATGACGCCTATGGAAGAAGTAGCGTGCATTCAGGATGTTCCCCTTGAAATCGGAGTCGAACTGGACAGGCGTTTCCTGAAGATCAGAGACATTTTGGATTTTCAGGAAGGCAGCGTTATAGAAATGACCCGGGCCGCGGGCGAGAATATTGACATTTACGTCGGTAAAAAGATGGTGGCGTCTGGAGAAATTGTAATCATCGAGAACACTATGGGTGTTCGGATTACTGATTTTCTCGTTGAGACCTGACCCATGGAAAGCCTGCAACAACTCGGTGCCGTACTGTTAGTGCTGGGTTTGTTAGCAGCAGCGGTGTATGGCATTCGTCATAAACAAATGCCTGCGCTGCGTTTTCCCGCCACCCCGAAACGCTTGCAAGTTCTGGAGAGAGTATCACTCACCGCTCAACACACGCTTTGCTTGGTGAGGGTAGGCGATCGTGAACTAATCGTTACGACAGCGCCGGGCAACTGCCAGGTGATCCCCGCTCCAGAACACTCCCCTACATGATTCTTGCCGCTATAGTACCCGCTGCTTCCTCCGCCAGCCTTAGTTCGCCGATGCAGATTATCTTAATGCTGACGGCACTCACGGTAATGCCGGCCATCGTGATGTCCGTATCTCCCTTTTTGCGCATCGTTGTCGTTCTGCACTTCTTGCGGCAGGCCCTAGGCACCCAAACCACGCCTTCGAACCAGGTAATGATCGGGCTGTCGCTTTTTCTGGCGCTGCTGATTATGCAACCAGTGGCAACAGATATTTATCAGCACGCCTGGCAGCCCGTGGAAGAGGGCAAGCTTACCTGGCAGCAAGGCTACGAGGAGGGCGCAAAGCCTTTGACTAAGTTCCTGATCAAGTTTGCGCGTGAGCGCGACGTAAAGCTATTTTTAGAAATTTCGCACCAGCCGGCCCCGCGCTCCCCTGCCGATTTAGGTCTTAGTGTGCTGATACCTGCATATTTTCTTTCCGAACTGAAAGCAGGGTTCCAGATCGGTGCCGTTCTCTATCTCCCTTTTCTCATTATTGATGTTGTGGTGGCTTCAGTCACGTTATCGATCGGCATGGTGCAACTGCCGCCTGTCATGGTTTCGGCACCGTTTAAGGTGTTGCTGTTTGTTTTGGTGGACGGATGGAATCTAGTTGTCGGCTCATTGATGAAGAGCTTCGCATGACGCCAGATTCCGCCGTTCAAATCATCCGCGACATGTTTTTGGCAGCATTCTGGCTCAGTGCGCCGCTGCTTGCCATTGGATTTATCGCCGGTATTGCGGTAAGCCTGCTGCAGATTGTTACCTCAATTCAAGACACCGGATTCAACGCAATTCCCCGCCTGATTGCATTTCTGGGCGGGTTCATTCTGCTGCTGCCGTGGATGCTCAACAAAATGATGGCGTACACCGTTGACATCCTGGGCAACCTTGGCCGCTATGCCAAATAGCTCGCCGCTTGACGTGATTGGCTCGCCGGGCGTTCTGTTGGGTTTTCTGTTTGTCTTGAGCCGCGTCGCAGGTATCTTCGTTTTCGCCCCGGTACCCGGAATGAAGAACGGCCCGGACATCCTGCGAGTGCTGCTCTCGCTCGCAATCACCGTATCCCTTTATCCGCTATGGCCGCGAGTTGCCCAGGCGAATCAGTCTATCTCATTCGTCGTGGCGGCTATCGTTTCCGAGGCTGCTTTCGGTCTCGCGATCGGTCTCGCGGTTTCCTTCACTCTTGAAGCCTTGCAGATGGCTGCTCAGGTGATGGGTGTCCAAGCCGGCTACGGCTACGCGTCCACCATTGACCCGGCAACGCAAGCCGATTCGCCCGTCTTGCTTGTGTTCGCTCAGCTCTTCTCAGGCCTTCTGTTCTTTGCCACCGGCCTGGACCGCGAAATCATCCGAGCCTGCGCCATCAGTCTCCAAACCATACCGCCTGGAGCGTTCACGCTGACCAAAGACCTGGCGCATTCGTTGATCAGTCTGAGCTCTGGAATCTTTAGTATTGGCATGCGGTTGGCTCTCCCCGCGGTGGCTCTCTTGGGCATGCTTGATCTTTCTCTCGCTCTGCTGGGACGAGTGAACTCTCAACTTCAACTACTAACCCTTGCGTTTCCAATCAAGATGCTGGCTGCGCTGGTGCTTCTTGCCTTTACAGGCGTACTTTTTTCGCGTATGTTCTCCGTGTACAGCGGGCAGGTGCTGAACACCATTCATCAAATTGTTTCTTTCCCTACTGCGGGCTAATGCATGTCGGACAAAAGCCAGCAGACTGAAAAACCAACTCAGAAACGTGTCGAAAAGGCTCGCAAAGAGGGCCAATTCCCCGCTGCAAAAGATCTGGTATCCGCTGTGCAGTTTGTCGTTTTGTGGCTGTGCTCGGTTCGGCGGGTCCGCGCTGGATCGCGCAGTTCCGGTTAGCAACGCGCATCATCATCGAACGCGCCTTCCACGCCGAACTCACTGCTCAATCCCTGGTGAGCATGTTCTGGTTCGTGGGTGCTCACCAATTCCTGCCGCTAGCGGAGTTGGGTGGAGTGCTCCTGATTTCAGCGCTGGTTGTACAGTTTGCCGTTACCCGCTTCGGGTTCAGCTTTAGCAAGCTGGCACCCTCATTTAATCGTTTGAACCCGGGCCCACGAATCACCGGACTACCGAAACAGAACTTTCCCGCGTTAATCCAAGCCTGTCTCATGCTTCCGTTGGTCGGGTATGCGGTCTGGTATGTCGCCCGCGACAAAGCAGCGGAATCGTTTCTCTTGCCGATGCGGGGAGTAGAGGCTGGTGCGGCAACGGTAGGCGCGGGCATGCAGCAGCTTCTCTGGCGAGGTACTGCCCTGATTGTGGTTTTCGGATTTGTGAACTTTTTCCGCCAGCAGCGCCAATATGCTTCGCAAATGAAAATGTCGAAGCAGCAGATCAAGGATGAAGCGAAAGAATCGGAAGGGAATCCACAGATGAAGCAGCGGGTCCGCCGGCTTCAGCGCGATATGCGCCGGCGCAACATGATGCGGGACGTGAATACCGCAACCGCTGTAATTGTGAACCCCACTCACTTCGCTGTAGCTATCAAATATTCTACAGATTCCATGGCGGCTCCCACCGTCGTCGCCAAGGGCAAGAACTATCTGGCACTCCGCATCCGGCAGCGCGCCATCGAAAATCAGATTCCGATTATTGAGAATCCCCCGCTTGCTCAGGCACTGTACAAATCAGTCGATGTGGGCCAGGAGATTCCCGCACACCTGTATCGAGCTGTGGCAGAAATCCTGGCTTACATTTACAAGTTGATGAACGGAAAATTGCCTTCGTGATAAACACCAAATCATTTGCCTTGCCGCTGGGTTCAGCATCCTCCGCAAACAACAACGTCTTCGCCGGCTTTTCTCTCTCCGGTCTTGGAGAGCTTGGCGTACCGATTGCGGTTCTTGCCATCATCGTTGCGCTAATTACGCCCCTGCCTTCGTTCATTCTTGATTTTCTGCTGGTCATCGACATCATGGTGTCCGTCATCGTGATGATGGTGGCGATGTATATCGCTAAGCCCGTGGATTTCAGCGTCTTCCCGACCACTCTGTTATTGCTGACGCTATTTCGCCTGGCATTGAACATCTCCTCCTCACGACTCATTCTTCTGAACGGCAACAAGGGCACGGGAGCCGCCGGCAGTGTCATTGAAGCATTCGGCAACTTCGTTGTCGGTGGAAATTACATTATTGGCGTAGTTATCTTTTTAGTGCTGATCGCGATCCAGTACGTCGTGATCAATCACGGCGCGGTGCGTATTTCCGAGGTGACTGCGCGCTTCACTCTCGATGCCATGCCAGGTAAGCAAATGGCTATCGATAGCGATCTGAATGCGGGTCTTGTGGATGAGGCCGAAGCACGCCGCCGCCGCAAGCAGCTTTCCGCGGAAGCTGAATTCTACGGTGCCATGGATGGGGCGTCGCGATTTACTCAACGCGACGCGGTAGCCAGCATTCTTATTACAGCAATCAACATTATTGCCGGCCTTGCAATTGGAATTCTGCAGCATGGAACAGACATCATGCGTGCGCTGCAGACCTACACGGTTCTTACCATTGGCGATGGCTTAGTGACTGTGATTCCCGCACTGATGATTTCCATCTCTGGTGCCATGATTGTTACTCGCGCCAGTTCAGAAACTCGCTTGGGCGCTGAATTCAAAAAGCAGGTGTTTGGCGCATCTCAGCCCTTGCTGCTCTCAAGTGGAGTGCTGGTGGTGCTTGCCATGTTCCCTGGATTGCCAAAAATTCCCTTCATCGTGCTGGGTGCCGGCTTGGGCGCGCTTGGCTGGCGAATGCGGAATGCTGACGTTGCCGAAGCGCAAGCTTCTACCGCCGCCGCTCCCATTCCTGCGAAAGAAAATCTGGAAGCACTGATGAAAGTTGAACTGCTCTCTGTTGAAGTAGGTCTCGGGCTGGTGCAATTTGTGGAAGGGGGCCAGAACTCCCCGCTTTTGCGGCGCATTGCCGGTATCCGGAAACAACTCGCTAAAGACTTGGGTTACATGCTGCCGCCCGTTCGAGTAACAGACAATCTTGCACTCCGTGCGCGCGAGTATTGCATCTCCCTGAAAGGGACAGAAATCGCCCGCTATGAACTGGTGCAGGGATGCGAGATGGCGCTCCCGGTGGGCAAGCTTTCCGCAACTATCGAAGGCATTGAGACCAAGGACCCTGCGTTCGGAATGAGCGCCCTCTGGATTCCGTCCGAACGCGCCGAAGCCGCGCGGGCAATGGGTTACACGGTGGTGGACAGCGTGAGCGTATTGGGCACGCACCTTTCTGAATTGATCCGCCGCAACACCGCCGACCTGTTCTCCCGGCAGGATGCCAAAAAGCTACTGGACCGTGTCGCGGCAGATAGTCCTCGGGTTGTGGAAGATCTGGTTCCGAAAGCACTCTCGCTGGCTGTCGTTCAAAAGGTGCTCCAAAATCTCCTTCGGGAGCGCGTCTCCATTCGTGACGGCTGCTCCATTTTGGAGGCCATGAGCGAAGCCGCGGGCACCACGCGCAATCACGTACTGCTTACTGAATATGTGCGCCAAGCGATGCGCCGCGTCGTAGCGGGGCCTTATCTGACTCCTTCCGGAAGCCTGATGGCATGGTTCCTCGATAGCGGGCTTGAACAAACCGTCGAAGCTTCCGTGGAGCATGGAGAAAACTCCAGCCACACAGCTCTTGCGCCACAACAGCTTCGCGAGATCCTGTCCAAATGCTCCCGCTCCGTGGGTAACCCGGAAACACCAACAGTTGCTATCACCAGTTCCGCCGCACGTTTCTTTCTGCGCCAGATTGTGGAGCCCACTATCCCAAACCTGATCTTCCTATCGCATAACGAGGTGCCCGCGGGCATCAAAGTCCAATCTCTAGGCGTCATCCAATGACAGAAACGCTTCGCATCAAGACGTACTTCGCGACCAGTGTGGAATCGGCGCTCGACCTCGCTCGCCGGGAATTAGGCTCCGAAGCAATGCTGCTGAACTCGCGGCAGGCACCGGCAGAGGCGAGGCACTTAGGGCAATACGAAGTTGTCTTCGCTACAGTACCGGAGCAGCCGGAAGATTCCCCCACGTCTTCAACTCGGAAGGATCCTGCTTCTGTTCCCTGTTCAGAAGCGTCGTTGATTCACGCCGGATTCACGCCTGAATTGGCCCGGGTTATCGTCAACGCTCAGCCGGCTTCTATCGCGGATCACATGGGCGGGATGATCAATGCGGAGCCGCTGCTCTCAAGCGCAACTAACGGCCGTGAGGTTGCCGCTCTGGTGGGCCCGCCGGGGCGGGGAAAGACAACAACTCTTGCGAAACTGGCAATCACCTACGGCCTGGCTCAGCACAAGCCGGTGCGGATTTTTTGCGCGGATTATCTCCGCATTGGCGCGCCTGGACAACTACGCACGCTGGCGGGAATTTTAGGCGTGAGCTATGAAGAGTTCCAAAGCCCTGCGACGCTCGATCATGCACTGCGAAACATACCTGCCGGTCTCACGTTGATCGATACTCCCGGCTTCGGCCCTCGCGATCATGACGCCGCTCAGTCGCTGGCAAGAGTTCTTACCTCTCACCCGTCCATTGACTCGCATCTGGTGCTGCGCGCGGATGGTTCGCCAGCGGCGCTCGCCACAGCAATTGACCGCTTCGCCATGTTCCGCCCAGTCCGCCTCCTTTTTACCGGGCTAGATGAAACCACACAGGCGGGCAGTATGTTCTCATCGGCCGTGGCCGCGCGGCTCCCGGTATCTTTCCTTGCGAATGGCCAATCGATTCCCGAAGACCTGGAAGCTGCATCCACCGCAAGATTGGTGGAACTAGCCCTCGGCGCTTACTACCAGGCAGCATTAGCCGTAGCTTAGGGGCGACGACTATGTACACCTGCCAGGCAGAACCGGTCACCGCCGAAGCCCGTGATTCTCTCATTATGGAGCACCTGCCGCAGGTCCGCATCATCGCGCGCCGCATCCATGAGCGGCTTCCGGGCAACGTTTCCATTGACGATCTGATTTCCACCGGCACGCTTGGCTTGATTTCCGCAATCGATAATTTCAACCCAGCGGAAAACGTGAAGCTGAAGACCTACGCTGAATACCGAATCCGCGGTGCCATCCTTGACGGTCTTCGAAGTTTGGATTGGGCTCCGCGTGAAAAGCGCAAGATGAGCAGGCAGATGGAAGCGGGCCTTGCCGCCGCCGAACAAAGAATGGGGCGCACTCCTACCGAAGAAGAGATCGCGCGGGAGATTGGAATACCCATCTCTGAATATCACGAGTGGCTGGTGGAAACAGGGGGCCTGCAAATTGCGGCGCTTGAAGTTTCCGGCGCGAACGATGACGGGTTCAGCCTGTTGAAGTTTGCTTCGAGTGACGAATCGAAGCAGCCGTACCGCTTGTTGGAACGCGCTGAGCTTGAACGCATCGTGAGTGAAACCATAAGCCGCATGCCAACGCAGGAGCGTACCGTGCTCAGCCTCTACTATTTCGAGGAATTGAATTTACGAGAAATCGCGGATGTGATGAAGCTGCACCTCACCCGTATCTCGCAACTGAAAACGCAAGCAATCTTACGCCTGCGTTGCGTGCTGAACAAACGTTGGCCTGGCGCAAGCGGAGTCTAGACCCAAAACAAACAGCGAATGAGCAAACAATGAGCAAAATGTTAAGCGAACAATCCGAAGCCTTAGGAACCAGCGTCACGTGGCTTCTGGACCAGTGGATGAATACATTTACCGGTGTGCTGGAATCCATGATGGATGAACAGCCAGCAATGGCTTGGGCTCCTGACGCCGCTGGAGAGATTGGTGCCAACCCGCTCATCATCGAACAGAGTTTCAAAGATTACCCGGAACCGATGCTCTGGATCGGGCTGCCTGAGACCGTGCACCAGGATTTGGGTAGGCGGGTGCTTATGGCCGCGGGCGTGGATACGTCAGATGCGGAAGAAAACCGTGCAACCACACTCGAAATTATTGAGCAGTCGATTGGCGGATTAATCTCTGCCCTAAATTCTAGGCTTTCCCGCAAAATTGGCCGTGAGCCATCGAAACAGATTGCCTCGTTCCCGGCGAGCGTCAAAAAGATTCCCGCCGTGATCGCGTTCGGAGAAACCACACTTGACACTGGCTGGATCGCATTTGATCCCTTACTGGTTTCATGGATGGAAGCAATGCCGGCGCCGACTGCGGCTGAATGCGCGCCCCAGTCGGCAAAAGTTAATCCCGAAGCGGCTGCCCCAACCCGCAGCTTCGATATGTTGCTGGATGTCGCGCTTCCGGTTAGCGTCTCATTCGGAAAAACGGAGTTGGCCGTTAAGGACGTGTTGAAACTTACCACTGGGTCCATTGTGGAGTTGAACCGTGCGGTTAGTGAGCCCGTGGACATTATTGTTAATAACTGCATCATCGCCCAGGGCGAAGTGGTGGTAGTAGAGGGGAATTATGGAGTACGAATTCTGAACCTGGTGAGCCGCAAAGAGAGACTGCGCACGGGGGGAGCAGCAGTCGCCGAGAACCGGGCCCGAGTGGGGTCCGTCTAGCACTATGGCTTCCCTGTTTATTTTAATTGCCACGATAGCGGCTGCTATTGCGGGCGGTGGTGTATTGAACTCCGTCTTACTACGCCGTCGACTTGCACGGAATACGGAAGAGTGGCGAAGCGTAACGGAAAGCCTGCGTGCCGAGGTGAACCGAATTGCTGGCGAATGGCGCGAACGCGATCAAAGCAGCAGTAAGCCCGCGTTAGTGCCGAACGGCTTCAACATGAACCGCCGGCCAGAAGCGGTCAGGCGTCTTCATGCGGGCATGCAGGTGGACCGCATCGCGGAAGGAACCGGTTGGAGCATCCCTGAAGTCGCACTGCTGCAAAAAATCGAACGGATGGCTGAAGCCGTACGAAATTAAGATGCTGCAAAAAAAGAGGCTAGCCGAAGCTCGCCCCCTGGTTCAAGACTGCTGACTATCCCCTAAAAAGTCAGCCGCAAACCAACCTGCGCGCGCCTTGCGTTTGTTCCATCGGGGAACGCCTGCGAAGCCGTACCGCTGCGGAACGTTGCGATGGGCGACAACACCTGGTTCGCCACCTGATATTGAGCGGTCCGGACCGAAGTATCGTAAGGCGTATTGAAAATATTGAACCCTTCAAAGTACAGACTCAGATTGATGCTCTCCGTGAAGGGCAGCGTCTTAGTAAGCCTTGCGTCCACACGATAGATACGGTCCACGTCCACTCCGTTTAACTTGGCGAAGGGTACGCGGCCGGAACCGCCCAATCCGTTCAGCGAGGTAGAGAAAGCTGCTCCCGGAAAAGCAATGCCGGTTACATTCAGAGTCGCGGTAGCAGGTGGGCTGCTCTGTAAGGTGGTAATCTGCGAGACTTCCCAACCGTTGATCAGGTAACGTCCTGCCCATCCTGTGTCGCTAGTGAAAGTGGGGCGCCAGACACTGTTGAAGACTGCGCGATGCCGGACATCGAGAACGCTGCTGCCCTTCTCTCCCGCAAAATCGCCGTTCACATAACTAGTAGGCCCGCTGCTGAAGAAAATATTATCGTTGCCCCCCCCTTGGTTGAAGTCAATAGCGTGGGACCAGGTGTAAGCTGCCGAACCTTGAAATCCATGCGCAAAGCGTTTATTCACCTGAATAGCCAAGCCATCGTAATAGCTCAAGCCGCCATTTTCCAATTGGTTGATGCGGTTGTACCGTTTGTCCACCCGGTTCGCCAGGCGGTACGTGGGCGCCGTATAAGTACCGACAGTATTCTTACGGGCATCTTGAATGGTGTAGGTTACGGGCGCGCCCTGCGGTCCCACGTTCAAATCCCGAATGGTATACAGCCGTACACCCTGGCTCCAAAGGTAGGACACCGTCATAGAGAACGTTGAGGTAAGCTGGCGTTCTATCGCGAAGTTCGCTTGGTGGGTGTAGGGATTGCGAAGATTCTTGTCGGCGAAACTGATTCCGGTGGTTCCCGGCGGCGGGGTGCGGTCCAGATTGGCAAGGTTGTTCGGGAAAATCGGCCCGAGCGCTAAATCAGCGGGGTTGGTGACGTCTAACGTGAGTGCGCGCTGATAGACATTGTTGGTTATAAACAAAGTATTAATAAGGCCTGTTTGGTATCGGGCATAGAAAATGCCGTAACCGGCGCGGATTACCGTCTTCGGATTGTAAGTGTAAGCGACACCGATGCGTGGAGCGAAGTTCTTCGTGGCGGAAGGAATATGGCCTGTCTGCGGGTAATCCGGATTTACCAGCTTCGGCTGCGGAATATCAGAATATTCGTAACGAACGCCGAAGTTCACGGTGAGCTTAGAGGAAATTTTAAATTGATCCTGCGCGTAAAAACCGTAATCGTTCAACGTGGTATCGACCACAGGATTCCCGAAGCGCTGGGAATAAGTGGAGTAGTTCCGTACACCACTTGTATTCCCACTAAAATCCTGCGCAAACGCGGTGAAACTGAAGTAGGTGTAGCTTCCAAACTGGTTTGATAACTGATTTTGGTAATCTTCCGTTGAATTGATGTCGCCCCCGAATTTCATGGTGTGCCTGCCGTGGATCAGGTTAAAGTTGTCAGCGTACTGGAACCGCTGTTCGCTCGGATTCAGGCGGGGGTAGCTTGTGGCGTAGCCAAGATTGCTTACTCCAGCTACAGTAAGGCCGGCGCGGCCCAGGGCAGGGCTCAGAAACGCAGGACTGGCATCGTCGAATAAGCGGTCTTTGAACCAGCCGAAGCGTGCTTCATTGACAGCACTCGCACTCACAATGCTGGTCCAGGTGGCGCGGCCATATCGTGTGCGCACCGTAGAATTTGCGTTACTGCCTATCCCGGCCCCATTGTTCAAGACCGCTTGTGTTTGAATCCCATTCGGTGACACCCAGCGGAGGTAATTCAGGCTGAACGAAAACGTATTCCGTTCAGAAGGCCGGAAATCAATCTTTCCGAAGGCTAGGTCCTGATCCACGGTGCGGGGCACCACTCCGAAATTTCGGGTTGTCACAAAGTTTTGCGCGGTTGCGCATTGTTGCGACGTCGCAGGGGCGGCGCAAGTCGCGCTGCCGTTCGGTTGGGTATTCTGAAAAATGCCACTGGCGTTGAAGAGTGGCGCGGTGGTGATGGACGCAATGAACGGAAAGTTGCGCTTCGTTTTTTCATAGTTCAGAAAGTAGAACAGCTTATCCTTTTTAATCGCGCCGCCGATAGAACCGCCAGCCTGATGCCGCCATTCCGGTGGATTGAAATTTGCATAGCGGTCTCGCGCGTTCAATGTGCGATTCCGGAAGAACCAGTACGCCGTGCCATGCAGAGCATTGCCGCCGCTACGCGTCACCGTATTCACCACGCCGCCTGAGGCGCGGCCATATTCCGCTGCAAAATTATTGGAGATGACCTGAAATTCCTGCACCGCATCTTGCGAAATCTGGCTCGCGATCCGTGTTCGCCCTGCATTCTCGTTGTAAAACTGATTGGTTGTGTCGTTGCCGTCCGTCAGGAACGAGTTTCCGCCCGCAATACCGCGGAAGCTGATGAGCCCGAATGTTCCGTCAGGCACTACAGCGGGTGTCAACAAGACGAAGGAATCCACGCGGCGGCCATTAATTGGAAGTTCCACAATCTGAACACTGTTCACCACTTGAGAGACATCGGTTTTTGTATCGTCGACCAATTGCGCGTCAGCGTTCACATCTACCTGGGTCACGGTTGTGGAGACCCCAAGTGTAATATTCAGATCCAGATTTTGGCCCACCTGAAGCGTGATGTTCTTTGCCTCATACTGCGCAAACCCTGCCTTAGTAACGGTGACCTGGTATCCGTCTGCCGGAACCAGTGCCGGCGCGGTAAACAGTCCGCTTCCATTGGTTTCAAGTGAACGCCGAATGCCTTTCGCGTCATTCGTAACCACAACGGTAGCTGCGGGAACAGAAGAACCGCTTGCATCGCGCACATTACCGGAAAGCCCGGATAAACCCGCCACAGCCTGTGCAAGGGCTGAGCCTGAGCACAGACAAAACAGTAAAGACAATCTTGTAAGTTTCTGCATGGATGTTGTTGGGTGGTAGCTCCAGAATAGCCACAAAATGTGAAAGATTCGTGACAATCTCGATCAAAAAA
>JAABUK010003834.1_pt1 | contig 25032 bp, 17 predicted proteins | sample 5559141 | NCBI WGS metagenome assembly JAABUK01 (sample SAMN10711869, study PRJNA513367) | rock metagenome | isolation source: Antarctica rocks | place: Antarctica: Victoria Land, Pudding Butte nord | collected 2016-01-03 | reverse complement strand
GCTGGGCCTGAAGATCCCCGAGATGAGCTTCGGAGAGTTCCTCAAGCTGAAGCCGGAAGAGCTGCGGAAGCAACTGTCCGGTCAGGAGGTTGCGCCGTGAGATAGTGCCGCCTCGGCCTGCCTCAACGACAAGGAATTGCCGAGGCACGAGCGGGAGTTCCGCTCGAATTACAACGGTAGTCCGACCCCGCCTACGGTCGTCCCCACCCCGCCCTCGGATTATCCGCCGATGTTCCAGGGGGGTGTGGCCCTATTGGTCGGCTCGGCCGGGCTGATCCTGTTCAAGGGCCGATCGAAGGGATGACCGATGCGACGGGCCCTGCTCCGGCTGGTCGTGCTCTCGATCGTGGCCCTGATGGGATACTTCGTCGGTTGGGTCGGCGGTTCGATCGGGCACGTCCGGATGCTTTCCGAAGAGTACCCCTTCCTCGCGGAACGGGTCCCCCTTCCCCACCACGTCCCGGAGCACGCGGGCGGCGTCTCGTTCCGGTTCGCGATGGTGCATGACGTCCTCCTCGAACGCTACCCGAAGCATGGCCCGGCGTATTACCGCGAGCGAGACCGACTCGGGCGGTTTGCGCTGGCGAAGCTCAAGCCGGGCGATCCGAACTGGCTCGCGGCGATGGACGATCTGGCGGTCGGCGTCGAGCGGCTCGGGCGATCCGACGAGGCCGCAACCTTGATGCGGGAGAAGCTGGCCCGACAGCTCGAAGATGGCCTCTCGGGTCGTGAACTCTATACCTCGTACGCCAACCTCGGAACCTTCTTGATCCACGGCAGCTTCGGTGCGGCCCGTGCCGGCGATTCCGAGGCGCTCGCCCGGCTTCGCGAGGGGGTCGACTTCGTCCGCAAGTCGGTCGAGGTCAATCCCGTGGCCCATTTCGGCCGCGAGCGCTGGCAGGCGGCGATCGCCGAGTTCCTCCTCGCCGCGATGAACGAGCCGGCCTTGCTCGCGACATTCGACTGCCTGGGCAACCGGCTCGACGCGGACTTCGGGACCATCTTCAACAGGGAGCAGAATTTCTGGGTCACCGGCTACGGTCGACCTTACGACATCCAGTTCAGCCGCTTTGATGCGGAGGCAGACGTCCCCGGGTTCTTCGAGGCCAATCCGCCGCTGGACGACCCGAATCGGTGGGGTGAGTTCGCCCCGATCCGCAGCCATATCATCAAGGTCGGCGCCGAGTCGGGTTGGGACGCGGTGCCGGTCCCCTCGCACCGCAAGCCGGTCCCTTTCGACGAGCCGACTCTGGGGATTATCGGGATGTGGCGTCAAGGCGGCGGGGCCAACCCGCATTTCGCCCTCGCCCTCGGCGAGACTATGCTCCGGGTCGGCCAGCGCTACCTCTCCTGGGAGGCCTTCGAACGGGCTTCCCGCATGGCCGACCGCTTCTGGCCGGGGGAGGCCGAGCGCGCGGCACTCCGCGACCACTGCAAGGCCCGGCAGGCGGCGATTGTCGAATCGCTCAGGCCGACTGACGACGAAGCCAGGGCCACTCGCGAGCCGATCGCCGAATCGCTCCTCCGCTCCCGCTTCGACGCGGAGCTGGGGCACGGCGAGTCGTATCAGCGGGACTACCAGTCCTACGAGGCGGCGCGGATCGCCGAAGGCGTCCCGATTGACGACGAACACTTCTACGATGACTTCGAGGCGGGCCGCTTGCCGATCGCGACTCGGCCGGGAGCCGAGGAATGGTACGTCGGCGTCCCGAGACGCAAGATCTCGGCTTATATGACGACCCAGGGACGAGCTTGGGGCTGCTTCATCGCTGGTGTCGGTGCGATGGGCACGGCGCTCGTCTTCGCCTGGCGGGACTTGCGGAGACGGAGGGTCTGACCCGTCATCGGCCACGGGCGGCATACTGGCCGCCGGACTGCTCGGCAATCTTGCGGAGCCCATCGCCAGCCGCGCCGTTGGCCAGGTCGACGCAATGGATCGGCACTTTCTTCGGGTTCGACCGCGCGGCCGATTCGACCGTCCCGTCCGGGAAGGCCCCGTCGGAGAGGAGGAAGACGGCGTCGGGCCTCATCGCCAACGCGAGGGCCAGCGAGGATCGCGGGTCGGTCGGGCCTTCGGGCTCGACCAGTGAGAGCCATTTCGAGAGCAGGGCTTTCGAAGGATAGTCGGCGGCCTTGGGCAATTCGCCGGGCATCGGGACGGGCTGGTCGTTGTAGAAGATCACCTTGAATCGTTGGGGCGATTGCAAGGCGTTGACGCTCCGACGGAGTTCGGCCTTGGCCCGGTCGAGTCGGTCCTCGTCGCCCATACTGCCGGAGCAGTCGACGACGTAGATGAAAAGCTGACCCTGGGCCTTGATCCCGAAGAAGGTCGACTGTCGCCAGGGAGGCACCTGCGACCAGTCGACCTCGCCGTCATAACGTTCTTTCCCGGTCGACTTGCCGCGTGCCTTGTCCATGGCCTCGGCCGACATCACGACCGGCCCGAGGGTCTCGGCCTTCGGCTTCGCGGCCGGCACCTTGGGGATCGACCCGGCTTTGGGTTTGGAAGAAGGCTGGGCTTCAGACCTCGGCGGCTCCCCCTCCCCTCTCGTCGCCTGGGCACCGGCTTCCACGGCGACGAGTGCCAGGGCGAGGAGTGCGGCCCCCGTCGAGATCTGATCGGAGTGGCGTCGCCGCATCCGGCCCCCTTTCGCATTCACGTCGGCCCGACGATCCCGGGCCGATCGCGTCAACGTCGATTCACGATACAACGCGGAGGCGACGAAGGCCAGGCATCTGCCGATCTGGACCACATCCGTGGGGGACGAGGGGGGTCGCCGCGCCCCGGAAACTGTGTTAGGTTGACGGCGTTCGAACGGCCCCGGCATCCCGGCCCGTCCCGCCCAGGGACTACGCAGTCTCGTTTCTCCCAAGCCTTGAGGAGTCCCCGGCATGTGGGGCATCGACGCCGCCGGCCTGATGGCGCTTCTGTTCACCCTGGCGACCCTGGTGGTGCTCGAAGGGCTCCTCAGCGCCGACAATGCCTTGGTCCTGGCCGTCATGGTCAGGCACCTGCCCAAGGTCCAGCAGAAGCGGGCACTACGCTATGGCCTGCTCGGCGCGTTCGCCTTCCGGCTGATCGCCGTTGTCTTCGCCTCGACGCTGCTCCAGTACTGGATCCTCAAGGCGACCGGCGGCATCTACCTGCTCTTCATGGCCATCGCGCACCTCGCCCACGGCGAGGATGACCCCGAGTCCGAGCGCCCTTCGCGATTCGGCAAGGGGTTCTGGGGGACCGTCGTGGGGGTCGAGGTCACCGACATCGCATTCTCGATCGACTCGATCCTCGCCGCCGTGGCGACGGCCGAGGCGATCCCCAGGCGCTACGGCAGCATCCCGCTCTTCGACATCCCCGGCGTGAACGTGACGGTCGACCTGAAGCTGCTGGTGATCTACATCGGCGGGATCCTCGGCATCGTCGCCATGAGGTTCGTCGCCGGCTATTTCCTGATCCTCCTCGACCGATTCCAGGGGCTGGCCCGAGGGGCGTATTACCTCGTCGGCTGGATCGGCATGAAGCTCGTCGGCGATGGCCTGCACGATGCTGTCCACCCCGGCTTTGCGACCGAAGCGGGGAATTGGCGCGAAGGCCTCCCGGCTTGGGCCCATCAGATCCCCCTGGAGATCCACCCCGCGCTGTTCTGGGGCGTCATGGCCTTGATCGTCGTCGTCTCGATGGCCTCGAAGCCCAGGCGGAAGCCCGGAAAGGACGGTCCCAAGCAGTCCCCGCCAGGCGGTTTTACAGCGGCCGAGCGACCCAAGGTGGCCGGTTCGCCCCTGCACGAGGCACGGTGAGCGGCCCGGACCCGGCTCGACCGGTCAAGGGAACGCGGTGTTGAGGATCCAGGCGAGTCGGACACCGGCCATGGCGAGCCGACGCTCGGCCAGCGGCAAGTAGGCGTCCTGATAAGCCTGGCCGAGCTTCGCCCCCTTCTTCAACTCGGCCTGATCGGCTGGGTTCCGGTAGGCGAGCCTGGCGAGGGCGAGGCTCTCGTCGGCCCATTCGGGCGGCCCTCCCCGACACCATGATTGGGAAAGTTCGGGCGTGATCTGCTTGGAGATCAGGTCGACCCACTCGGCCTCGGTCTTCATGTCGTGCTCGATCATCCCCGAGTCCCAGACCCGGTGCAGGTTCGAGCCCCGGTCGAAGAACTGGACCTGGAGGTCGTTGCCGCCCCGGTCGGCCCGGTGCCCGACGTGGACCGGCTGGTGCATGTCCTGGACGAAATGCACCAGGAACTTCAGGGCCTTCTGACGCTCGATCCGGGGCGCGGCCGGATCGGCCAGGATCTTGCGGAAGTCGTCGATCTTGGTGATGACGCAGCCTTCTTCCGGGATGAACTTGGGGTCGTACTTCGGCTCGGTGATCGGGATGTTGATGTAATGCCAGGGGCCCGACTCGGGGAAGTCGCGGCGGACCTCGTCGGCCCAGGTCGAGACGTCGGCCAGCGACTCGCCGGGCTCCAGGAGCGAGGCGACCGCCGCCTTCGCCGCGGGGGTGAGCCGGCCTTCGGCGATCTTGCCGGCGACCCGGTGGCCGATCCGACCCCAGGCCCAGGCCGTTCCCGTCGTCAAAACGGCCACCAACGACGCCCACGCCAGCACCCGGAAGGCCTTCGCCCGGACGATCTTGCTCATCGATTTCGCCCCATCGTGACATCGACTTGCGCCGGAGATTTGGCCTTGCGGCCCAGGACCCAGCATAGGCGCGACCCGCCCCGCTTTGCTACTGTGATCCGTCGAGGGGAGCCCGGCGCGCCGGGCGTCCGACCTCGTCGAATCATTCCGTCTCCGCCAGGAACGCAAAGCGATGGCCGGCCTCGAGCCTTATTCCCCTTGCCCTTGCGGCAGCGGTCAGAAGTTCAAGTGGTGCTGCCACAAGGTCGAGTCGTACGCCGACAAGGCGCAGCGGCTCTTCGAGGGCGGCCAGGCCGGTGCGGCGATCAAGACGCTCGACGAGGGGCTTCGCAAGGAGCCCGGGAACCCCTGGCTGCTCACCCGCAAGGCGATCATGCAGATCCGCCAGGGAGAGCCCGAGCCCGCCAAGGAGACCCTCCGCGAGGTCCTCCGCAAGAACCCTCGACACTTCGGTGCCCTGGTCCTCCTGACCCGCTGCGTCCTGGAGACCGAGGGGCCGGTCAATGGCGCGGGGATGTTCCAGGAAGTGCTCGCATCGGTCGAGGCCGATCGACAGCCGCAACTGGCCGGGCTCGCGAGGGTCGTCGCCCTCCTGCTGGGCGAGGCCCGGCACGTCCCAGCGGCCATCAAGCACCTCGAACTCGTCGCGGCCCTGGGCGACCCCGAACAGGCGGCCGCATCGGCCTTGCGGAGCATCGAGGGGAACCCTGGTATCTCCCCCTGGCTGAAGGATCGACTCGAGCTGGCCGAGGCCCCGAGCCACCTCGACGGCGACGCACGGAGGCGGTTCGACGAGGCCCTCCGCATGGCCTCGTCGGGCCTCTGGGCCCCCGCCGCCGGCGCGTTCGACTACCTCGCCGCGCACGAACCCGGGGGGGCGGCCGACTACAACCTGGGCCTTTGCCGCCTCTGGCTCGGCGACGATTCCGGCGCCGTCGGCCCGCTCCGCCGCCGGTCCCGCCAGCTCGGCCACACGCCCGAGGCGGTCGACCTCGAGGCCCTCGCCCAGCAAATCGAGCCGATCCAGCCCGACGACCGCGTCGAGCACGTCGAGCTCACCTGGCCGCTCCGCAACCGCGAGAAGTTGGTGGAGGCCCTCCGAGCGAAGCCCGACGTCTTCGACGAGGGGACCGTCCCCCCCGACCCGGAGGCCCCCGAATCGGACGAGGTCGAATCTTTTGCCCTCCTCGACCGGCCGGTGATCGCCAACCACGACGGGGTGGGTCTCGAGCCCGATCAGATCCCCAGGATCCTCGGCCGGGTCTCCATCGGCCACGTTCTCGCAGCGTTGGAGACTCACGACGATGGTCGGGTCGACGCGCTGGGCGATCGCTTCACCGCGATGGCCGGATCGTCGATCGCCCCCGCCCACCCGAGGACCAAGGTCCTCGGCGAGGACTCGCGATCGACCCTGGCCCTGGTCTGGGAATGGCTCTATCCCGCCGGGATGGACCCGAAGCAGGCCGAACGCCTGGACGCCGAGCAGCGGGTGCGGATGCTCCGCGACGTCTGGCCGAAGACGCCGATGCCATTCCTCCATTTCCGCACGCCCGAACAGGCCGCCGGCCAGCCCGATGCCGCCCTGCCCCTTCGCGCCGCGCTCTGCCAGTATGAGCAGGACCGCGAACTGGAGAAGGCCGGGCTCGATTTCGCCGACCTCCGCCGCCACCTCAAGGTCGATCCCGAGCCAGCCATCGACCCTGCGGTCGTGGACGTCGCCAAGGTTCCCCTGGCCAGACTCGCCTCGATCTCTGCCGACCGGCTCGACGACGAACAACTCGTCCAGTTCTACCGACGCTCCCGTCGGGCGATGATCGCCCCGGCGATGGAAGCTGCCGCGCTGGCGGTGGCAGCCCGCCCGGCCCTCTTCGAGCAGGGGAAGGTCGAATCCGTCTCGGTCTTCACCGACCTGGCGAGCCTGGCCTCCGCCAGGGGCGAAAAAGCCGAAGCCCAGGCCTATCTCGACCGGGGACGTCATGCCGATTCGCCGGCGAGGAAGGGCCCGAACGCACCGCTCTGGGACATGATCGAAGTCCGCCTCAAGGCCCGATCCGAGCCGCCCGAAACCTGGGTCCCCGACCTCGCGGTGGTCCTCGAACGTTACGCCTCGGACCCGATGGCCAACCAGGTCATCCTCATGAATCTGGTCGAGATCGGCCTGGTGAGGATGTCGCCCAACCCAGACAACCCGGAAGACATCCTGCTCGACAGCCGGCCGCTCCAGGCGGTCCTGGCCGAGTACGGGCCGAGGGTGACCACCGCCTCGGGTCGGCTCGGGGTTTCGGCGACCAAGCCGGACCTCTGGACCCCCGGGGGCCCGGCCTCAGGATCGGGGGGAGGACTCTGGACCCCGGGTTCCGGTTCGCCAAGCCAACCGCACGGCGAGAAGCCCAAACTGATCATCCCCGGCCGCTGAGAGGGTCGATGCGCGAGGCCACCCCGAAGAGGATCACCTGGATCGCCTTGGCCGGATTGCTCGCCCTGGCGAGCGCCGGCCTGGCCTTCTGGACACTTTTCAGCAAGGTGGACGAGGACGACCCCGCCCGCTGGTCCAGGCCGGCCGCGAGGCCCGACGCGGAAAACTCGAAATCGGCCCCGGGGAACCGCAGGAGGATCTACGACGCCTTCCCGCCCCTGACCCGCTTCGGCGTCGACTCGGCCGAGGAAGCCGGGGACACTATCGAGGATGGCGAATCAGTCCTCGGGGTCGAGATCGACGGGCAGGCGAGGGCTTACCCGTTGAATAGGCTCGGCCAGCCGGGGAGCGAGGTCGTCAACGACGTCCTCGGCGGCCGGCCGATCGCCGTGACGTTCTGCGGGCTCTGCGAGACTCCCCTGGTCTTCTCTCGCCGGGTCGGCGAAAGGACGCTCACCTTCCGCGTCTCCGGCGAGCTCTACGATGCGAATATGCTGATCGAGGACGTCGAGACGCGGTCGAGTTGGGTTCAGATCCTCGGCAAGGCCGTCGACGGGTTGCTCCGGGGGACGACCCTGGTTCGGCTCGCGGTGACCTGGACCACCTGGAAAACCTGGAAAGCCGGGCATCCCGGCTCGACGGTCGTTCGACTGACCCGGGGTACGAAGAAGTATTCGGCCGACCAGCTCGGCTCGACCCCTTCGAAGAAACGCACGTTCCGGGAACTTCTCCAGTGGGGACTGGCCGAAGGCGAGGAGGCCCGGTCCTGGCCGTTCTCGGGACTCGCCCGGCAGGTGGTCGTCAACGACGTTTTCGCAGGCCGTCCTCTCCTCCTGGTCTTCGAAACCGAATGGCCGGCGCCGGTCGCTTTTGATCGCAACGTCGATGACCGAGTGCTGGCATTTCGTAAGGAGGCCGACGGCCGTTTGGTCGACGATGCGACGGGCTCGGACTGGGAGGCCACAACCGGTCTCGCCGTCCGTGGTCCCCTGGCTGGCAGTCGCCTGGCTCCCGTCGCAGGGACCATCGCGGCGACCGCGATCTGGCGTACATTCCACCCCCGCACCGAGTCCTGGTCGCCGGAGTCCGAACCGCAGCGACCCTGAAACGACCAGACCCATCTGACGCGTCCAGGGGCAACGTCAATCCGCGACCGGGTACTGAAATTGTTTAATTTCAGTCCCAATTGTGCTTGCTTTCTCAGGAAATTTCGCGGATTATCGAAGAGGATTGCCGCCGCCCGTGCCCTTGACAATCGTCACGAAGCCTCGCGGGGGTGATCCTGGGCAGAGGGGTCGTGCCTGACTGCCCGTCCTCGTGAGTGGGGCGGATTCATTACAAACAAGCGAGTGTTAACGTCGCTTTCGTTGGCGACTTTCCTGATCGCGACCGTCGGGCTCCTGTCTGGCTGCGAGGCCGGCAGTGGGCAGATCCCCCTCGCGAACGTCCCCCCTCCGCCCCCCGGATTCGCCTCGACCAACATAGATGCGAAGCTCCCCGGCGGCGCAAGTCCAACCGACGCCAACTCCCGAAGGCAGTGAGTCGGTCGGTCCTCGGCGGACGGTGGCTGACTTTCGCGGGCGACTCGACCTCCCCTGCGAGATGCTTTCGGCCCAAAGGCCGTTCAGGCTGCCCGAGAGGCCGCACGTCGCGCCCAATGCACCAACAACCTGAAGTAACTCGGGTTGGCCATGCACAATTATCACTCTTCGGTTGGCACTTTCCCACCCGGCGGCGTGAACACCGGCAACGTCGAAGGCGGCCCCGGCTCGACAGGCGCCTGAGGCAACTGGAGCGCCCAAGCCATGATGCTCCCCTACATGGAACTGGGGACCATCTACAACGCTTGCAACTTCAGCGTCGCGAACCAGGGCTACGGTTCGGGCACCGACGGTGCGATGAACTCGACGGCCACCCGGACGACGGTCAACACGTTCCTCTGCCCGTCCTCGCCGCGGCTCAGGGGGGCCAATTATGGGACCTATTACGGGGCCCCTTTTCCCAACAACAACTACTTCGCCTCGGTCGGCTCGAGCCTCTGCCAGTACGGCGGTAATCCGGCCGGAGTGGCCTACACTTCGGGCACCGGTTCGGCCGCTCCTAACGGGGTCTTTCAGGTCTTCGGCCCCACGCTGGGGATCGTGGACATCCTGGACGGCACCTCGAACACGATCGCCTTCGGCGAATGGCGGACAGGCGACGGCGACCAGAACAAGCTCTCCGTCTCGCAGGACGTGATCCGAGTCAGCGGCTCGATCCCGGCTGGCATGTCGCTCGGGCCGACCATGAGCATGCCGCTCGGCGGTGCCTACCTCAACACGTGGCTCCAGGGGTACGCGGGCTCGGCCCAGGGCACGGTCGGGTCTGCGAATAACTGGAGCGGCCTCGGCCAATTCTGGTGCCAGGGGCTCTTCGGAGACGCCGTAGGCAGCATCCTCACGGCTCCCAACAGCAACTATCCCAACTGCGCGGTCTACCAATACGGCGGCGACAACGACGGATCTTACGGCAACTACGGCCTGAGCAGATACCACTCGGGCGGGGCCAACGTGATGATGGCCGATGGCTCGGTCCGGTTCCTCAAGGCGACGACCAACCAGGTCACCGTCTGGCAAATCGCCTCCCGGGCGCAGAATGAGGCCGTCAGCTCCGACTCTTACTAACGCCTCTCTTCAACATCGAACACTTAGGCCCCGGTGGGAGTTGCACCCGACTCCCACCGGGGTTTCTAACTGCGCCGAGGTCGACGGCCTGGAGAATTCCAAGCGATTCGAGGGAGGAAAGTACGGCGTCGAGCGTTTCGAAGCTTGCGGCGAAACCCATTCGCCTGACGCACGATTTGAAGGTCGATTCTCCAGGAGGTGACTGGGTCATCCCCTGTCGAACGATCTTCGTAAGCGCCTCCTCGACGCCATCGACCACCCCGAGGGCTACCGGAAGAAGATCGCCGATCGTTTCTCTGTTAACACTTCGCTCATCACGAAGTTGCCCAAGCTCCGGCGTGAGAGCGGATCTTTCGAGCCCATGCCCCGCGGCGGCGGGGTCGAGCCGACGCTCGACCGGGATGCCTCGGATCGGCTCCGCAAGCTCGTCGAGGAAACCCTCAATGCCACCCTGGAAGCGCTCACGCGGGAGATGGGCGTCCCTGGCAGCCGGATGGCAGCCGACCACCAACCTCGGCGACGAGTCCCTCTACAAGAAAGGCGACGGAATCAAGCCGGCCGAGGTCGATCAGGCGGTCGACCTCGGTCGTTTCAGGTGGACCAGGAGCGTGGCGATGTCGGCCGGGTTGATCCCGCTGATCCGCCCGGCCTGGCCGAGCGAGCGCGGGCGGACCCGGTTGAACTTCTCGCGGGCCTCGGCCCGGAGCTGCGAGATCCCCAGGTAGTCGAGCTCGACCGGCAGGGGTTTGCCCTCCAGCCGGCGGAACCGCTCGACCTGGTCGGCCTCGCGGTCGATATAGCCGCCGTACTTCGCCCCGATCGTTACCTGCTCGACCGCCGAGGCGTCGTCCGAAAGGTCGAGGAGCGGCGGGTGCAATGCCACCAATTCATCCCAGGTCGTCGGCGGTCGGCGGAGGACCTGGGCCAGGCTCTCGCCGCCGACGCGGGTCGAGTTCAGCTCGCGATCGAGCCGCTCGATCCGGCCTCTGCGAGCCTCGAAGCGTTCCCAACGAGCGTCGTCGACCAGGCCGATCGACCGGCCCAGGGTCGTCAGGCGGAGGTCGGCGTTGTCGCTCCGCAGGAGCAGGCGATATTCGGCCCGGCTCGTGAACATCCGATAAGGCTCGTCGACCCCTCGCGTCACCAGGTCGTCGACCAGCACGCCGATGTAGCCTTGCGAGCGGTCGACGACGAAGGGCGGCTCCCCCTTCACCAGGAGGGCGGCGTTGATCCCGGCGACGAGGCCTTGCGCGGCGGCCTCCTCATACCCGGTCGTGCCGTTGATCTGGCCTGCGAAGAAGAGACCGGTCACGGCCTTGGTCTCGAGCGTCGCGCCCAGCTGGGTTGGAGGGGCGTAATCGTACTCGACGGCGTAGCCGTACCGCATGATCTCCGCGCATTCGAGGCCGGGAATCATCGGGATCAAGGCGTCCTGGACGTCGCGCGGGAGGCTGGTGGAGATCCCGTTGCAGTAGTACTCCAGGGTCGTCCGCCCCTCGGGCTCCAGGAAAATCTGGTGCGATTCGCGGTCGGCGAACCGGACGACCTTGTCCTCGATCGACGGGCAATAGCGCGGGCCGGTCGACTCAATCTGTCCCGAATACATCGGGGCCCGATGCAGGTTGGCCCGGATCAGGTCGTGGGCTTCGGGCGTCGTTCGGGTGATCTGGCATTCCATCTGCGTCTGCTCGACCCGGCCGGTCAGGAAGGAGAACGGCGAGGGTTCGAGGTCGCCCGGCTGGGGCTTGACCCTGGCGAAGTCGATCGTCCGGCCGTTGATCCGCGGCGGCGTCCCCGTCTTGAACCGCTTCAGCTCGAAGCCGAGCGAGCGGAGGCTGGCCGAAAGCCCCTCGCTGGACGCGTCGCCCGCCCGCCCGCCCGCCGTCTTGACCTCCCCGGTGTGCATCAACGCTTGGAGGAACGTCCCGGTCGTCACCACGACGGCCCCGGCCCGGTAGGTCGCCCCGCCCCGGCAGCGCACGCCGACGATCCGTCCCGCTTCGACGGCGAGCGACTCGACCATCTCCTGGCGGAGCGACAGGCGCTCCTGCCGCTCGACGGTGAGCTTGGCGAGGGCCTGATACGCCTTCTTGTCGGCCTGGGCCCGGGGGCTGTGCATCGCGGGCCCTTTGCCCCGGTTGAGCAGCCGGAACTGGATCGCCGTGGCGTCGATCAGCAACCCCATCGCGCCGCCGAGGGCGTCGACCTCGCGGACGATCTGCCCCTTGGCGACGCCGCCGATCGCCGGGTTGCAGCTCATCTGGCCGACGGCGTCGGCATTGATCGTCAGCAACGCCGTGCGGAGGCCCATCCGGCTTGACGCCAGGGCCGCTTCCAGCCCGGCATGGCCCGCGCCGACGACGACGACATCATGAATGTAAGGGTCGGTCCGGTGGACGGGCATCGGTTCCGCTCGGGGGGTCGGACGAGCCATTCGGGTCGGTCCATCCTACCCGATCGGCCGTCGAACCGGAACGCGACCGCTTGCGAGTCGGGCTCACGCTCGGCTACGCTCTGGCGATGGGCCGACGGGCGGGCGACGGTTCCGCCAATGACAACGATCGAGCCCGGCCCCCCTCTGAAGGAATTGATCCGATGGCCGAAACGCGCAAGGGCGAAGTGACGATGAAGGGCAACCCGGTCGAGCTGGTCGGCCCCAAGCTCAAGGCGGGCGAGACCGCGCCGGACTTCGCCTGTGTCGACGGGGACATGGGCACGGTGAACTTGAAGACCTCGGCCGGCAAGGTCCGCTTCTTCAACGTGGTCCCCTCGCTCGACACGCCGGTTTGCAGCATCCAGACGAAGAAGTTCTCCGAGGAATTTGCCAGCCTCGGCGACAAGGTAGCCGCCTTCACGGTGAGCCTCGACCTCCCGTTCGCCCAGAAGCGGTTCTGCACGGACAACAAGATCGAGAACCTCGTCAACCTGTCCGATACCCACAACCACAGCTTCGGCGAGCATTATGGCGTATTGATCAGCAGCCTGCCGATCCCCTTGCTGGCCCGCGCCGTCTTCGTGGTCGACGCCAAGGACATGATCCGCTACGTCGAAGTCGTGCCGGAGATCGCCTCCGAGCCGAACTACGAGGCCGCACTCGCCGCCCTGAAGTCGACCACGGGGGCCTGAGCCTCGCCGGATGCAACACCCTCGGCCCGGAGCCTGCCATGCTCGCGCGATTCGCGACCGTATTCCTCGTCGTGGCCGGTCTTACAAGGGCCGCCGAAGGCCAGGCGCTCGGGGGCTACGGGGCGGGGGTCGGTCCGGGGATTGGGATGGCGGGTGGTGGCGGCGGCGCGATGGTCGTCCCCTACTCGGGGATGGCCGAGGGGTTCATGCCCTCGCGATCGGGCGGGGGATCGCTGGCCTTCCGGCCTCGACCCTCGGCGACGTTTGGCGCGTCGATCCCCTCGACGAGCCTCGCCCCGGCGGCGGGCGGGATGGGCCGGAGGCCAGGGGCCTCGATCATGCCCCGAGCGCTGGGGAGGATGAAGACTGGCCCGGGGATGGGGGTGACGCCCCCCCGGATCGGCTACCCCTTCCGCCAGCCGCCGAGTCCCGGAGGTTCTTCCTCCGGCCTCGGCTCGATGCCGATGTGACCCGGCTTCAGGGGACCTTCGCCTCGGAAGGGCGGAACGGCCCGGACTCCGTCGGCGGCGGCGGGGGACCCGGGATCGCCGGAGGATGCTCGTTGAACTGGCAGCCGACGGCGCGTTCGAGGGAGGCGAGCGCCTTGCCCAGCTCCCCCTCGACCTGCGCCACCTGGACCCGGACCTGCAAAGCCTCGCGCTGGGCCGAGAGCAGGCTCGGCAGGTCGACGTTTCCAGCCGCGTAGTCCTTCCCCGTTAGTTCCAGCGATTGCTCGGCCCGGGGGAGGATCGCCTCGGCCAGGAGCTTCCGAACCCCCTCCTGGACGCGGGCTTGGGTCATGAAGTCGTAGATCTCGGAGTAGGTCTCGTCGCGCTGGGCCTCATAGAGCTTGGCGTCGGCGATGGTCCGCTCCTGGGCCTCGCCGACCCCCGCGCGATATTTGGCCCGGTTCACCGGCAGGTTGAAGCCGACGAAGAGGCCGACGTTGGGGTTGCCGCTGGCGGTCCTCGGCGTCACGGCGTTGGTCTTCTCCATGTCCATGTAAGTCAGGCCGAGGGTTAGGTTGGGGTAGGCCCGCTTGCGGGCCAGCTCGACGGCCTGCTCGTCGCGGGCGATCGCCGAGAGCCGTCCCTTCAGCTCGGGCCGGGCGGCGATGGCCAGTTGATAGAGCCGCTCGACCTGGGTGGGGACGTCGACCAACGGGGCGTCGGCCAGGGCCCGGAGGTCCGACTCGGGGCCGACGTGGAGCTGCCTGGCCAGCGCCGCGCGGGCGGTGGCGATGGTGGCCGAGGTGTTGGCCAGGTCGCGGTCCAGCTCGCTGATCAAGACCCCCGCGCGGAGGACGTCCTGCGGGCTCCCCCCCGCCTCGACCCGCTGGCCGGCCTTCTCGCGGAACGCCTCCAGGATCACGCGGTTCTCTCGGAGGATCGCCTCGACCTTCTGATTCGCGTAGAGGTCGAAATACGCCCGCTTGACGGCCAGGATCGCGTCGAGCTGGGCTGCCGCCAGCTCGGCGAGGGCCACGTCGACGTCCCTCGCCGCGACCTGCCCCCGGACTCGCAACGTCCCGACCCAGGGGAACTGCTGGGCGAGCGTCAAGTTGTACGGGTTATAACCCATCAGCGAATACTGGGGGGCGACGCTCGGGATCGGGAAGACCGTGTTCGAAGCCACCGGGTCATCCAGGGCCGTAACCTGGGGCAGGCGGTGCTTGAGCGACTCGACGTTGTGATAGGCCGCCTGCACCGTCCGATTCTCGATCAAGGCCCGGCGGATGTAGGCGTCGACCGGCTGGGGCCCCGCGAGTTCGGGGGAGATCGGCATCGGCCCCGCCAGGGCCATCAAGTCGGCGGACGGCACGCGGGACGGGCCGACCTGCGGGAGGTCCGGACTCCGATGGGCCGTCCCCGCGCAACCGACCGGGGAGGCAACCAGGAGTGACGCCAGGACGATTGACCAGCTTCGGGGCACGGGACGGACTCCTTTCCACTCGCCGGCGCGACGAGCCTCGATCAAGATCGGTCGTCAAGCCCGCCCACTTGTGCCGGATCGGCGAAATCAGCCGATCGTATTGGATCGACTGACTCAACTCTTCCTAACTCACCACTTCGACTGAAGACCCCAGTTTGTCACTTGCCTGGATCGGCGGTCGTCCTATAATCCTGAAGGTCTCTGAATGCCGATCACGGCAAGGTGCCACGATGCTTGGATCACGTCCTAAAGTCCGGCTTTCCTGTCTCGCCTTGATGGCGATGGTGGGATGGCTCGGCTGGAGCGGACGAGGCGAAGGTCGCCCTATCGGTGTCCAGGCTCGAACCTGTTGCGAGACCACGCCGCCCGCGACTTTCACGTGCTGCTGCTGCCCGGCGACCAATCGGGCGATGGCCCCGTCTTCGGATCCCGGGGGATGGTCGGACCTGGGCCTGCCTTGCGATTGTCAGGTCGACCGGCCGTCGGATGCCGCCTCGAAGCCCATCCCGCCCGTTGCTCGGGACGAGACTCGGCCCGTCGGCAAACCCTATGGCTTGACGGAAACCCCATTCCCCGCTCGCGTCCCCTCATCCGATACTCGCGCGACATCGTGGGTTCCGAAGCCGTCAGCACATCCACTCGACCTCCTCACGAACCGGCTTCTTACCTGACTTGACCTGGAACGTCGGGCTGCGAGTTTGCCTCGTTGTCCACCGTCGTCCGCGTCCTGTCATCCGAAGCGCGTTCCGCGATAACACGTCGACGTCCGGCCGTCTCAGCCGGATCGACGTGGGAGGTGTTTGGCACATGGCTCCCAATGATTCGACTTTATCCAGCCAGGGTCCTCGCCCGACCGGCTGGTCCAAGCTCCGGTTGATTCTCAAGGTGATCGAGATCCGCCTTCGATTCGTCGCCCTGATGGCGATTACCGGATTCGGCTTCGCCTACTGGGACGAGATCTCCGCCCGTTACGAAAAGTGGCGACGGCCCGCCGAGGGCCTGCATGCCACAGCCTCGGCCGGGGTCGAGTTCTATTGCCCGATGCATCCGAGCGTCGTGCAGGCCGACCCCGGTTCCTGCCCGATCTGCGGGATGCCGCTGGCCAGGCGGAAGGTCGGCGCGAAGCTGGCCCTGCCAGAAGGGGTGACGGCCCGGGTCGTCCTCGAACCCGGCCGGATTGTCCAGGCGGGCATCCGCACGAGCGAGGTCGGCTACGCTCCGCTGGAGCGGACCTTGACGACGGTCGGCTACGTCGCGTTCGACGAGCGTCGGCTCGCCACGATCGCCTCGAAGGTCCCCGGCAAGTCGCGGGTCGAGACCCTCTTTGCCGACTACACGGGGAAAGTCGTGGCGGCGGGCGAGCCCCTGGCCGAGCTTTATAACCCCGAACTCGCCCAGGCCGTCCAGGAGTTGCTGATCGCGAAGCGCTCGGAACGCGGCTCGAACGCCCCGCAAGGCGTGGCGGCCCGCGCCCTGCTCGGCGACCGCGTCGACCTCGTCCGGCTGGCGACGGAGAAGCTCCTCCGGTGGGGGATCGGCCACGACCAGGTCGAGGCGATCCTGAAGGAGGGGAAGGCCGAGGTGAAGGTGCCGATCCTCTCGCCGATCGGCGGGACGGTCGTCAAGAAGAACGTCGTGGCCGGGCAGGAGGTTGGCGAAGGCTACCCGATGTTCGAGGTCGCCGACCTCTCGCGGGTCTGGATCCAGGCCCAGGTCTTCGAGCACCAGCTCGGCCTGGTCCACGAAGGGCAGGCGGCCGAGGCGACGGTCGACGCGTTTCCGGGCGAGGTCTTCCCCGGCGTCGTCGCCTTCATCCAGCCGACGGTCGACCCGACGACCCGGACCGTCGAGGTCCGTTTCGACCTGGAAAACCCCGGCCGGAAGCTCCGACCCGGCATGTTCGCCACGGCCACGCTCAAGGCTCCGGTCGCCGATTCCCCCGCCTTCCTGGCGAAGCGGGCCAAGGCGAAGGTATCGCCCCGGGGCCGACTGGCCAGCCTGACCGTCGAGGAGCAGAAGACCTGCCCCGTGACGAACCTGAAGCTTGGCGCGATGGGCGAGCCGGTCCCCTCGGAGATCGAGGGCCGGAAGGTCTGGACCTGCTGCGACGCCTGCCCGCCGAAGTTGAAGGCCAGGCCCGCCGTCTACCTCGCCCGTCTCGCCCCGCCGCCCGACGACGCGGTCCTCACCGTCCCCGAGTCGGCCGTGATCGACACCGGCCGCCGCCAGGTCGTCTACGTCGAGGCCGAGCCCGGCGTCTTTGAAGGCAGGGCCGTGGTCCTCGGCCGGAGGGTCGGCGACCGATACCCGGTCTTGGAGGGGCTCGCGCCCGGCGAGAAGGTCGCCGCCGCCGGGGCCTTCCTGATCGACGCCGAGAGCCGGCTCAACCCGGGCCAGGCCCCCGCCTCGACAGGCCCATAACGCGGCCTTCGGTCCTTCTTCTTCGATCCGAGGTCTCCGATCTCGGATTGTCGCCGCATCCCCAATCGTCCGAGGTCCGGGTCCATGATCGAGTGGGTCATCGAGTGGTCGATCCGCAACCGCTACCTCGTCATCCTCGCCTCGCTGGCGCTGGGGTTGGCGGGGGTCCGCGCCCTGATGACGATGCCGGTCGACGCAATCCCCGACCTCTCGGAGAATCAGGTCATCGTCTTCACCGACTGGATGGGTCGAGGACCCCAGGAGGTCGAGGATCAGGTCACCTACCCGCTCTCGGTGAACCTCCAAGGGCTTGCCGGGGTGAAGGTCGTCCGGTCGTCGAGCGAGTTCAACTTCTCGATGATCACCATCATCTTCGATGATGCGACCGACTACTATTTCGCCCGCCAGCGCGTCCTGGAGAAGCTCTCGATCGCCACCACCTTCCTCCCCAAGGGGGTGACGGCCTACCTCGCGCCCGACGCCACGGCGGTCGGGCAGATCTACTGGTACACCCTCGAAGGCGAGGGGCGTGACCTCGGCGAGCTGAGGTCGCTCCAGGACTGGTACGTCCGGTACCAGCTCGCCAGCGTCCCGGGCGTGGCCGAGGTTGCCGGGGTCGGCGGGGCCCCTCGCGAGTACCAGGTCGACCTCGACCCCAACAAGCTCCGGGCCTATGGCGTGACCCTCGGCGAGGTCGACGCGGCGATCAGCCGGTCGAACTCGTCCGTCGGCGGCCGGGTGATCCACCAGGGGAACGCCGAGTACCTGATCCGATCGGTCGGCTGGATCGAAGGGCTCGACGACATCCGCCGGGCCGTCGTGTCACGCCGGAAGAACGGCACGCCCGTCGACGTGGGGATGCTCGGCACGGTCCAGATGGGCCCCGGGTTCCGGCGGAGCGTCCTGGAGAAGGACGGCCGCGAGGTCGTCGGCGGCGTGGTCCTGATGCGCTACGGCGAGAACCCGCTGGAGGTCACGAAGAAGGTCAAGGAGAAGGTGACGGCGATCCAGGCCGGCCTGCCGAAGGGGGTGCGGATCGTCCCGTTCTATGATCGGACCCCGCTGATCCATCAGGCCCTGGAGACCGTCGGCGCGACCGTCAAGGAGGAGCTGATCGTCTGCACGATCGCCATCCTCCTGGTGATGGGACACATTGGCAACGCCTTCGTGGTGGCGATCACCTTGCCGATGGCGATCCTCTTCAGCTTCCTCATGATGCGGCTCTTCGGCATGTCGTCGAACATCATGAGCCTGGCCGGGATCTCGATCAGCGTGGGGATCTTGATCGACCAGGCGGTCGTCATGGGCGAGAATGCCGCCCACCACCTGACCCGCCACTTCGGCACCGAGCCGATTCGCGGCGACACGACCGAGATCGTCGTGAAGGCCTGCCGGATGGTCGGCCGGCCGATCTTCTTCTCGGTCCTGATCACGATCCTCTCCTTCCTCCCCGTCTTCGCCCTCTCCGGGCGCGAGGGGAAGCTGTTCCACCCGCTGGCCTTCACCAAGACCTTCGCCCTGCTCGGCGTGGCCCTGCTGTCGATCACCCTGGTCCCCGCGTTGATCCCGATCTTCCTCCGGGGGCGGATCAAGTCGGAGCGGGAGAACTGGCTGGTGCGGACGATGATCGGCGTCTTCGAGCCGATGCTCTCGTGGCTGATGGGCCGGACGACGCTGGTCTGCTGGCTCTTCGCGGTGATCCTCGGGCTGGGCTACGTCGCCTCGACGAAGCTCGGCCGCGAGTTCATGCCGGACCTCGACGAGCGGGCCCTGATGGACATGCCGACGACCGTCCCCCGGGCCTCGATCGCCGAGGCGACCCGCGACCTCCGCGTCCGCGACGAGGTCCTGCGCGGGTTCCCGGAGGTCCGGCAGGTCGTCGGCAAGGCGGGCCGTGCCGACACGCCGACCGACCCCTCGCCGCTCGACATGGTCGAGACCATCATCAACCTCCGAGACCCCCGCGCCTGGACTCGCCGGAAGCTCCGGTTCGAGGACGCGACCGCTCAAGTGAGCGTGACGCTCGACGCCCTCCTCGGCCGAGGGCTGATCCGCCCGACCCCGCCCGCCGACCGCGAGTCGCTCGTCGGCGAGGCGTCGATGGACGTGGCCACCCAGGTCGACCAGACCCTTCGCGCCCTCGCCGCCCGACGCCTCGCCGAGTTCGCCCCCGAACTCGGCCGGGCCCTGGTCGACGAGGGGATCGACGCCCTCCTCGGGCGACTCGCGCCCTCCTCGATCGCCCGGAGGCCGACTCCCGCCGAGCGCGAGGGGCTGGTCGACGAGCTGACGAGGGCCCACGGCGACCGCCTCGCCGCGCAGGTCCAGCCCGACGACGTGGGCGACCTCGTCCGCGAGGCGTCCCGGGGCCTCGTCGCCCTCGGGGTCCTGGTCGATCGCCCCGAGCTGCTCAACCCCCCGCCCCCGCTGATCGAGCGGGCGACCGAGGGCGTGGGCGACCTCCTCGGGATCGCCCGGCCGACCCTCACCGCCAGGATCGCCGAGACGCTGGCCGAAGCCCACGAGGCCCGGCTCGAAGTCCGGGTGAAGCGGATCGACGGCGAGGTCTTCGACCGCGCCGTGGGCGTGGCGACCTGGTCGGCCCTGGATGCCTTGATGAGGCTGGCGAAGGACCGGGCCATCGTCGCCCGCGAGCCGACGGCCGACGACCTGAAGGGCCTCCGGGCCTCGCTCGAACGGCCGTTCTTTGACCGCCTCCTGCTCCGGCACAAGACCAAGGCCGACCTCGTCGAGGAGATGAGCACGGCCTTGCAGATGCCCGGCTGGGGCAACAGCTTCACGCAGCCGATCGCCAACCGGATCGAGATGCTCTCCACCGGGGTCCGCCTCCCGGTCGCCGTCAAGGTCTTCGGCCCGAACCTCGACGAGATCCAGCGCGTCGCGGGCGAGGTCGCCGGCGTCCTCCGCAACGTCCGGGGGGCCGCGGACGTCTTCCCCGACCAGGTGACGGGCAAGGGGTATGTCGAGATCAAGATCGACCGGGCCAAGGCCGCCCGGCTCGGGATCAACGTCGGCGACGTGCAGGACGTGGTTGAGGTCGCCCTCGGCGGCCGACCCTTGACCACGACCGTCGAAGGCCGCGAGCGCTACCCGGTGCGGGTCCGCTATGCCCGCGACGCCCGCGACGACGTCGAGTCGATCCGGGAGATCCTCGTCGCCGCCCCGGGGATGAACGGGGGGGCCTCGAAGGGCGACGCGATGGGCCAAGGGACCGACCCGCCCGCCAACTCGGCTTCCGCCTCCACGCAGGTCCCGCTGGGGTCGGTCGCCGACGTCCGGGTCGTCGAGGGCCCCTCGATGATCAAGAGCGAGAATGGCCTGCTCCGCTCCTACGTCCAGATGCGGGTCAAGGAGGACCGCGACCTCGTCGGCTTCGTCGAGGAGGCCCGGCGGGTCGTCGCCGAGAAGGTCGCCGGCGGGTCGATCCGCCTGACCTCGGGGATGTACCTGGAGTGGGCCGGCACCTTCGAGCATCAGGTCCGGGCCAACCAGACCCTCCGCCTCGTCTTCCCGGCCGTGCTCGGGCTGATCGCCCTGCTGCTGTACCTGACCCACAAAAGCTGGACCGATGCCTTGCTGATGATGACCAGCGTGCTGGGGGCCCTGGCGGGCGGGGCGATCTTCCAGTGGCTCTTCGGCTTCAAGTTCAGCGTGGCGGTGCAGGTCGGCTACATCGCCTGCTTCGGCATGGCGGTGGAGACCGGTGTGGTGATGCTGGTCTACCTCCGCGAGGCGATCGAGGAGCGCGGGGGGCTCGCGGGGATCGACTCGGTCGAGGAGCTCCGGCGGGCGATCGTGGAGGGGGCGATCCACCGGCTCCGGCCCAAGCTCCTGACCGAGGGGGCCGCGATCCTCTCGATCGCCCCGATGCTCTGGGCCACCGGGGTCGGCTCCGAGGTCATCCGGCCGATGGCCGCCCCGGTCCTCGGGGGACTCCTGATCGCCGACGAGGTCATCGACGTCTTCCTCCCCGTCCTCTACTTCGCCATCCAGAAGCGGCACTGGGCGAAGCTCCACCCCGGCGGTATCGTGGAGGGACACGGGCCACCTCCCCCAGTCGAAGAGTCGGCCCTCGCCACCGCCGAAGGATGAGTCCGCCCATGAATTCCCGGACCGCCTTGCTCCTTGGTCTTGCCCTCGCCTGGACCGGCCCCGCCGGGGCCCTCCCGCCCGAAGCCTCGCCGACCCGCGTCGCCCCCGAGGCCGGGGCTCGCCAGCCCCAGGCGGCGGTCGATCGCGAGGGCCGCGTCTTCGTCACCTACGGGGTCGGCGACCTGATCCGCTGCGCCCGTTCGTCGGACGGCGGCAAGACCTTCGAGTCGGCCGACGTCGGCCGGGCGGGGCCCCTCTCACTCGGGATGCGGCGCGGCCCTCGGATCGCCGTCGCAAATGGGGTTCTGGTGGTCTCGGCCGTCGCCGGGGCCCAGGGCAAGGGCAAGGACGGCGACCTCCTCGCCTGGCGTTCGACCGACATGGGAAAGACCTGGAGCGGGCCGACTCGGGTCAACTCGGTCGAGGGTTCGGCCCGCGAGGGCCTCCACGGCATGGCGGCCGGCCCCGACGGCTCGACCTACTGCGTCTGGCTCGACCTCCGGGCCAGGGCGACGGAGCTTTACGGGGCCCGGTCGATGGACGGCGGGTCGACCTGGGAGCCCGACCGGCTGGTCTACAAGTCGCCCGGCGGGAGCATCTGCCAGTGCTGCCACCCCTCCGCGGCCTACGACCCTTCGGGCGGCCTTCATGTCATGTGGAGGAACAGCCTCCAGGGGGACCGCGACCTCTACCTGATCCGCTCGGCCGATGGCGGCTCGACCTTCGGACCGGCCGAGAAACTCGGCCGGGAGTCCTGGGCGCTCAACGCCTGCCCGATGGACGGCGGGATGCTGGCCGTCGGGCCTGGCGGGCGGGTTGAGACGGCCTGGATGCGAGCCGGGGCCATCTTCGAAGCCAAACCGGGCGAGCCCGAGCGTCGCCTCGGCCGCGGCGTCCAGGCCTGGACCGCCTTCGGTACCGACGGCCCGGTCACGGCCTGGCTCGCCGCGAGGCCCGGCCGGCTCCTGGTCGAGGTCCCTGGGCGTCGCGAGCCGCTGGCCATCGCCGAGGACGCCGTAGACCCGGTCGTCGCCGCGAGCCCGGCCGCTCGCGGGCCGGTCGTCGTCGTCTGGGAAGGGAAGTCCGGCGGGATCTTCGCCAGGATCCTGGAACCGGCGAACCCGGACCCGAAGGGGCGTTGACCGTCAATCCGCTCAGGCATGGCCGACCCCCTTCCCGGCCATCGCCTCGGTCAGGGCGAGGAGGTCGGGCAGGGAGGCCAGCCCGGGATGGGCCCGGCCTTCGCGGTCGAGGTGCAGGCCCCGGAGCCCGGCCCGCTCGGCCCCCAGCACGTCGTTCTCCGGGTCGTCCCCCACGCAAAGGATCCTCGACGGGTCGAGCCCAAGTTCCTCGGAGGCCGCCCGATAGAACGCCGGATGCGGCTTGCGGTGGCCAACTTCCGACGAGATCACCAGCGTACCGACCGACCCGTCCAGGTCGGGCAGGCCGGCCGCGACCCGCCTCAGCCGGCCGTCGAAGTTCGAGGCGACGACGACACGCAACCCCGCCTCTCGGAGCGCCGCCAACCCCGGGCCGACGTCGTCGAAGCAGCGCCAGGCCTCGGGGCGGCCGAAGTGATCCCAGAGCTCGGCGAAAGCCCGATCCGGGTCGGGCAATCCGGGGAGGACGTTGGCGACGATCCGCCGCCAGCGTCGGTGCTCGATCCCCTCGTCCGTGACCATCGGCCCGCGCTGCTCGTCGACCTCGTCGTTGCGGAAGTGGAGCCCGAACCGGCGCTTGATCTCGCCCAGCTCGACGGCGAGGCCTTGCCTCGAAGCCGCCTCGGCGTAGGCCCTGGCGACCGAGGGGACCGGTTCGATCAGGGTCCCGACGGCGTCGAGGATGATCCCTTCCACCCCTTCCCAAACCGCGTGACTGGTCATGGTCGTTCGCCCGCCGCCCTCGGAATTCGAATCCACCCGCTCATTGTGGACGTAAGTAATGGATAGGGAAGGCCGCCGCCCGTCACGTCGGCCACTCTCCACCCTCGAGCGGGGATCCTCCGATGCCCAGCTTCCGCCCGATCTCCGGCCCGTTTCGATTCATCGCCCCGATCCCCGGCGTCCCCGAGTCCCAGGCCAGGGACCTCGACCGTCGCCGTCGGCTCAACCGACAACTCCACGCTTTCCGCTCGCCGGGGCGATCCGAGTTGTTGAGCCGCCCGGCGGACCCCCCGGACCCGGCCGACCCGGTCGGACCAGGCCCGGCGTGACCTCCGCGTCGAGGCCCGCCACCTGACCGGCCGCCAGCTTGGCCAGGGCGATGCCGCCCATCGCCGCGTTGTCCGTGCAGAGCGCGACCGGGGGGAGGAACAGCTCGACCCCCAACCGGCCGGCCAGTACGCCGACGGCCTCGCGGAACCGCCCGTTCACCGCCACCCCGCCGCCGATCCCCAGCCTCCGATGGCCCGTCCGGGCCAGGGCCTGCTCGACCTTGCCGACCAGGACCTCGACCACCGCCTCCTGGAAGCTCGCGGCGAGGTCGGCCATGAGGACGGGGTCGTCGGCCCCCCGGCCCTTCAACGCCTGCAGCACCGACGTCTTCAAGCCCGAGAAGCTGAACGCGAGCCGCTCATCCCGTAGGAACGTCCTGGGGAAGGCGAAGGCCTTCGGGTCGCCCGACCGCGCCACCCGCTCGATCCCCGGCCCGCCCGGATAGCCCAGCCCGAGCAGGCTGGCGACCTTGTCGAACGCCTCGCCCACCGCGTCGTCGAGCGTCCCGCCGAGCAACTTCGCCTCGATCGGCCCCCGGCAATCGTAGAGGCTGGTGTGACCGCCCGAGACCACCAGCCCGACGCAGGGGTAGACCTCGCGGTCGGGGTGGGCGAGCTGGCACGCATAAAGATGTCCTTCCAGGTGGTCGACCGCCACGAGCGGCACGTCGAGGGCCATCGCCAGCGCCTTCGCCGCCGTCAGGCCGACGATCAGGGCCCCGACCAGCCCCGGCCGGGTCGCCACCGCGACCAACCCGATCTCCCGCAGGTCGACCCCCGCCCGCTTCAGGGCTTCGTCCACCACGGGCAGGATTTGCCGGACATGCTCCCTCGCCGCGATCTCCGGGACGACCCCGCCGAACCGCCCGTGGAGGTCGACCTGCGAGGCGACCACGCTCGATCGGATCGAGGGGACGCCCACCCCCGGGGTCCCTTCCAGGACCGAGGCGGCCGTCTCGTCGCAGGTGGTTTCGAGGGCGAGGAGGAGCATCTAAACGGGCTCGCAGTCGGATTCGATGACGTAGCCGATGGCCTTGATGATCATCCGCATCGTCAACTCGTCGAGGACCCCGATGGGACCACCATCGAGAATCGAACGGTCAACCGTGAGGATATTGTCGCATTGGGCGACGCAGTCGACGGAGAATCCAAACCGTCCGGCCCTGAACGGGATACAGTTGGGAAGTTTCCGACGGGCGTCGAAGTGGGCCGAAGTGCAGAAGACGGCCAGGTAATCTCGGCCCCGATTCAGAGGTTCCCTTGACAGCACGATGACCGGGTGCGGCCCGACCAGATCGACGTCGACCATGTAAACTTCGCCGGGACGAATCAAGGTTCTTCTTCCATTTTTCGGACCGCATTGCGAAGCGCCATTGCTCGGATGGCCTTCCTTATACGCTTTCCGAAAAGTTCATGCCCTTTGCTTGAGATATTCGGCGTTGCAGATCGTCTTCAGCCTCTCGACATCCTGACACACCGCTCGCACGCTGCGGACTGCCTCCTCCTTCAAC
>JAABUK010003833.1_pt1 | contig 25036 bp, 30 predicted proteins | sample 5559141 | NCBI WGS metagenome assembly JAABUK01 (sample SAMN10711869, study PRJNA513367) | rock metagenome | isolation source: Antarctica rocks | place: Antarctica: Victoria Land, Pudding Butte nord | collected 2016-01-03 | reverse complement strand
GTGCAAAAGAGCACATACAGATAGAGGAAGGAGATGATGAGTTTGAGCAGTATCGTAAAAGAATGATGCTAGGCTATAAGCACAGGCCAAATCCACTAGGCAACCCAAGGAAGAGCTATTACTGACTTTACACTACATGTTTGTTATCACCACAATTCGAAGCATCTACCACACACCCTCACTACAGCTTTGGCTTGGCAGGGCTAGCACTTGTCAGTAGTTGTCCTGCTGAGGTCTGATGCACATTGTAGCGATGTTTTGTTCTGGATTTCTGGGCTGCGTTTGTTAGCTCATGCAGCACATCCCTGACAATAGTATTTTTAGCTGCCCATGGTCCTGCAGCCGCTGCTGCAGATATTGCATTTTCATCTGAGCTTTGCAGCTTTCTATCAGTTGCTTCGCTCGCATGCTGCGGCCCAACCTCAGAAGCATGGACATCTTGAAGTATTGCATTTAAGGCATGCATCTGCTTTGTCGCCGCAACAAGCTTCCTGGTCGCCTCCCTGGCTGACACATCCGAACCCTTTTGACCTGTGGCCACAGATTCCAATTGTTTTTGCCAATTCATGCATGAGTAAAGCTGTTGCAGTCTGTAACCATGGCATGTTAAGAGTAAGAGTGACAGGAGCATACATTGCAGAAGACGTTTGTGGATTGCCTGAGTGTATGCATAGAGGGTGTGAGTTTTGACATCCCACATGCACCTGTTAGTGCTAGCCTTACCTTCGAGTCTTGCAAGGTACTTTGACTCTGTATCTACCTTCCTCAGCAGAATTTGAGCAACTGCCTCCATCTGCTTGACTGCTGGCGTCATGTGACCAATAAGAACAGCCTGCTCTGGCACCACCACCAGTCTGTCAACAACAGTGACGACTGCCAAAAACATGTCCTGGTAACCACAAACACACATGGTCAGGCTTGTCTGCAATGTAGGAAATCTGTGTAGTTGCAGCAGCAGCTGGTGTTCCAATTTGCCTCAGTTGTTGTTTGGAAATGACAGCATCAGTGCCAAGATTTGTGAGGGTCACCCTTAATCACCCCTACACCCTACTGGGCATGTTCTCATGATGTGTGTCAACGCTACCGTGTTGAAGCACGCAAATCAGCAATGATAAAGTCAGGCAACAACAGTGCTTGAAGCATTGGCTGGACATCCCAGCTGAGTGTTTGGCTGGAGCAGGCATGCAATACCTCTTTGTCCCTGAACATCTGTAGTTGTTCAGCAAGTATGTGTACACAGTCTGAAGATGCCAGCAGGCTGCTGTGCAGCTGTTGGTAGCGAGACAGGTGAGCCAAGATGGCAACGGCATGCTTGAGGAGGTCCACATGTGGCTGGCTGCGGTTGCAGCCTCGTATGAACTGCAGCAGGCTGGTGACACCGCCACCCTCTGCAGCGTAAGGGCAGTCAGAATTGGCAGACAGTGCAGCGTAACCAGCTCCCAGCACAAGAACGCCCCGGTGGCCAATGTCAGCTCTGAACAGTTTGCAATATATCATGCAAATTTACAACACAAGGACAAGCATGCAAGTGCAGCAAATGCCAGGAAAGCTTCAGTCTGCTGCCTTTCAGTCTGTAATGGGACAAAAGCGCATGAGCTTGAAGTCTCTGAGTCTGTCTGCCCTCAGCTTGCACCAACTGTAATTCCAGCTCCTGCCTCTGCTTTGGGCAGTGCAGAATGGCGCTTACACACCTGCAATCATGCTGCAGCAGCCCTTGCTGTAGGAGCTGCACATGCTGAGGGTGGCCATCGCAGCTGAGGCCTGGGGCAGGTGCTTGGCCGCCAGCAAGTCCTGCAGCGCCACCCTGGTCTGGTACCCCAGCTGGCGGTGGGGGGCCTGAGCTGCGGCCACAGCAGCCTGCTGCAATCTCTTCCTCATCTCTGCCTTGCGCTGCCCGGCATACATTCGCACCTGCCCACCTCGCCACCACGCCTGGATTGCACCCACAGGCCTCTGTCAGCCACAACTTTCCTTGATAGATTGGATCTCAGGTACATGTTCCCAAGGATAACTGATTTGCAGAGCTTGGTAAAGTGCCTGGATCTTAGGGGTATTGTGTAGCCACAAGATTGGGCAGGACTAACACAGGAGGTGCTTTGCAGGCAGACAGTCACTTCATGACCAGCCTGGAGGTGAGGAAGACTTTCACGCGTGATTGTGCAGCACTGAAGGTCACTGTGACAGCCAGGTCAGCCTGCAACTGGTGAAACTGGGTAGGATAGGGAGCTACCATGTCTGGTCAAACAACACAGTGACCACTGCAACAGGAGTGCATCACTGTGTGTTACTGCTGCAGATGCAGCCATGAAGCACAAGTAAGTGCTGTAGCAGGGGACAGTAAGTTACAGGGCATCTAATGCGTGCAATGTGGGATTCTGCCCTACAACAAGTGCCTGGTATGATGCTACATGCCTGTATGACGCATGCTGCACAGCAGCTTCTCCTCAAACGCTGCTTGGCCAGGTGCATGCGCAATGCAGACTGGATCTGGACAGCTGCCCTATTGCGCAGGGCCCATATGGCCCTCCAGGAGTGCTGTATCAGCCTGGTTGCCCACCTGTGCATCAGATCCCTTTGTTGTCCTGCCTTGCTTGTGGATTTTGGGTGATTCTGGTTGCATTGTGCAACCTCTGACAGGAGCGCATGGTGTGGCAGCATTGCAAGCACATGCTGCAGACAGCTAGCAAGCACGGAATGCGACAGAGGGGCGGAGGCTTCCCAATGAGCACACACTTGCAGCTCAACAACAAGACACATGGCTCAACACCCCTGCACAAATCCCCAAGACAGAAGAGATAAACACACTTGCAGCTCAACAACAAGACACATGGCTTGATACCCCTGCACAAATCTCCAAGACAGAAGACAAAAACACACTTGCAGCTCAACAACAAGACACATGGCTCAATACCCCTGCACAACCCCCCAAAACAGAAGACATAAACACACTTGCAGCTCAACAACAAGACACATGGCTCGGTAGCCCTGCACAAACTGTGCCAGACTGACCTGACGCGGAGGAAGTGACAGCGTGCCACAAAGGTGGCAGCCCAGGGAGCAATGACAGCCACAGCAGCAGCTGCTTTGGCTTGCTCCAGGCGCAGCTGGTGGTGGTGAGCTGCCACCAGGTGGGCAAAGGCTCTCCTGGCCAGGAAGCCCCTGGCCAGGGACTGCATCTTGATGGCTGCTGAGTAGCGCCTGGAGTAGTCCCTTGCTGCCCTTGCAAACTCCCGCATAGCAGCCCGCATCTCCAGCACTGACCGGAACCTGCATTGCAAGCAGCAGGATCTGATGCCAGGAAGATTTGTTGTGGTGCATGATGTGGAGTTCAACAGAAACACAAAATTAGCAGCAGCAGCAGCAGCAGCAGCAGCAAACTGCCTGGGAAGCTCATTGTTGACAGATCCCTGCTGTTACAGCTGAGAAACCTCGTAGCTGACATAACGTGCTTGAAGAGCACCAAAATGTGATGAGTATAACCTTGCTTTCATCCATGCAATTGGATTTTTGACTGCAATGGCAAAAGCATGCAAGGTTGAAAGGCATCTTAGCAACATCTGGCCATCCTTGCTTGTAAGCAGAGTGCTCAGGCACAAGCAAGTCAGAGATCACAATGCAGGCAGCAAAAAGCCTCACTTGAGGTATTGGACCCTCATGCGCACATAGGACTGGATACAGGTGGCTGCTTGCTGCCTTCTTCTGATCAGTTGCCTGGCCGACCAGCCTCTCACAAACCTGCAATGCACACATTTTTTACTTGTGCACCATTACCAGGTCATTGCTCGGCTGTGACACAAGCAAGTTCCACCCTGATGTGTGTATTATGCCATACACTGTCACATGGCAACATCTGTCTTGTTTATTAAACAGGCTCCAGCAGCGGTCATGCATACTGTTTGCATTCTGTTGAAGGTTTGCAACAAAGTCTTGTGCATCTGACAGCCGTTGTAAGGCAGTGTGATCACCTTTGCACTGTGACAACAGCCTGAGTCTTGTGCACAAGACGTTGAGCCAGGAGACGCCTCCAGTGGGCCTGAAGTAGGCATGCTGCCCTGCGCTGTTCTGCAAAGCGTGTGCGGGCATGGTGCCCACGCACGACTGCCTGCACCTGAATGTGTGAAGAAGTGTGAGCATGCAGCCCAGCTTCCTTGATCAGCATGTGCTAGTGCTCTGCGACTTCATAACCCTAACACAGGCTGCTACTGTTAACATCTAAGCTCAGCAGCAGGTGAAGATTTGAATATTCAGTTTCCACCCAAGAAGATGTGTGCAAAGCTATGGAAGACTGCTGCAGTTTGACAGGCGCAACTGATGATACACCTTGCATTTGAGTACTGTGAGTGTAGCTGTGAGAGCTGAGCATGCTGTACATTAGCACACATTTGATGGCAGCCAGCAGAACTGTACAGCAGCAATGGCATTCTGTTTGATGCAAGTGTCAGCTCAGCCAACCTTGATGATGCGAGCTCGTTCTGCAAGGTAAAGTCGTTTGCAGGCATAGCCTCTCCAGTGAGCCTGCAGGCACAGGGCTGCTGCTTGCTGCCCTGCCATCTGCATACGCAGCGCCCTGCCCCGCCATGTGGCCTGAACAATGATTGCTGCTCTCACTCTTGCTGCATGCTTCCTGGCCTGCTTCCCTCTCCACACAGCCTGCATGGCACAGGAAGAACATTTTGCACAGCAAAAGTAAACTGTGTTATACGATTGTTGATGAAAGTTCAGTGTGCCTGTGCTTCTCGCTGAACGTTGGATTGCAGCTGTCCCAGTCCACAGTCTTGCTGTCTAGTTTCCACCTTGAATCTGGTGTTGCTCATCACTGCACATGCTGATTCTGTTGGCGCAAAAACAGGACAAACAGCAGCTGCAATGAGACAATGTCCTGCTGTAGGCACAACTGGGCCAAGCAAGCATCAAGCAGTAGTCAAGCACTGATCTCTCCCATCAAAGGCACCTGTCACACTCGTGACCCAGCAACACCAAGTGTCTTGTACCATGTTATAGATTTGTCAGTGTAAGATGTTACTGGTTTTATTTTAAAAAATGGGTTGTGGTACATGAGTAATCCGCATTCATCCAATCAGCAGGAAACTATTGCAAAAATACACTTTTATATATATACATATATGCAAAAGATTTCAATTACCTGGAGCAGAGTAGCTGCTGTGCGCATCTGCAGGAAGGCAGAATGCGCTCTGTGACATCTGAAAGAAGCCTGTATCTTGGTAGCTGCCCTCTGACACGTCTTCAATCGCAGTCTCTGCATCTTTCCTCGCCAGGCTGCTTGAACCTTGATGCTGGCTTGCCTCTGCTGCCTCAACTGTGTACACACAGAATGCGCAGATCATCATCACATAAACACAGTCAGGTCAACAACAGCGTTGACAAAGCATTTCAAGACTGAGCAAGCCAAAGCAAAAGAGTGACTAGGCATACAAAGTCTAAGGAGTGCATTACACATGTCTTGGCACAGAAATCAATCAATCAATCAATCAATCAAGTTACATTTGTTGTCTTCTTGTTATCAGAGGAGTCAACAGACAATGACTGGGAGAATTCTGAGTCATTCATGTCATATAATGCTGTTGAGGACACAAGGAGGTGAGTGCAGGTGACAGACCTTGCAGCGCACAGCAGCACCCCTATAAGCGGTTTGAAGCACCACCGCGGCCCTGACCCGCCTCACCAGCAAACGTGCCTGGTGACCTCTCCATACACTCTGCACCAACACACAGCACCAGTCTATGCTTGATGCAGCTTAGCAGTGAATTACTGCCTTACTAGCACATTCTCATTTGCATTTCAAGCATAAACACATGCTAGGCATGAGTGGTTGCAAGCTTGAGAAGCCTACAGCACACAAGTGAGTCAAGACTAAGCTTCAGTGAATGCATACGCAACAACAGAGCAGGTCACCACACACTGCTTGTACAATGTGTGTTGACACAGCATGATCACTGATATGGCAGTTGCCCGAGATCTGTCAAAGCAGGTGCTGACAGACCTGCACAACTAGTGTGGCTGCTCTGATCTGCCTGTACTGTTGCCTAGCAGCTGCAGCTCTTGCCCAGGTCTGCAGGCGCAAGGTTGCCCGGCAAAGCGCAGCAAACCTGGCTGCAGCTTGATGGCACCGCCAATGGGCTTGGATGCAAGTAGCAGCACTCATCTGCTTTGCCAAAAGCTGCCTGACTGCATGACCTCTCACATGCCTCTGAATGGCCACGACTGCCTGCAATCGGCATGCCAGATAAAGAAAAGGTACTGAGCATTGAGTGCATTTCACTGCAACCCAGATCCAGTGGTGTGCATGTCAATGCAAAGTTTAGCATCTCAGTGTTGTCTCTCTGATGACTGGCCAAAGGGACACAAGCAGGTCATCTCTGCATGGTATTTGACACTGAAAACCCAAAATACAAAGTAGAAAACAAAATCCTGACCTTGAGTCTCTGGAGCAATTGCCTTGCTTGCCTTGCTCTCCAGCCAGACTGAAGCACCACAACAGCTGCCAGAGTACGCAGGAACGCCCTTCTGGCAATTGTGCATCTAACCGCTGTTTGTAGCAGCACAGCCTGCGCCTTGATGTGCTGGAAGGCTCTGCGCTGCTTGTGACATCTCCACCTGGCCTGAATGCATGTTGCAGCCTTATGCTGCTGCTGCAGCTGAGTCCTGGCTGTTCTGCCAGCTGTCAGTGCTCTGTACCTTGACTGAATGACCAGACATGACTGCCTGCTGCATTGATACTGCCCCTGTGCCAGGTGACGGCGGACTGCAGCCTGTAGCTTGATCAGGCGCAGTACATCCCGCTTGTACAGCCTGCGCTGCTTGCTGCCATGCCACTGTGCCTGGATGCATGTTGCTGCGTGGTTCTGCAGATTCAGCTGTGTCCTCACTGCTTGGCCTGCCTTTAACGCTGCCCATGCCGACCGGATCTTCAGGCAAGCATGCTTCAGCTGCAGGAAGCTAGTCTGAGCAATGTGCCTACGCAGCGTGGACTGTATCACGACAGCTGAGTGTCTCTGTTGAAGGAAACGCCTATGCTGGCGGTGGCCTCTCCAGCTTGCCTGTATGGTACATGTAGCTGATCTGAGTTGTGTCAGTTGCTGCCTGGTGTTCCTGCCAGCCTGCAGTGCTCTGTCAGCTGACTGAATGGTCACCGCTGCATGCTTGAGGCGCAGGAATGAGGCTCTGCCTGTGTGACAGCGCCAGGAAGCCTGTACAGTGATAGCTGAGAGGCGCTGTTGTTTGAAAGCCTTTCTCTGCTTGCTACCCCGCCAGCAGGCCTGGATGCAGCAGGCAGAGCGCTGCTGCAAAGCAATATGCTGTCTGGTTTCCTGCCCCAATAGCAATGCTCGGTAAGCAGCTTGGATGGTCAGGGTTGCTGTGCGCCGCCTGATGTAGTGCTTTCTTTGCATGCAGCAGCGCTGTGCCGCCTGAATCCTGACTGTGCACGTCTTCAAGTGCACAAATCTACCCCTATGCTGTGCACTGCGCCATCTGGCCTGGATCTGTGTAGCACAAGCATGCCACAGCTGCAGCTTCTGCCGCTGATGCCTGCCAGCTTGCAAGGCTCGCCATCTGCTCTGTATGCTGCTGCTTGCAGCTTTGAGCTGGACAAAGCGCTTATGAGCCAGGTACTGCCGGGTGTGAGCTTGCATCAAAATGATGCATTGCCTGCTGTGCTGGTACCAAACATGCTGCTGGTGACCTCGCCATGCTGCCTGAATGTGCTGTGCTGCGTGATGTTGTGCTGCTACTCGCTGCCGCACGCTGCGGCCCCTGAAAGCAGCCTGAATCTGAATGGCTGCCTTTGATCGAGACACAAAGCAACGAGCAGACCTCCCACGCCAGATAGCCTGCGCCAAGATGGCACCACGCCTCGCTGTCAGAAATCGCCTGCGAGCTTGGTGACATCGGACCGCAGCTTGAATGTGCACAACCTGACGGATTGTCGCCCTGTATAGCCTGTGCTGTCTGGCTGCCCGCCACCTTGACTGCACGGTAATGGCGGCAGCTGACATGACAGCTCGCTCTTTTCGGGCAGCAAAGCCACGCCAGGCGGCTTGCAGCATGACAGCCGCCTTCATACAGCGCAGCAGTCGCCGAGCAGAGTGTCTGCGCCATGCGGATTGCAAAGCAACAGCTGCACTGCGTTGCCATCTGAAAGCTGCCTGGGCCATGTATCGCCGCCATGCTGCCTGCAACGACCCCCACACACGTGCTGTCAAGACTGGTTTCAGGGCAAGGGAACAGCGCAGGGGCATCAAGCACTCTGTATGCATGCATGCTTGTCTAGGTGTAGCTTCTGATGCCGAGCAGGGATGCTGTTGATCCCCTGCCAAGCAGCAGCAGAAATTTTACCTGTATGCTAATGACAGCCTGCAGTGTGTGATTGTACTGCGTCTGAACAGTATGCCTTCTCCAGGTTTTTTGAATGCAGACCGCCGCTGCATGCTGCTTGGACAAAGCAAGGCGAACCATAAAGCCTCTGAAGCACCGTTGCACCAGGACTGCAGCCTTGTGCTGTCTGTACAGCCTGTTGGCTTGCAGGCCCCTCCATCTGGCCTGCAAGTGCTTTCTAGATAAGTCAGTGGGGTACAAAGTCAAAGGGGCGGTCAAAGACAAGATTGTTTGCACTGCATGATACTGTTTGTTCCAACAAGCCAAGATCACATGGGGTCTCACCCAGAGTCAAGGGCAGATGGTTCACCTGTATGTATATTGCAGCCCCGCGCATCAAAGCAAATCTCATGCTGGCCTGCCATTGCCTGACCCTAGTCTGAATGCAGATTGTTGAGCATTGCAGGCGCCTGTATGTACACTGATGCGCATGACCTCGCCAGTGCTGTTGTATGACAATGGCTGCACTCTGCTGCTGCATGACAATGGTACGCACCCGGCATCCTCTCCAGTGCTTTTGAATTGCAACTGCAGCCTGCAAATCAAGCATGATTGCCAACTTGCAAGTATGTAGGAAGTGCCTGGACAAGATCCCATAGCTACCTCAATGCTTGTTTTCACACTGCAGCATGATAATCACATTTGCACCAATCAAGCACGGCTGCATATGATTGGGACTGCCGTGCATACGTGGTACACCAAGTCATGACACAAGTACCATGTGAATCTGTGACCCCAATTTTTGCATGGACACCATGAACCCATACGCAGGGTTTGGTAGCTTCCAGTGCAGTTCATGTTGAAAGCACCAAAGACACAAAGCATACCCTGGTCTGCAGAACATGCTGCTGTGCTTGGTAGCGCCGCCAGCAGCTCTGGATCCAGATGGCTGCACCCTTGGCCTGCAGGAATTGCATCCTGGCAGGGAAGGCTCTAAAGGCTGCTTGCAGCCGCACCACGTGCTGATGGTCTTGCAGATAGGCCCTGCGCTGGCGTGCTCCTCTGTAGATGGCTTGCAGCCTGGTCACCACAGCCTCAACCCTTGCAGCAACCCTGCATGTTGCTCATGCTCAGCATAGCAGAAGCCTTTGAAGCTGCACATTTTGGGCACAAAAATTGGGCATGCAGCCGCACAGCTGCTTAATGGCATGCCGGCATTGTTTGACGGGCATGGCATGGGCATTGTGATCGTGATGTGCAAGACCAGCAACGAGACACTGAAACCAGCCATGCAGACATGCCTTGGACCATGCACCAGTGGTTGAGAGCTTGACAATGGCAAGCCTGAATGCTGTCCTGGTAGACCAAGGCCAGTTGTGTCTGTTGAATCAGGCAAGACAGCTAAGTGCTGACATGCTGGAAAGCCTGCTACATGACCTTTTGCTGTGCATGAAACACAGCATGCAAGTCTTGCGCCTCAGTCATCTTCTTGATGACAGAAAGCCACTCAGTTTCCAGAACAAGTTCTCTCAGTGCAACACAGCAGTGTCACGTGTGCTGACATTTTTTTGTCTTGTCAGAAGTAATGTCATATGTATGCCCCCAGTCAATGTCAATAGTGGGGTCTGTGCACCAGCTTACCTTGCAGCTATCAAGGCAGCTCGCTTCTGCAAGCAGACAGACAGCAACGGCGCCAGCACTTTCATTTCATACACCTGCCTGCGCACTCTGCTGCCCTGAGCCACTGCCTACAAAGCACAGCCAGTGTCAGTGACATCATTAGCTGCAGTTGCCGTGCACACTAGCTGCACTTGTTTGCTTGCCTCCAAGCAATCTTGATTGCCTGCCCAGGGTGGCATGATAGCATGCATAATGGCCTGCATGCCATCCCAAGAGCAGATCCACTGAATGCTGCTACTTGCATGCAGGTAAGGCTCCCAATTTTAAGGCCTGACAAATACCCTCAGCAGGCTGCCAGAGATCCTTTTGGCAACTGTTTGAAATGCTTGCCAACTGTGATACAGAGACAGTCCAGTCACACAAAATGATCAGTATGCAGGGACTGCAGCTTGAGTAGCACAGCAATATTGATCACCTGGGTGCGGATTGCTGCATGCCGCAAAGCCTGGTAGGACCTGAAGGGCTGCCTGGCTCTCCACAAGGCCTGTAGCTGTGTGGTGGCTGCTTGCAGGCTGCTCCTCATGTGGCGCCCTGCAATGAGTTCTTGCCTGAAGCGCCACACCCTGAATGCACGCTGCACCATATGTGCAGCTGCAATCCATCTCAGCAGACTCGCCCTGCCCTGGCCTGCAAGTTGCACAAGCTCAGTTGGGCATAACGGCCATTCCACATTTGTGCAAGGCCACAAGGGGTTGAATGCCCCTGTTTAGCAGTACAGACCGCCATCAATGTATTGGCGGGAGCAATGTGTGGGCAGGTGACATTGTTCCAGCAATGAAAGGCTACAGAGTGGTGTGTATCATCATTCCAACCACACTCTGTGACACACCCCAACATGCTGCCAGGCTTGCTCTGCATCACTAGTCAGGAGTCTTTTCCTGGGTCTGTGTGAAGCATCAGTCTGTCCTGACCTGGTGCTGGACAGCCCGGTATAAAACTTGGCTTTACGGTAAATTGACGCCAAAAGGTGTATCCTTATCTTTTCTTGTCTTTTCTCCTGACCTGGTTGGTGGCTTTTCCTCTGCCGGAAGAAGTGCTGGATGACCTGAGCTGCTCGGTCCTCCTTTGAGACTTCCAGCACACGAGCACACAGGAAGGACAAGAAGACCACAATGGCCTTCTCATCTGGGCCATGCTCTAGGAAGCCTGGGGCTGACAGGATTGGAGGCACGTCCCCCAGGGCTTGTGCTGCTGCTTGGGCCAGCTGCAAGTTGGCCTTGACACCTGCGATATGCACCTGCCTTGCTGCCTCGTCCAGGCTGCTCACATCAATGTCGCCTACCGTTCCTGCACCTCACAAGGCCCTAGTCATGACTGCTTGCCCAGGTGAGCTGTCTGCAGTGTGTGTGAAAGGTGATAGAGACATCAATGCATGCATGCACACACAAGGCTCTGCTAGCAAATATGTGAGTTTAGATTGTCTGTTTGGTGGTAGGCTGCATTGCTCACTCAGCCCATGATTGCATGATTTGTTGTACGCATGTTGAGCATTGTAAGTAGATTCTGTCATACTCACTGATGTCACTCATGTTAACCAGGATCTTGAGTGCTTCATGATCCTTTCAAGGATGCTGCATGGTGCAGGGACCATGCCCTGTACATGAGACTGCTGTTTGTTCAAGCCTACCTTCAAAGGCAAGGTCCTGTTCTGAATATGCTTCCATGACCAGACTGTCAGTGGCAGCTTGCGGAGGCACAAAGATCTGCTCCTCTGAGAGGTAGCTGGGCAGGTAGTAGCTCACCTGCAATCAATAGCTCCATCGGTGCACACTGTTGGCTGTGCTGGAGGCTCAAGCATTCATGCTGCCATCCACATACATGTCGATGATCTTTGGTGTTGTGAGAGCATGCACATAAGGCATGTCGATTTGCAATCTCAATTTTCCCAAGGCACAACATGTCGACATCTGGATGTGTTTAGTTTGACATTGATATCAAAGTTGTCTCAACCACACAGACCATGCAACTTCAATCTGATGTGGAGGGCTGAATTGCTGCCTTGGTTCATTTCTGAAAACCATGGCAGGGTCTGCATGCTGCCCTGTCATGCCATCTTACCAGTAAACACAGTCCCCTGGCATCAGCAAATGAAGTCCTGAAGTTGACCACAGTCAGGCCATACGCCCCACAGACTGCTTGACACCAGCTCAGCAGCACAGCCAGCCGCTCCTCTCCAGCTTCTATCCCAGCGCATGAGGGCTGCTGCTTCTTGCTGTGCCTAGTCTTGCTGAGTACGCGCTGCACCTCGCTGCGCAGCTTGGAGCTGTCCACCAGCTTTGGCAACTACGCACACACACAGATCATCAGGCGCACAGCATCTGACTAGCCCCCAACGGATTGTTTGGTGAAGGAGCAGACCAAAGCATTGAGCTTTAGTGAAGCACAACCTACTCAAAGTTGATAATGCAGACTGGTGCTGGCTATCTTCTTGATACATGTTTTGCTGATTCACCACCACAAGCTGCACAAAGTGATGCAGCACAAGATGGATAAGCAGCAGTAACTTTGCTGTTGGTGGGAGGTGTCTTTGTTCACTACTGTGGCTACCACAGGCAGTGGTTGCCAGACAGGCTATTAGGGGTTTTTCAATCAAATTTCAAGCCAGCTTGCCTGGAACTGCAAGAAGGCACTCCACAGCAGCCCTAGAGTGGCTTCCCTGCTGCCATTCACAATGTCATCTGGTCTCACACTTGCGCCACCTCGCATCGTGTGGACATTCTGTATCAAAGCACCGCAACTACAGCAATTAGGTAGAGCTAAAACCACAGGTCAGCTTGAAGAAATCCTAATTGCCAACTGCGACTGCTGGTGAAGATGTGATTCATGATTGACAAAGACACTCTTTTGGGGGCACAAATGCCAGACATGCTAAGTTGGCATGTCAGGCATGCTTGAGGAGGAGCAAAAATGCAGCAGCAGCACAAACTCCTGAAAACAGCTGCAGAAGTAGCTGTGATGCTGCTTGCTTGCTGCATTAGCACCACTTTGTTTGCATAGACTTGCAAGCTGCTGCAAGGGGCTTGAAGCAATTAACAGAGGTCTTCAGAACACCAGATAATGCCATGCCACAACTAGGTCAAGACAGACCTGCACATTGAGGCCAGCCTTCTGCATGGTGTTCAGCGCTAAGGCCACGTTGTGCAGCTGCTGTGGGCGCCGCACAGCAGGGAAGCGCGACGCTGGCATCACATTCTGCTGGCCTGTCAAGGAACACATGAAACACTGAAACACTGAGCAAATGCACAGCTGTCACCACACATTTGCATACAGCAAGCAGACAAAGTAAACACGCTTGATCATCAAGGATTATACAATCCACACAAGTTGTGGCTGGACAGCATGTACACAAACAGCCCTGACCCAGCATGGGTCTCATGTGCATTCACATATTGTCCCAAGAGTGTTCACACAAGTATGTGGTTGTCTTATTGCATGTGACATCATCAGTGGGAACAGCCGGGACAGAGTGTCACCTGTGAGCGCTTCTGCCAGCTTGCAGAGCCTGAGGCCGTCCTTCAGGTCTGCTGACATGCTGACAAGGGAGAAGTCAAACTCTGCCAGAGGGTCCTGGGTGTACAGCAGCTTGTAGGTGAGCTGGGACAGGTGGCGCATCATGTCACCCTCCCCAAACATCCGCCCACTCAGCAGCGTAGTCACTACCTGAAAGCAGACGGGATAATCACAGGGGTTATCTGCCACTCTTCTTGAAACCCTCAGGTGGATTGTAAAGGCAATCCAGGCAGCTGTTGCAGCTTTACATTGCGTGCTATGTCAGAGCTGTAGACACATCCAATGCAGCAGCATGTCCTGTTGCACTGCAGCATAAACCATGCTTCTTGACAGGTCACATGGGCGTCATGCCAAGCACGCATATGCAGGTATCGTATACATCTGCTGTCACAGCTTGAAGGAGGGCATGTTGGTGAGGGTTATCAGCAGGTTAAGGCTGCTTGCATGCATATGCTTGCATCAGCTCCTGCACCACTAGGTGTCGGGCTCAGCAAAGCCACATCTACCAGGAAAGATGGGAATTGCATAACACAACAGTCATCAAGCCAACAATCACTGAAGCATACCTGACTTGACTTCTTGCACAAGCCATCACGCTTGAACAGCAGGGGAGCTGAGGCTGGCACTTTGTCAGACAGCGCTGCTCGGTCCAGCAGCAGAACTAACAGCAAGAAACGCTTCAGCACAACCTGCCCCAGGTCAACCTACAGTGCAGCAGCTCTGGTCAGGCAGCCAATCCCACGCAAATGCAATGGAATTCCAGACAATGTGCAAATGCATAGGCAAGTCAATGATCCAGCTGGGCATCCATGCTGGGCCTCATGTCAGACCCCAGACTTTAAAACGCCTGCACAGCTGGCAAGCAAAGGGCAGACATCAGACACCAGGCATGGCTTGGGGACCTGATCATACCAAACGGCACATTTGGCAGCAGAAGCACAGTAATCCAGTGGCTTCTGATAATGTGAATTTGTCCGATCTAACGCAAAACGACAGAAATTGGCATGGGGCCCAGCCTGGGTGGCTGTGTAAAAACAGCTTACCCAGTACTGCTCAGAGTAGAGGCCCTCAATGGTGATGTTGAGCGCATGCTGCTGCGCCAGGTCTTGGTCATGCAGGAAGGTTTCGTTGGCAAAGTCCAGCAGCTCTGCTAGTCGCTCCCTGCGACTCTTCCTCTCTCCTGTAGCGGCACCACCAACAATGCTGATGTCACCTGGATGCTGCAAAGCTTTTGGAAGACAGCAGCAAAAAGGGCAGGCTGGACACAGGAAGGTCCTTTGATATTGTTGCCTTCTGCCGTTCCAGGCAGCATGAGTGAGGATGACAGACCGTGGAAGGAGTTTGAAAGTTCAAAGCTGAGGGTCAAAGACAACAGCACCATTGCTGATGCAGGAAGGATAGTAAACTGCCAAGAGTTGCTGCCTGCATGAACATGGCGCAAGAGGTCACCTGTGTCAGCAGGTAGGAGCTGTCCCACAACAGCCTCCAGTCCCAGTCTCAGCCAGAAGGGATGATAGCTCAGCAGCACCTCAAACACAGCCTGCTGCCACTTCACATCTGCAAGCTGGGCCTCCTGTAGCCACTCAGCAGATTAATGAAGAAAGCATGAGCTGCAATGTAGGGGTTGCACCCTTCACACAAGACACAGTGCACTGTGCATTTACTCTATCTAATATGTAGTTGAGATGTCTGGCCTCGCATCAGCGTTCATTGAGTTTTGACTTGTATGCCTCACAGTATCTGTGTGGTTCACATGCTCCATTGAGCTTGCATGTTTTTGAATGCAGCAGCACTACGATTTCAACATGTGCCGGTGGCCCAGCTACATCAACAGATACATGCAACCAGCAGGGAGGCATGCTTGGGGTGCAGGCAGCTTGGTGAATGTCTGCATTGCATCCTTCACAATGGCTTAAGGGTGTAGTCTTGGATCGATGTTGCAAAGCCAGACATTGGAGAGTGCAAGGACACACCTCATCCTTAAGCCTAAGCTGGCCAGCATCAATGTGTTTCTCCACCTTCAGCATGCTTGCAATGACATCCGTATCTGCACTGTACAAATGCCACAGCAGGCCCCTGACCTTGGCAGCCAGGCGGCGAGCTGCCAGGGCTTGGCTGGCCAGGCCCTCCTCAGAAGCTTTTGCTGGCACCAACACACTGTTGAGCCAGGCTGAGAAAGCCGCCTCCTGCTTCTCCATCCAGAGCCTGCAGTCATGGATTGCTATGTACATCTTTGCGGCCATTGCTATCTGCTTCAATCACATCTCAGAAATGCATTCAATGTCCTATCAGTACAGGCTTATGCCTGCAGCCTTGTCAAGCTAGCTGTAGTTGAATGCCTGTGTAATACTACCGCCTGCCATGCTGAGGGCTGTACGACCCTCACTGCAGAAGACTACTCCAATTGGGCAGAAGTTGCAGAGCCATGAGAAAATGCATGTTGGTCAGCCCTAGGAAAATCTGATATACGTGCAAATGTAGGGGTTAGGCAAGCTCTCATTTGTGCACATGCTCGCTGCTAGATGAGGTTTGCAAGCAAACATACTCAGAGTGAAAGAAGCTGAATCCTTTAGAGGCAACAGGTCCTGCCTTTCTGCTGCTGCCACCTCTGCTAGCAGCCTCAACAGTCTTGCCTCTGACAGATGTTGCCTTTGTCAGTACAGCTTGTGCTGGCATAGCATCTGGCTGTTGATTGACTGAAAGCCTCAGCGACCTCAGAGGCACTGCTCCAGCAGACCTTTTCAACCGCAACTGCGTTCTCTTTGGCGGTGCAGGCCGAGGAGAATTAGCCACCTCTGTCAGCCTATCTGCAAAGTGAAATTGAGCAGCTGGTAGTGCTAGGGTGTCTGGTGCTGCCTCCAGTGCATAGCGGCTAAGCCCTGGGGTGTCGTCTGCAGCTCGCCGCCGATTTGGTGTGGCTGCTGTGCTGTTGCGCAGGGCTGCCTCAAAGGTTGGGTGGCCAGGGGAGATGCCGCCCACACGCTGACTTTTGACCACCTTCTGCCTGGTTGGCGTATGAGGCAAGGCAAAGCCTGCTTCGAAAGGTGTATCGCTGATGTCTGACACTGTCCTCTTGACTGCTGCATGCATGAGGGCACTTTGGGGGGGAGCAGTGGCTTTGCCAGACAGGACAACCTGCAATTGGGTTTTTTTCCACAGCAAATGCAGGCTGTCATGCAGAGTGCTGGTCTGTGTGGGGGTCCAGCTGACACTAATGCAGACATGCTGCTCTGCTGGCACAACCAATTTGCTAAAGGCGTCTGCTGCGCTGCCGCAGAGGTGCACTTTCAATCCAAGGACTTCAGGCAAGCTCAGCAGAAGTACTTCCTGCATATTCGCATATGCCAGACAGCTCTCAGTAGGTGACTCTGCAATGTGATGTACGTACAGCAAATGTTGCTTGCTCTACCTGTTCCTGCTGATCAGGATTATTGAGCACCAGCTCTAGGGACTTGCATACTCCCACTTTGATGCTGCCAAAGTCAAGTATTGGAGCCTGCATACAACTTCCCGGGGGTTTTGCAAGGCCAACCAGGTAAGCATGATGCTGTCAGAAGGGAAAGGTGCTACCTGCAGAAACTTTTTCAGCTCAAGAGTACAAGCTGCCTTGCTATGCTCCTTGATCGGAGTGGCTCGCATGGCAGGCCCAACAGCAGGTCATGCGTTGAGTGGAGGCCTCACTATACGCTGTGCAGGCTCTGCAACGACGTTTTGCTGACTCATATTCCCTTGCTTGCTACTGATCAGTCGGTGTATGGAAGCTGATGCGAACCGTACGGGATGCACGGGACGCCATCCATTCAGCCTTATACAAGCAGCTGCGTCACATCATGACATCCCTGCGGTGTTGCCATGCATGCAGCGGTAATGGCACAACGCTTCCGACAGCTGCTTTGAAATCATGGCAACTGCTGTCAGTCATCAAATGGTTTCATCCACCTTTTGTGCAAAGGTGAGCTGCGTTGCGCAATGCGCGCGAGCGATAGAGGCAACCTGCCGTCAAGTCCATGTTGCCTTTGAAAGCGCACGTCATTCGCTATGCTTCAACCAATTTTCCAGCTTCATCTCACCGGTGCGTCGCTTAGATCAACTTGATCGCTTGCTGCCGCAGCGATACCTGAGTCAGGTTTCTTCTGCAGATCCTGTTGCCGTCAACTTGGCAGCTGTCGGGAAATTTGACGGCAAGCATCCTTCATTAGCTTATGCAACCACAGGAGGCAAGGTCTGCATACATAGCCCACATGCAACTGCTGACCAGCCTCAAACACAGTACTTGAATATCAATAAGGACATTACAGCTGTAGCTGCTGGTCGACTGGGTGCCGCATCTGACCGGGATGTGCTGCTGGTTGGCACGAGCTCAAGTCTTCAGGCATATGACGTGCACGCAAATCAAGATCTCTTCTTCAAAGACATACAAGATGGTGTCAGCACTCTGGCAGTGGGGCAGCTGGGCTGGACAGATGTGCCTGCTGCTATTGCTGGAGGGGTCAACTGTTTGTTGGGACTTGACGCAGCTGGCAATGAGCTGTACTGGACAGTCACTGGAGACAAAGTCTCGGCTGTTGCACTGAGTAGTGTGAGTGGAAAGGGGCGAGTCGAGCTCATTGTTGGCACGGATGACTTCAGCATTAAGGCCTTGTACAACGACACAGTGGTTGCTGAGATAGCAGAGGCAGACAGGGTGATTGGGTTAGCCTCTCTCCAAGGCACCAAGTTTGGCTATGCACTTGCTAATGGGACCATCGGTGTTTATGACAGAAGCAGCAGAACTTGGCGTGTAAAAAGCAAACACACCCTCACTGCTCTGTGCAGCCATGATCTGGATGGGGATGGTCAGCTTGAGCTCATCAGTGGCTGGTGCAATGGCAGGGTAAGCTGGTTGAGTGAAACACCATCTGCGTTCTAGCAAAATCGTAACCTTGTCACAGACAACACCCAAAGGAGAATTCAAGCAATGTCGTGCACCATGCCACAGCATGGGCATGTTAGTTGAGTGGTTCTTGACCTGAAGATAGAGCTTGTGGCATTTTGCTGAACGATTTGCCAGGCAAAGTCAAGTTAGGACTGATTGCTATACAACCCCTGGTCTGTGATATACAGATTGAAGTGAGGAAGGCAGACTCTGGTCAGCTGATCTTCAAGGACTCAATGAGTGCTAGCGTTGCAGCCATTGTAAAAGGGGACTACAGAGGTGATGGGGCCGACCAAGTAGTGGTGTGTGCTGTGAATGGTGAGGTGAGTCATCCTCGTCGTCCCATGACATCGATGTGGTATGTGCGTTGTCAAGGCCGTGAACCTCTGCAGTGACATGATTGCCTTAGGACCATTGAGACCAGAACATTTGCATGTTACATCCAGTCATGCTGCAGGCCTGTTCAGCAAGGCTGACACTTGTACATTCTTGCTCCACATGCACCTTGCATTGATGTTGAGACTGCCTGCAATGTTTGGTACCAAGGCATCTGCAGCATAGGGGGTCCACAGCAGGCAATGTCATGCCTGTCTTGGCAAACCATGCTTGCTGCCTCTCAGACAGGCTGCTGGGAACTTGCCCTTCGCAAATAGAAAGCTCAACACGATGAGCATGTCATAGTTGATGCTGTGATGTTCACTGCTTTCTCCCTCAAGCATGTCTTGGACTCTACACCACCAGCTCCTGGCTCACCAGCTTTGTCCATGTTTACCAGCAGCTCATATTTGCTAAGGTGTCAGGCATGTCTGTATGTAGGTGCGAGGCTACCTGCCACTTGACCCCAACGTGGCTCCCACTGCCCAGCTGGTGGCTGCCAACCAGGCACTCAAACTGCAGGAGCTGGCTTTGCGCAAGCAGGAGCTGCTGTTTGAGCTGCAAGGCTACCAAGTCAACCGGGTGGCAGGTGAGACAAGCATGCAGGATCTTTTCCCTGTGAATCAAAGGCTTTCTTTGACTACTGCTACATTTGGGAGCATTTTGCTCATCAGAGAATGCATATATGTTGCAGCTCTACAAGTTCCTGTGAGCCCCATGACAGGTCCTACCCTTGTGATTCTAGGGCTTGCTTTGACTGCTGCTGAAGTTTATCAACAGCGCAGTGCACATCAGAGAATGCACACATGTTGCAGCTCGTCAAGAATATGTGCTCCCCAAGACACAGCCAACTGCAGTGTCTGTCATGACTGCACCAGTGATGATTTAGCATTGAAAAAAGCTCTGGACGCTTTACGCTCCAGTGCAAGGCAAGCTGTGATAATGTGGCAACAGTGCTGACATCACCAAATTCATTCCCCATGATCATCAGCACTTGCAGCAAGCCTGGCCAGACAGCATGATGGAACTTACAGGGCCATCAGGTGATGCACAGACAGCTTACATCATCCCACAGGATACCAGTGTGCAGACAGTTGTCATGGCTGATGCCATTCAGCACAGCTGCAGCCTGGCTGTGTCGGCAGATCATGACACCGTCATCAGAGGAGTCATGCTGTTTGCTGAGCAGGTACCATCCTGGTGAACCAGGCATGCCATGTTTTGTGATCGTCACCGGCCAATGCAGTAGGTTACCGACCAATGCATTACAGTGCTGATCAGCGACATGCAATGGCACTTTCTTGCAATGGCAATTCTTCCTACACAGCTCATATGCATTGTGGCTGCCAAACAACATATGGTAGGCCAGACCCAAAGCATGCGTACGCCTGCTTGGCATCATCAGGTGTGTCTGGCGTGCCATTCAGATCTTTGAAGGGGAGAGCATCTTTTACTACCCCCAATCACCCAGTCCTGAGGTGGAGGTTCCTATGGCGCTGAAGAAAGATGCAGCTTTGACAGTCTTGATCAAGGTGAGCAACATGACTCCGATTGTCAGCATTGCAGTCTGCTGGTGGCTGCTTGTTTCACTGCAGTCTCAGCATATTGTTGTCTTACAGTACGTTGATATCTCAGAATTGTTCAGCACTGACTTGCAAGCCTTGACTGAGACTGAGACAAGAATCTGAACCCACTCCACCTGAATGAGTGCAGGTGATGGTAGGCAAGCAGGGCAGCAGCATATATCACGTCTTTGAGTCAGAGCTACGCTTGCCCAAGTTCTGCATGTATGCACCAGCTGACCGGGAAGCGCTTCCAATGGCATCCTCGTCTGCCACTTTCAGTATAGCAGAACGGCCAGCCAGGTAGAGCCTGCAGTGTTGCACTGCCTCTTTGCACAAATCTGCCTTAAGTGTGCATTTACCATAGGCCTGAATGTATATCCAGTGGCCCGGTGATTACCTTGCTCTGGTCAAAACATGGCTTGCGGGTACACCTATGTGTCCTGCCTTGTGCATCGTGAGGCATAGGAGGTCTAAACCTGTCCTAGGGGAGGTGACCAGCGCCAGCAAACTAAATAAACATAGCTGGGCATGAGTGGATGCGTGCAGGGTGGCCATGTGGGTGGAGCACAGCTTTGGCACAGAGAATGGCGTGCAGCATGGGCCTGAAGGGGTGGAGGCCCACTTCCTGTCCCTCAGGGATGGCACGCCCCTCACCATCTCCATGCGGGGCACACAGGTCAGTATGCATGCCTCTGCCCTGCAATGTGTGTGTGTGTGTGTGTGTGTGTGTGTGTTCAGTTGTGTATGTGTGTTCAGATGTGTATGCACCAACAGCCACTCCTGTCAAGGGCCATACCTAATCCCTAGTGTGACATGCATGCTATCTCTTGTCTGATGGTAGTGCTGTCAGTGATCAGGCTGTTGGAGTAAAAACAGAAGTTACATGCCTCTTGCGAGGCAAACATCCTTTGCACCGAGACAGCATGTAACTTGTGAAGATGACTTGCTGCACCTAAGCACTTGACAAAGTTCCCTGCTCAATGCAATCAGTTGTCACAAAAGCAGATAGATTCTCATTTGCATGACGCTGATTGCCTCCAGAGCCTTGCCATGAGCAGGTAGTGGTGAGGACAGAAGATTTGGAGCTGGCAGGGGAGGTGGTGCAGGACGCGGCTGCCTACCTTGGCCTGACTGACCTGGAGAGCACTGCACACTTCCCTGACCACATGCAAGACTTCCAGGCCGTGCTGGCCAAGGTCAGTGTTTGTGCAGCTCATATGTCACCCTCACCAGCAGCAGCAACAACAGCAGCTAGGAGGCTCATGTGCTCTGATGGCAGCGCACCAACACAGCATGAACAACAATGCTCTGTTTGCTTTTGGACCTGGTTGCTTCATCCATGCTATGCTGCAGTCAGCCGGAACTTCCAGTGTCCTGTCTCTTATTTCCTGAATGCAAGCGTAGCATGGCTGGGCATAGCCATTTGTGGTGTTGTGGGCTACACAACTTCTGCAGAGTGTACCCACATGTACTTTCATGCAGCCAGTGTCACACCCTGCAGCATGAGGTTGTCAGCATGGGTGATTCCGCCACAGTGTGCATATCACTTGGCAGTCGCCCAAAACCCAAGATACAGAGGTCGGACCCCACTGCCTCTTCAGCATGTGTCGCACAATGCATATTGTGTCTGCTGCTGACAAGCTCATCAGATAGGTGTGCAATGTCCTGCAGTCAGACATGAGCACTGGCAGCTGATGAGGCAGCATGATTGCAGGTGGATGAGTGCAACAGCAACCGGCTGAAGATGATGGCTGAGGCTGCAGAAAGCTCCACGGCAGTCAAGGTTCTGGTAGTCAAGGTATGTTATAGGCAGCGCTTCTTACTCAACCACCAACCAGGCCTGTGGGTGGCACAAAAACAGAAAAGAAAGTTGTGAAAAGAGAAAAGAAAATCTTATTAAAAAACCACAAAAACAAAAGCTCTGAAATGCCTCCATGACTTTCAGCAGTGATACAGAGGAGCATTCTTGATTTTCAAGAGGCTTGTTACATGAGGCCTGTTTCAAGGCATTCCATTTTGGCTTGCATAGGCAGTGTCTGTCTATTCTGTGGACCTTCACGCACGTAGTGACTTTGTGAATCCTCCATATAGCTCGTTTGCAGCATGGGTTCAGCAGGTAATCTTGGCGCTCAGTTGCAACCCTAGTCACTCAAGTAACACAGATGGCAGGCATTGAGCTGCGAGTCTCATGCTTACACTTGGACCACCTGCTCTGCCAACCAGCATTGAACATGTCCTGACAATGTTTTCAAGCAAACCTTGCTTACATCAGTCATGGGTCATGCCAGATGAGTCAACTGTTGGGTTGCACAGGCTGAAGACGCGCGGTTGCTGGGCGAATTTGGCAGCATGAAGAAGATGTACAACCAGCTGCAGCATCTAAACAGGTGCCGCAGCGCATGCAAAGCATGTACTCTCAGCAAGGGTTGACGTATGACTGAGCACAATGATGCAATGCCACTGGGAATGTGTTCTCAAGCAGCGTTCCTGACCTATGTGTGCACAAATACCTGCTTTCAACACTTGGTGCCTTGTCTTGTCCCATTTTATGCACCAAGTGACAGACACATCTGCTGAACGAAAGATCTCTATCAAGGCAGCTTTTGGTGTTCAATGACATGAGACACTGCTTGCTTGTAGGCAGCTTGTCATGGAACACACCAAGAGGGCCACCAACCACAAGGAACTCTTGGAATCTCTGAAGCTGGTGAATACAATGATACAGCATGCAGCCAGACTGAGGCTAGGTGCTGCTAAGGCAAGGGTTGTAACAGCTTGTAGGGCTGCTATCAAAGCAAACAACACTATCACTCTCTTGAAGATCATCAGAGAGGGCAGGGCTTGACTAGATTTATTTCATGCTGCATCTGTCTGCCTTATTCTCTGTATGATAATCTGCTGCATCCCAGTCCGCACCTTCTCAGCAGTAACATATGTTGGGTCTTTTAGCTACACAGCTTCTTTGGTTGTGGTCTAGTGATGATGCCAGTGCTTGCTTTTGCTACTGCATTTATGTAAGTCTGTATAAGTTATTAGCCTCTTGTGAAACAGACTGAGCTCATTCTGTTGAGGAGATGCTTTACAAACAAGCGTTGCCATCAAATGCATGTATCAGTGTCAATCAGAACATGAGAACAGAACAGCTCACTGGTCAGATTGCAGTAGCACCCAACAGACAATGAAGCTATATGTGGGTATGCTATCAACGTCAGTCATATCTTATTTCAATGTCATTGTTATTCAGCAGGATCTGGATCCTTCTGGAAAGTCAAGAAAGTGATGTATAGGCATGAAGGTTCAGAGCCCAAAAACATGTACAGAGTACTGTACAGCAGTGAAAAACATGATGCAGTTTGAAAGCAGATTAGCCGCAACAGCAAGCAAGACAACAAGTCGACATCTCAACTTTTGTTGCGACAACTTCAGAATGCAATAAATCATCAGTGTGTCAATTCACACCCATGCAGGTGATGAACTTGACTTTGCCACCATATCGCATGGACACTGCAGGATACACCTGAGATGGCAAATTCCAGAAGGCAACTCCAAAGTGAGTGCCGTCCACCTCAAAACTGCATTGCCTGGCAGTCATGTCGATGTGGACAGTGACACGAGTGCCATCTGCATCGTATTTAGCACCATATGGCACAACATGATATGACTGATTGCCATACAATACCTGCAGGCCATCAGCACAGTTGAGGCAAGCAGAAACAGCCCAAGCTTGAACAATGACAGACTGACATGTGACACAGGCCGAAAGCTTGGAGGCTCAAGTGGTCATGTTTTTACAAGGTGGTGTTACCTTCTCTGCAGGAGACAGTGGGCAACCAAATTCGTCTGCACAGCAGTCACACCGTGGCGCTGCTGCTGCTATAGACCCATTGCTACCCATCATCCAGCACCCTTGCTGATTGCCTAGCCACCTGCACAGCAAGATTTGTTTCAGTATCATTGCACAGGGGACAAAAGCGCCTAATGGCATGGCATTCATGACCTAATCCCACACCAAGCACTCCTCAGAGCTTTGTGATATGCATGTCAGGTCAGCTTACACATGCTTACACAAGTGCAATGAACATTACGCACACTAGGGGTATACTGCTTAGGCATTGAATCACACCAGTCTGAGACGCTTGCCTGCTCATGTCTGCAGTGTCATCAACAAGCCCAATCCAGGTGCAACTGCTATACCGGTCCACAGAGGTGTGCCACACATAGCAGCCTGTCCCAGCCTTGAGGCAATGCCTGCTGCGAGCGCCCTGATGCTGCTGGGACTTGAACTCTATGACATCTATGTCTGTGCATGCGATGTCAGGGCCTAGCTCACCCCATGGCCGCCGCACATACTGCCGGCTGAGGCCGGGCTGCTCCTGAACAGTCTGGCTGAAGCGCACAGCTGCGATGTCCTCTAGTGACAACAGATCCAAGCCACGAACCATCTGCTGCAGAATGTCAGCAGGAATGCTCTCTAGACGCAGCTTTGGCAGGAGGTCTGCAAGAACCCACTTCAGGGCAAGACGTGGGTTGTTGCTCAGCTGGTTCTTGCCCCAGCGTATGACTGCTTCCAGGACGCTTGTTTCTGATGCCTTCAGATGTGCAGCTGAAAGGCACAGGTGTAGAGCAGATGGTGAGAAGCCTAGGAAGGCTGAGGGAG
>JAABUK010003832.1_pt1 | contig 25042 bp, 14 predicted proteins | sample 5559141 | NCBI WGS metagenome assembly JAABUK01 (sample SAMN10711869, study PRJNA513367) | rock metagenome | isolation source: Antarctica rocks | place: Antarctica: Victoria Land, Pudding Butte nord | collected 2016-01-03 | reverse complement strand
TAATTTATTTCTATTTATTTTAACTAATTAAGTAGTAGGAAGCTATATATCTCTTTTATCTCCTACTAAAAAAGGTTTAGGACAAAGATTAGGACAATTATTAGGGGCCTTCCTAGGGGTATACCTTAAGGTTTTAGGTAAGGACTTACCTATTAGTAAGCAGGCGGGTACCCGCTATTACCCGGAGCGGGTACCCGCCCCGCCCCCCTTATAATAGGGTACCCGCCCTGCCCCGCCCCGTTCCGCAGCGTAATTAGGAGTAAATTAATATAATAATAGTCTTATATTATCTAATAAGAGGTAATAAAAAAGCTAGGTAAGCGTTATATAAATATAAGAGGCTTAATTTATATTATTAGAGTAGGAGGAGTATACTTTTAAATATTTATCATTAATTAAGTAATAGGAGTTACTTAGAGTAAAATAATAAAATAAAAAGATAATATCTTTACTTAATCTATTATTCTTAAGAATATTATTAAGAATTAATTAGATTATAAAGTTAAAATTATTTATATTAATAATTAATTTAAAATCTTATTCTAAGATAGTAATATTATCTTATAACTTATAATTACTTATATATAAAAATGGAATAGCTATAATAAGGTCTAAAACTATATTATTATAAATAATATTTATTTTATATTATATAATATAAGGCTATTAAAATATTTATAACTAAAGTTATTATATATAAAGATTTTTTAAAAAAAAATAGGAGTTTAATATCTTATTTACTTAGAAAGACTTCTTATAAGAGGTAAGAGGATACTTTCTTAAACCTTAATAGCCTTTATTTAATTAATTATATTATCTAAGTATATATACTTAAGGAGCTTAAAAAGAAACTTAATAAAAGGAGTAAGAAATATTATCTTATTAAATATAAAGAATTTAAAATATTATATATCTAAAATCTAATAATTTAAAAAGTAGAGAGATAATTATATATAATTTTTAATAAAATTAACCTTATTAATATTCCTACTATTAACGATAGTAGTTAGCTTATTAACTTACTTACTAATACTTATAATATTATAAAAGAGGTAGGAGGTATTTTAGATATTTTATTATTATTATAAACTATTACTAATATATTTAATTTTATAAGGATAATACCTTCTCTATTATTTTCTCTAATTTAGGATAATTTCTAGTTAAATTTAATAGAAGATATAAGAGAACTAAGAGATTAATTCAATTTAAATCTATATAATAGAGATTTACTTAAAGAGGTATATAAAGATAGCCTAGAGTTATACTTAAATTTATATATTAACTTAACTTCTTTTTAATATATTTAATAGCTATCTTATAAATATTAAGGATCTATTATATTATAGTATAGTTATCTATTTTTTAACTATCTAGGAGTATAAATCCAGGATATCTATAATATTTACAGGATTTATAGGGTCTACGGGTAGGCCTTAGCGTACTTAAGGACGAATATTAAAATATAATATACCTAGTAAATCTATACCTATAATAATTACTATCTTTTTTAAAGAAAGATAGCGTCCTTACTATTATAACACTATAGAGGTACTTTAGCTACATAGGTAGCCTATTAGAAGTCTTATATATATATCTATCTATTACTATATATATAATAATAAAGGAAAGAAAGGGTTATATAAAATTAACCTTTTAAGGAATAGTATTAATAGTTAAGTTATTTTAATAGTAATAACAAAGTTTAAATAGCTATAATTAGGCTATAAAGTAGATCTAGTAGTAGGTAAGAAGTATATCTTAAAGCTTATAAAGAAAGGAATATAATTATTATAATTATTATCTAATTATAAGTATATAAGTAATATTTATATCTTTTATTAATTAGATTTTAGAATAATTATTAGAAGGTTTTTATCAGACTTTAAAAAGGTAAAAGCGAGTTAATTAATAAGGTATTTAACTTTAATATATTTCTTACTATTAGGCTCCTTCTAGTTAGGAGTCTTTATTAAAGTCTTACTATTATAATTATTATAAGTAATTTTATAACTATTAGTCCTATCTATTTAGTTAATATTATCCTAAATAATATTATTAATATTATTAAAGAAGGCTACTAGTTTAGTTCCTAGTAATATAAAATTAATAAGGATATTAATATCCTTAATTTATATAATTTTATAATCTAATTATAAGGTAATATTATCTTCTAGCTATCCTAGTTTATTTATATTAAGGATAACTCCTACCTTAATACCTTTTATTATAAACGCGTTAGTATTAATATATAATACTATACTATTATTACCTATTAGGAAAAGAGAGATATCTATATACTTATTAATAATTCGCTCCCCGCTAATTCTATAAACAGTGATTAGTAAGGTCTTATATATATAGCTATATAAGTTATTAATTAATAAGAGCATTTTATTAATAAATATAGTAGAGCTCTCTATATTAATATAAAAGTCTTATTATTAGCTATCTTCTAAATACAGTTCTCTATGAACTATTATATAGCCCTAATTTAAAGGAGGTAGTTAGATAATAATTATATATAAAGCTATATATTCTAGCTAATTTATATAAATACGTTATTATTTCTAATTAGAAGAATAGGTATTAACTTTATATATATCTAATATATATCTATTAACCTCTCTTATATTTATAAAACCTATATAGTAACATTATAACTATATAAAGGTACTTTGTACTTAAAGTATTTAATATTATTAAAATAGATATAAGTATAATTATTATAATATTTAGTTATAGACCTAAACTTTATATCTTTTATATTATCTCTATCTTCTATATCTTAATCCTTCTTATTAGTAATCTTTTTAGTAAATATATAATTAGCTATAATCTAATATTAGGATATTATATTAGGAGGGCTAGGATAATAGCTATAATTATTTAGTAGTAGGAGGATAGGTATCTATTAATATATATAGTTCTTTAATAATCCTTATTAATTTATAGGAGGTAAGATTTAATATCTCTCCCTAGTATATATACTACGCTAGAAAGCTACTTCCTTACTATTAGCTATTAGCTTACGTCTAAAGCCTTAATTATACCTATTTTAGTAGGAGTTTAGCTTACTAGTAGCGCTAGATCTAGAGGTTAATATATATAATATATAATAATCTACTACGTTATTAAGATAATAAGTAAACTTATTAGAATTATTATTTAAATAATAGATATCTTATTATAGCTCTTAATCTAGATTTTTTAATACTAATATTAATACTATAGCTATTAATTAATTATAAGACTATCTATATAGTAGTATAACTTATATATACTTATTTATAAGGTAATAATATTAAGTATTAACTATAATATACTATTCTATATATAATTTATTAAAAGCCTATAAATATAACTATTTATATTTCTCTATTAATATAGTATAAAATAAGGTAAGGTTATCTAAGAAAGTATCCTAATAATTAACTTTTAAATATATAAACTATATTATAACTAATTTATATAAGTAAAGATATAAGTTTTTAGTAATTATATTAAATTTAATATATCTAACTTATTTAACCTATTAAATAAATATATTAATATCTTAATAGAATATATCTTTACTAGATATAATATATAGGCTATTAGGGTAATCTTTAGATACTATTATTCTAGGATAAAAGTAGCCTATCTTATATATCTTAAACTTAGTCTTCTAAGCTATAATTAGCTCGCTTTATAATTATAATAGTTTAGTAGGGGTAGGAGGCGAAGTAACTCTATTATATATATAGATACTATTATAATCCTATTATCTTATTTATTCCTTGTTATTATTATAGATAATATTAACCTCTTAGTATTATTATAAGAGTTTTAGTATTTTAAAGACTATTTCCTATAGCTTAATTAATAAGGATAGGATACTAAATTTAATATCTTTAATAGTAAGTTAGATAGTATTTATAAGATATTTTTCTATCTTATTAAAGTAGTTAATATTATTTACTTAGATTATATTAACCTACTTATAAATATAGTTAATTAATATATCTATTTATTAAGTTAAATTATCTATTATAGCTTATAAATCCTTAATATTTATAATTAAGTTCCTAGTCTTTTTATAAGAGGTAGGCTTTTTATTAACCTCTTAACTAATATTATCTAATTCCTCCTTAATAGTTATAATTAGCCCTATCTTCTCTTTCTCTTTATCCTTAATTATTAGTAGACCCTCTTATAGCTTACTTATATTAAAGGTAGATACTACGCTAGGTTACTAGTTATCCTATTCTATAATATTAACTTTTTAAGGATACTTTCTAAGTAGATTTTATTCTCTTAGTATTCTAGTACCTTTAGGGTAACTATTATTAGGTATTAAGGATATAAGTAGTAAGCCTATACTAATAGTAAAAGATACTTATAAGGGTACTCTTTTAAATAGCCTCTTTAGAATCTTAGAATTTATTATAATTAATATTATAAATAGTTTATAATAGGATCTTATTTAACTTTAATATTATCTTATTTAAGATAATAAAGAAATTAGAGGGGATAATAGCTAAAGGTAATTAGTAAGTAAATAAAGGAATTAATATTACTCTTTTAAATAGCTTCCTTAGATATCTAAAAATTATTATAGTTAGGAAGTATTCTTTATTATCTTTATTAGTATTATTTTTACTTAGTAGTTTTATAGCGCTTAGTAGCTAATTAGATATTAGCCCTTAGTAGCTAAGATTAAATAACTAGTATTACTATTATTATTAAGGATCTATTATATTATAGTATAGTTATCTATTTTTTAACTATCTAGGAGTATAAATCTAGGATATTTATAATATTTATAGGATTTATAAGGTTTACAGGTAGGGCTTAGCGTACTTAAGGATGAATATTAAAATATAATATACCTAGTAAATCTATACCTATAATAATAAATTTCTTAAAAATAATAAATATTAAGATATTAAGATATAGATATAATAGGTAATTCAAAATATAATAAATATAATAAGAGAATATTAAATATCTATATTATAAGTAAGTAATTATAATATATAAGGATAATCTTAATATATATAAGTTTAATTTAAATTATAATCTAGATATTATTATAAATATTATTATTACCTTAAAAGAGTAATACTTAGCCTTTATAATTAGTAATAAAATTAATCCGCTAACTTATAAATAGGCCTAAATAGGCCTAAATATAAATAATAGTAGTAAGTAATAGATAAGGAAATTAACTTATTTAAGAAGATTAAGACTTAAAAGCTTATTCTTTATCCTATTAATAATCTTATCTTAAAAGGTAAATAGGTTTATAAGAAGAAATATAAGGCTAATAGTTTAATAATAATTAAAGTATTATAAGTTATATATAATTTTAAATGGAAATATAATATCAATTTTAATAAGACTTTTACTTTTATTATTAAATACTTAATATTTAAAATACTATTTACTATTATTACCTATTATAATTTAGACTATAAATAGATAGATATTATTATAGCCTTTTTAGAATCTTAATTAGATAGAAATAATTATATAAAATAATTAATTAGTTATTAAATAGGTCTTAAATTAATAGACCTTATTTATTACCTTATAAAGATATTATATAAGTTAAAATAAACGCCTTATATCTAATACTATATAATTTATACTTACCTTAAGATAAAAGGTTTTAAATATATAGATATAGATTATACTCTATTTATTAATTATACTATTAAGGTTATTATTAATATATATATAAATAACTTTAAGATTATTAGCCCTAAGAGATCTAAATATATACTACTATTAAAAAAGGCTCTAAGTAAGTACTATTAAATAATAGATTTTAACTTAATTAATAATTATCTTAGAATAAAAATAATATATAACTATTCTAAGAAAATATTAACTATTATATAAAAGGGATATATTAAAAAGATCTTTAATTATTTTAATATAATTAATTATATCCTTATTAATATCCTAATAGTTTATAGTAAATAACTTTATAAAGAATAAATCCTTTAAGTAAAACCTTAAGATTAATCAAAGTATTAATATATAATAGGATCTTTAATATATAATACTATCTAGATATATCTTAATATTAGATTTATTATATCTATATTATCTTATTTTAATTAGAATTTAAATAAAGAGTATATTATTGCTATTAATTAAGTATTATAATACCTTAAAAAGACTATTAATTTTAGTATTACTTATAAGTTAAATAGTAACCTTATAAAGTATATTAATATTAAATAGGTAATTAATAAGAAGACTTAATACTTTATAAGAGCGTACCTCTTCCTATTATATAATAAAGCTATTAGTTAGTTATTTAAATTATAGTCTACTATTATCCTATTATTATATAAGGTTATATATATACCTTAAATATAAGCGTCTACGCGGGTTATAAAAAAGCTGGAATAATCTATACTACTATCTAATAATCCTATTAAAATTTATATATACTTCCTTATACTTACTACTAACTATTATTAATACCTTTATCCTTTTCTATATTATATTAAGATTAATATAAATTTCCTATCTTTATATAGGTAAAGATACGCTCTAACTATTTTAATTATTTTATATTATATAAAGTAATAGCTAAGATATATTATATATTAAAGACTAGTATATATAATATTTACTAGGATTCTACCTTAAGAAGAGGCGCGAATAATCCTAAAGTAGAGGAGAAATAAGGTAGAAAGAAGTTAATTAGCCTTAAAGATATATAATAAATAGAAAAGATTCTTAAAGAGGACGAATTTTATACGCGAGCTCTTATATAAGCCTAATTAAGATATAAGGTAAGCCTTAATATTTTAAAGGATATAATATAATAAGTACTTAATATAATAGGTTATTATAAATATTTTACCTATAAAAAGGACTAGGTAAATAAGGTTAATAAGAAAATAATATTATAAGTATACTAAGTACTAGCTTTAATAATATCTAAACTTATAAGATTAGGAATATATATATTTTAGTAATAAATACTATATTAAGGATCTATTATCTTATAGTATAATCACGTATTAATTAACTATCTATATAGATGAAATCTATAGATATAAACATATTTACAGGATTTATAAGATCTATTAGGTAGGGCTTAGCGTTCCTAAGAATAAATATTAAAATATAATATACTTAGTAAATTTATAATATACTAATTACTATCATTTTTAAAAAAGATAGTATGCTCGCTATTAATAGCGCTAGTAAGGTACTTTAGTTACGTAGGTAGCTAATTAGAAGTCCTTATATATATATATATCTATTACTATACATATATACTATTAAATAGAAAGAGAATTATAAGAAATAGATCTTCTACTAGTTAGACTTCTCTAGGGGTAATAGTAAGGTAATAATAGCGGCGATTAGGCTACTAAGTAGCTCTAGTAGTAAATAAGAGGTATACCTTAAAGCTTATAAAGAAATAAAGATAATTAGTATAAAGGTTATTAAGTTATAAGTATATAAGTAATATCTATATCTTACTTAGTAAGATTTCAGATAAATTACTAGATAATCTTAGTAGATTTCTTAGAAGGCCTATTAGAGTTAATTACTAATATCTTTGCTTTTATTATATCTTTACCTATACTAGGCTCCTTTAGTATAGGCGTCTTAGTAATTACCTATACTACTATTACTAGAAATTATCTTATAGATATTAGTTTATAGAACTTTACGAATAAGTCCTAGATTAATATAGTAGGAAGGATTATAAGGTAGATAAATCTAGTAGATTTCTTAAGTAGCGTATATCTTATATATAGATCGTATATTGTTATATATATTCTAGGCTAGTAGGTAGGTAGTAGTAGTAATATTAATTAGTATACAGGTAACTATATTATAGGTAACTTAGATTAGTCTACTAGTAATAGTAGTATTATAGGAGGTAGTATAGCTTATTCTACTAGTAATAATAGTAGTATTAATATCTTTATCTTATTATCTTACTCCTTTTCCTTGTATCTATTATTATCTATATCTTCTATATCTTCCTAGAGTACTTCTTAGAGTACTTGGATATATATCTTTATAAAATAGACTATAAATATTAGTTATAATATAGGAGGCTAATTACTTAGTATAAATTTAATAGGCTATATATACTCTTCTAATCTTTTTAAGGCGTTAGCTAAGGTAGTATAATTAAATAGTATATTAGCCTTAGTATCTAATTTTTAGTATTATATTTACTAATATAATATTAAGGAAGGATAATATCTTATTTAAGATAGTCTAGAATAATAAGGAGGTAGTAGATAGGGCTTTTAGGTCCGCTAATTTAAATGGTAGTATTAGTTAGAAGGATAGATATATAGTTAAGGTATTAAATAGTTATCTATAATAGAGGTTCTTAAGGATAGTTTAGTATTATCTTTCCTAGGACGATGTAAGATATTAAGGAGGTAATAGATAAAGGTATTTTCTACGTAAGTAGGACTATTAGATCTACTCTTTCAGATAAGCGTACTAGTTTAGTATATAGGTATATTATTAAGGTACTAAATAGTTTATTATAAAGGAGGTTTAGAGGTTCTAATAGAGGTTCTTAGTATTGTTTTTACTATTGCTTTATACGGCGCTTAGTAGCTAGTAATAAGGACGGCGTATAGTAGCTCGTTAGGATTAGCGCTTAGCTACTAGGACTAGTTAAAACATCTAGTATTACTACTATTATCAAGGATCTATTATCTTATAGTATAATTATGTATTAGTTACTTAACTATCTATATAGATAAAATTCATGGATATAAACGTATTTACAGGATCTATAAGGTCTATTAGATAGGTCTTAGCGTTCCTAAGGATGAATATTAAAACATGATATATTTAGTAAATCTATACCTATAATATACTACTATAGATTTAGCCCTTAAGGTAAGCTCTATATTATATATAAGCCTAGCTAAAGATACTATTAAAGTTATATATAAGAAGTAGATCTTAAGAATAAAGGAATAAGGGATAAGAATTAAAAATAGTAATATATATAGGTAGCTATTAATTATAAATTTTAGTTACTTTTAATTTATTATTAGGTACTTAATAATATAAATAGGAAGATATCTTATAATATATATATTAATTTAATACTAGAACTAGTTATTAAGTTATAGATATAAGATATTAGGATAAGGCGATATAACCTATTTATTCTAGAGGAAGATAGTAACTTAGGATATAATAAAGGCTTAAAGTATAATAAGGTCTAGAAATAAAAGACTTAAGAAGACTTAAAATATTACTTTAATTATCCTTTATCTCTAGATCTTATATTAATTAAGAATATATAATAGGCCTTAAAATTAAATCTATATAAGATTTCCTATTAGGATAACGTATCTATATAAGTAATTATTAATAAGGGGTAAGAAAACATTATTAAGGTATTTATTAATAAGCGAGTATATCTTATACCTAATAGATTATAAGTAGTTATAAATAGGGGAGGCGTAATAACTAGATTTTAGATAATATATTAATAGTAGAGAAACGTATACAAATTTTAGTAGGATTCCTAGGCGTTCTAGCTTTTTTATAACCTACGTAGTATCTAAGGAAGTAATATAGCTTATAAAACTATTTAAGGAGTTAGATCTTAACTTTAATTTACCTAATACTCTAATATAAATCTATACTAATAATTAGGATATAATTACCTTAATTAAAGATTTATACTACTATTTATATATTAAATATATTAATATTTAATAGTATTTTATATATAATTAAGTAGAGTCTATTATAATTATATTATAATAGATACTAATTAATAAGATAGTTACTAATAGTCTAATAAAGGCTCTTAGTAAGGATATATATATAGGCTTTATATATATACTTAGTATAAGTCGTAACTAATACTTATATAGTATATAAATAATAACTAAGTAGAAGTATTAGAAATTAGCCTTATACTTAGTATACTTAGTATATAGATAGTCTAGATATATAGACCTCCTATCTCTTAGTATCAATTAATTAATTAATATACTTATTAGTAATAAGTAGGCTAATCTACCTGTATCTTTAACACGCTTTATATCTAACATCTTACCCCGCTTGAAACAGAGCTTGTTATCAACGTAATAATCTTTTATATAGCTGTTTAGAAAGAAAGACGGGGTAGGTAGGTAGGTAGGTAGGTAGGTATATAGGAGTAGGAGATATAGAGATAGTTATATTATATATTATATGTTATATATTATATGTTATATGTTATATGTTATAGACTATATGTTATATGTTATAGATTATAGGATGGATAGGTAGGAATAGGACGGGATAGATGAATTGATAGTTTGATTATAGGGGATGTAAGGGATGTAAGGGATGTAAGGGATGTTTAGGGTTTAGATAAGGATGATAGGGGAGAGGTGATAAGGGTGATAGGGGTAGGGGTGGATAGAGTAGATAGAGTGGGTATAGTTTTAAAGTAGAGGTTAATTGGAGTTAGTAGTAAAAATATCTTTATAGATTTATGCATAGGTTTATAGGAAAGGGATATTGTGGATGGATTGGATACTGGTGTGTATAGGGGGCTGTTAGTGTGGTAGGGAGGTGTAGTTGAGGTATGTAGGATTTGGTTTGAGGTTTGTAGAGTTTGGGTTGAGTGAGGGGATCAAAGTCAGCGGGTTCTGGGACTTTTTGACAAAAGTACGCCTACTTCTTCACCTTTGCTGGCCTCGGGTCTGGGACCGCGGGGGATATTGTGGAGGTATGACGAGATTGCTCGGTCGTGATGGGGTTGGTAGGTTGGTGGAATGGAGGTAGGTGATTATGCTCAAAGCAAATGAGTGGAAAATTTAGAGGCATGCTTTTGTTTGTGTTGAATGATATATGTACGGTGTAGTCTGTGTGTGCGATCCGGATGTGCTCGAACAGAAGACCCGCCCTTGAGCGTCTGACTGGTAGCCACCTGACCATGGATTTGGTCACAGCATTGTCCCTGCTGCATCGACGTCCCTTATCAAGACACTTTAGCCCACCGATCGCTATTCACAAAACAAGGGATTCAAGCAGTCGCAACCTCATTGTCATATTTCTGAATACCCAGCACATTGATCAACAACTCATTTGGCCTCCCCAACGACGTCGTCCCTCCCAGCGGGAATGGCGAAAACAAGCACTGTCTCAACACCCCCTTATCCTCTTCCAACAAATCATCATGTATCTCCGCCAGGGTCACCTCCGCAACATCATCGTATTTATTCGTCGACAGCGAAATCTCACAGGTGCCGTTTCTTTCCGTGATGGGCAAATGCCAGACGTTTTCCGCCACGCTGGCGTTGCGACTGAAGTTGAATCGGAGGTGGTATTCGAATTCTGGTTTGCTGTCGATGAGTTGAATGAGGGCGTTGTGGCAGTCGGTGAAGGATGTGGGGAGGAGGCGACGCGTCATGGTTCGCTTGAAGCAGTGGGTTTGGCTTCGGAGATTGGTGGTGTTTAGGGCGATTGTGGAGGGGAGGTTGAGATGCAGAGGATTTGCTGTGAGTGTGGTTGGGAGGAATGAGTAGAGGAGAAACAATAGGACGGTGGGTAATGCCATTGCGCTGTGGAACTATTGTTGAAAGTCGTGGAATTGTTTGAGAATATGTGCATCTCTTGTATCGGGGGCTCGTGCTCGCGCATATTTGATGTCGCGAGTTTGCGCTTCCTTGTACCCTTGGATTTGTATAGATCTGGACCGCTTAAAATGTCGAAGCGATCTGACCACTAGATAGGCTAATGCTATCCGGCTCCTACTGATAAGACGTGCCCCTCGCGATCCGAGCTGGCTGGCGACATCATAGATTTCTCTTCCGCCATGCTTTGACCAAGAGCCAACAGGACTCGGCAAGCTTGGAGACGCTTTCAGGGTGACTTATGCCCTATGTGCACACAGCGTGCTGTGGACGGCCCAATCTCTTCTTCAGCATAGCGGTGTAATCTTGTCGATATCATTGCCGATGTGGCTCTTGATCGAAGGGAACTTACATGTGTAATGTTTTGCGACTATTCCTATAAAGTTTGGAGCCCAAACCCCGATTTTCGATCTACCGCAAGGATCAGCTCGGTGGGCAAATTGCAATGATTTTATAGATGCCTAAACATGGAAGAAACGACGAGCGCTTTCGCTACCATCGTGGAAGGCCGCGTTTGCCGGAATGGCTGTTTTTGACGGAGACGAAATCCATTCGAATTACAGTACATTGCTGTGCGGTGGTTTACATATTGTTTTCTCAAGCGGAGGAAACTGTCGGATCGCATCGTTTCCAGTAAGTACTGAATTTGCCGGATCCGCCTCCACTGAAACCCTCAATACACTCATTGAGTCCGTTTATCTCCGAATGGGGACAGTCCGCATTGATTTCCCCTTGTATATATCGTAATCAGCCAGATCTTGAGTACCTCGAGTCTCTTTGTTCGTCGTATACCTGGTATATTTTGGCAGCTTTCTGGGTGTATTCCCAACCTCGTAGAGAGATGCTATGACCTGTGGTCCTGTAGCGCTGTTTTGACGACAAATTTGAGGCTCTGAGCAGGCGACTGTATCTAGCCGTTGTTCTCTGACAGGGTTCCAACGAGGTGTGCTCAATGATCACATCTGCAGAGGCCGATGTGAGAGATTTCAAAATTTCATGCGGCTTTCCCCGGACCTCCAAACGAGCTCTTGATGCCCTCTTCGGAGCAAAGGTCGGGTGGCTCCTGCCAGCTTTTGCTTATGCTACTGCGCTATTCCAACTTTTCAATGGTAATTGCTGGCAGCCAAGGCCAGAAGAGCATCCTCGCCGTATTCAAAGGACTTTGAATTGGCATCGTGCCGACTCTGATAATCCTCATTGGTGTCGTTGCTGTGCTGTCGAAAGCTTCGTTTTGATACTGTAAACACTGGCGAATGTGGCATTTAGAAAGAGCAAAAGGGCGGATTCGGATAATAAATTTGCCTCAACAGATTCTGGGGGCTCAACATTGAAGATGTAGTTGGACGTCGAATCGTGAAAGAGTCACGATTGGCTCTTCCACGGATTATGGCAGTATAGCTCATAAATTCTCAAGCTCGTCATTCCCTTTCAAATTCTCGATGACTCGTCGCCTTAGTGTCGTACTGCTGTATCTGTTGTTCGGATCATTTGGAAATTCCAAGTTCTGATTGGGAGACAGACCTCCAATCTGTGGATGCCCATATTATCAGACTTCGCGGTATTTGTCTTTCTTACAAGCGGACAGAGTATAAAGAGTGATATTATGATCTGGTGATGTATATAGATACTTCTAGCAGAATTCCAGAACCCTAAGAATGCGTAAGCAGAGCGCTGACAAGATACGGAAAATGTCACCATTGGTGACAAATGGCATCCTTTAGCCGCCCGATAAGGTACAATCAATCGCCCAAGGCTCTCGGGATAACTTTTCCGCGTAATATCCGTTGTGCTACGCATGAATACGCGATCACAAAGTGCACTAGGGTGTCGATATTACCGCCCAATCTCATCTCATTCCAGCTTTGCTTCTGCATTGCTACCGAAAGTAGTCAAGTACGCTTCTTGAGTGTTGCTGAAGGCGAAATACGTGATGCACCGCCTACCTACTCATATGTTGATCGTCTTTACGGCCGCTTCACAAGTGTTCGCAATTCTCCGGATTCTCCCATCGTCTGGATCGCAAAGCATACCGAGCGCAATTTTCCCATCTGTAAATGCATCGAACAGCATGAGAACACCTCTAATTGACCGGGTCGATTGTTTCAATCCGTACCTGCCAAACATAAAATCTGCTGCGGTAGAAGATTGCCACATTGTCATCGACCACATAATTTCCAGCTACGGAGACCCATTCCTTCCCAGGTCGTTCGGCTATACGCCGGATGTGGACATTGACCTCGACGAGCCTGAAAATAAAAATTGGGCGTTTGGTCGCTGCGCAGTATTCGTCAAAAACTTGGACCGCAGACGTGTGGATACGTTTCGTATGGTGGATGTGGCGGAAACTGCAACCAGGATCCTAAGAGAATGCGTGATAGGGAAGAGATATCCGGTTGGAGGGACTGCGGGAATTGGGTCGGCAGTAGGAGGAAGTAGATTCTATGTGGCTCTAGGAGGCCTCACTGGGACAGGCCTGACTGATGGGACGATACTGTCTCGGCCTTCGAGAGACTAATCAGGGTTAGGGACAGTAGTCCCTATGTTGTCAGCGAAGCGTCTGTTCGGTGGAGCCATTCAGAACTTTGCTTGAGACCATCGGATAAACAGATAACACAGATCGTCGGATCATTCCGTACTTGGCCAGGTCCACTGTGCATTGAGAGCCTCACGGTGGCCGGCTGGTGATTTGAAAGATAATGATTCTGCATGCTGCCAACTCTCACTCGTGATACGTCACCAAAGATACGACGGTGGAAGTGATTGGCAGGGAGCAATTCAAGTTCCCATAACAAGCAATCCACAGCCCGCTTCGGAAAGGTATATCGTTCTGCTTTGCTATCTCTATACGTAGTGGGTAGCTTTATGGTCATGGTCAAGAGTCAAATCTTGTTTGGGATGCATTGACGATATGTATGTCTTGAGAAAATTCATCTGGCTGGCGCGAATGACGCTAAGAGAATCGCCAATGAATATCAGTCACGTGACTATTGATCTGACCAATTCCGTGTTCAAGCTAGACGTCATTCCATATCTTCTACGCAATACAGATGCAGTAATAGTGCAATATCATCATCCATGATACATTCACAGTAGTTATGCAGGACTCCCAGGTAAAGCTTTGGAGTCTGAGATGCAACAACCGCGCTTCCTTCACAGCGAGCCGCCCATGATGAAAACCCGATGAAGACAGCCTAGCTTCAAGAGCTCCGCGAGGGGCTACTTGCTAATATAAAAGAGCCTTCCTCTATTTAAATTTCGCCTCTGCTCCCATTTCCTTGATAACCATCATATCTCAAGACCAGGGCACCAGATACAGGCGACCAAGGCGCACCCTGCTCTTCGATATCAACCCAGACCATCATGCCCCAACAATTTTCTTCTTTCTGATTCACAAATCTCAGTAGCCCCTAATCAGTTTCCCCCAAATCAGTGTTGGACTTCACAGATTGGCGATGAGCTATTAGACATTGGCACCGGATAGGGAAGCAGCAGTCGTTCAAGATTACGGAGAGGACCAGTCAGAATGCCAAAGGACTTACCTCCAACGTCCAACTCAGCATTTGCCAGGTAAGTCTATCGGAATCTGATAGCCCAGTATACGCAAAGCCCACAGTGGTAACCTTGTCGACATGCATAAAGCGGTTATGAGGGATAAGAGCATCACCCTGTGTCTGCACGTTGGGTGCGATTCTTCGGAGGGCTGTGGTGAAGAACGCGTTGAGGTAGAGTACTGGAATTGGTGGGTCCCGAAGTGTAATGTGAAGGCTGACGGGGGTGCCGTCCACATTATAGGGAATCTCATGCAAGAGAGGAGATATTGGTAGGGTCTGCGTAGCGTTAAGGAGTCGCAGGGCCGGGTTATCTGAAGGATGGTTGAGCGCTCTTTTGACGGCACCGTTGGGTGGGGGAGCGAGCCATGCGTGTGGTGCACTGGGCAGAGCGTGGATAAAGAGAAGAAAATGGACGAAGATGATAGATGCGAACAAATCGATGCGCATTGTTATGGGTTTGGCCGTGGAAGGTCACTGATGTCGTCGACGGCTATTGAGATAGGTGCATCTTGATTACTTTTGCTCGGACTTGGATACTGGGAAGCTTGGACGGGAACACCTGTAAGCCTGTCAACTTGAAATACTTTCGGGCATTAAAGGTGGTGTGTGAGATGTTAGCTGTTGTTTCGCGCATTTTGCGACAGCAGAAGCAAGCGACTTCAAGCGATCCGAAACCTGCGCATGATACTTAAGTAGGCTTCTTGCCGACAAAAGTCGCAGCGGTTAGTGTAGCATTCGCCCCAAATTCAGATATTCTGGAGCTTCTTAAGTCCCTTTGGGCAGAATGTAGGTGCAGCAGTCCACGGCAGCTCTAGCAGGCGTTCCAACGTACGAATGCTCTGCTATCAGTAGCTTGAATAATTGGCCCGTTGATGCGTATGACGCTGAAGTGGATCAAGGTTCTTACGCGCCATATCCCTACATGATCACAATAAAATTTCCCATCTTCGACGGGATCTTTGCCGTCCTCGGCGTTTCTGTTCACCGACGTGAATATTATGCCGCCATACGTCGCCCCTACCGAAATATCAGCCCCACCCCCCCCGAGCAGAAAGGAGTCGAGGTGTGGAAGTATACCCAAGGTAATTGGCCGAGATCAACGCACTTTACTGCTAACAATCCCCAGGACAGACCATTCATCAATGACCGTGCTCGCATGGACTATCACACAAGCTGCTGCTTAGGGTAGCTGAATTGTGTGCGCGACCAGGTCTGCATGGCCTTGACCACTGTGCCTGGCTTAGACTGGGTACCGTAGCAATTTATCCTAATCTGTAATTAGTCTGAAGCTCGGTGACGTGAAGCTGGAGGGATACTTGATGATCATTCTTTGATATCTTGCGCATACCCACCAAGATTTTCATAGTCTTGACGTGAAGTAGTGGGCGATAGCATTCAAAAAGAAACGGGAACGATAGGAGACTTTAATCGACCACGCTCGAAAGCCATTGGTCCTGCAGAAGCTCTTGGGGTGATGGTCGATCTCTTGGATCGAGCTTCATGACTTTATCGAGGAAAGTCACGGCCTCCTGACTGATCTTATTGTCAAGTGTGTTCCTGAATAACCGTCTACCTCCGTTTTGAGTTACAAGCCCCTCGATACCATCTAGCACTTCCATTTCGACATCGTCCGAAAGTCCCTCAAATTTCCGTGGGAAGGGTCCAAAATAGCCACATTGAAGCATAAGGATCACAACGCGATATATCTCGTCCTTCTCATCCACCCCTAGCGGACTAAAGAGCCTTCCTCCGGTGAGTCCCCACATTATCTACGCACGAAATCAGAGACTTGTACCGCATAGACACATGGTTGGATTAGCCACTTACCAATGTACCAAGGGCCCATATATCAACTTTTGTTGTCCATGGCGCTCCAAACAACCCTTCTGGTGCGCGGTAGGTTGGATGAGTAAAAGGATGGTTTGTAGTGGGCTCTATTTTGACGGAGTCCCCCAAGTCGATTAATTTGATCTTGCTGAATGTACCATTCTGGTCAAAGTCGACCACGATGTTATCAGATTTGATGTCTGCAGTCCGGCTTCAGCATAAACATGAGAAGCTGGCAAAACATGCAAGACATTTCATAGCATACCTGTATGTGCCATATTTTTCCCATGCATTGTCTCCAGTCCCTCAAGTACAACCTTGGTCACCCTTTTGACCTCGCCTTCCTCGAGCTTCCGCTGAGGCCGCGAGTACAGAACGTTGTGCAGGTTATCCGCAAGGTATTCATATACTGCGATCTTCTGATGAGGGATTATGTTGGCTAACTGTCGGAAAGAGCTGTGGCCACGAAGGTATCCACCAAGGGCGTCGACTTCGGCATCGAATGACTCGTCGCTATGGGCTTTTTTGAGAATTACACGTTGTTGATCGTTACTATTGCACATCAGCTTGGACATCATGACATTCAAATTACACTGCCCAAGCTTCATACCTTTATCCAAGCCAGACATTTCGACAATCATTTCTGATCTGCCGAAGGACTGTGTATGTAGCTCTCCGCCAAGTGCCACGAAGAACGAGATTGGGTTGTAGGAGAGACATAGTGGCTACGCTCCAAAAGATTGAAGGAACTGCAGCATAATGGCCGGAAATTCCGTCAGTCTGACATGGGAGGAGTGGGCTCCTACAACATTACTTGAAGACGTGTTGAACTTAGAATATGACGTGCCAAGCCGGGTGCTGCCCGGCTTTGGCGTAACTCCGAGTGTGGCTGAGCAGCACCAGCCACAGCGACTACTCCGTACTTACCAGTCGGCGAATCAAACGCTTTATAAGCACTTTGCAGCCGCTATAGTTACAGATGCCTATTGTGACATCGATTGATGGTGGCCAGACGGCTCACCAGGTCTGATACTTGGAGCGTGCTACCTAGCTGTGATCACGTTCCCGAACGTCTTACCTCGGGAATCTGGTCTCAATCTGAAAGTCAGACGTCATCAGCAATTCGATATGGCGCCGTCCATCTCAACGGAAATTGACATTGCAGCCCCACCTAACAAGGTGTGGGCAGTCCTTACGGACTACGACCGCTACGCAGAGTGGAACCCATTCTTGGTGAAGATATATGGCGATAAGGAAGGTCGGTCATTCTGGATTCTGGATAAGAGTATCTATTAAGGCTCTCAAATACCTTAGTGGGTGGTAAAATCACGGCCACCATAAACCCTCCGGACAAGGGCTCAGGTGAGATTCTATCTCATTCAGCTATAATTATTGCCTTTGGCTTCTACCAGCCGAAACCAGATCCATTAGTCCTGACCCATTTCCAAAAGGCATGACCTTCAGCCCCGTCATCCAGACATTCTTGCCAAACGAGCATCTCCATTGGAGAGGCCGCCTCCTGGGTGTTCCTTGGCTTTTCACCGGCCACCATCATTTCATCCTCCACCCTACCAAGACTGGCACTAGATTTGAGCAATCGGAACAATTCTCGGGCATTCTGGCGTTGGTGCTGTATTGGATTGGCTCTAACGTGTATGAGACCACGCAGAGGGGGTTTGAGCTGATGAATCATGCGCTCAAGGCAAGGGTAGAGGAGGGGTCTTTGCCAGATCCGGTACTGAAGCAGAGGGCAAAGTCGAGCGTGAAGGTGGATGGTTTGTCCGATGCTTGAACGGACGTGACTATCGTGGTAATAGCAGTGTCCATGTACTGCAGTCGAATTCAAAGCAGTGGAAATCGAGGCGACAAAATGCGGCCCCGTCGGCCCTAGACTCATTCAATAGCCAAAGGAGGATCTCCAGCTAGCCAAAAGGTTTGCTATTGGGTACATCTTACTTGCGAGATTATGCTACTTCAAGGCGTGCGCGTTTGCAGACGGTTTATTCATTCTTGATGCCTCGAGGATGCTTCCTTTCATACAGTCAGCTCAAACCCATATTTATGGGCTTCGAGTACTCGACCTTTTGACTGTAGTCCTAAACTTTGCAACCGTCCAGTTTCCTTAGTATTGGGCTTTGCTTGATCGGGGATCATGTCGATTCGGGTGTGTAGGCAAGGACTCGCTCGCTGGCTCAACTGCGAGTGGACTTTGACCTGAGGTAAGCTTGCGCGTTCATAGCCCAACATTCGAGATAGATTTGACGGGGAACGATAGAAATTCTCTTAGGATCGTAGCGATAATGCTATAAGGAGCAGCCGTATATCAGAAATCCCCAAGCGTACAATCAGAATCTCCTAAAGGTCGGCAAGGGGTAGCACGCCTGAAGTCGCCGCCTTGTCAACCAATTCAGTAAATCATTGGTATGAAGGTATAACTCCTATATGGCAAAAAATGAAAGGAAGCAATGACAAGGACGGGGTTGACCGTCATCCAGATGACAGCCAATGGAACGTTCCTGATGCATCGGTTCGTCAATTACTACTTTTGGGGGGTGGGATATGTGTCAAGATGTTCGAAGGAGAGAGATCACTAGTACATGCTCAAGAAACAAGCTTAACAAGATAATCAGAATTCCATCGACGGCCAATTCACGAAAAAGGGGAGTTACCGGGCGGTTAGAGGGCAGAACATAGACTCACTGTACATTATAGCCATGCTTTGATAAGAATTTTTCAATTCTGTACATTGAAATAGAAGTTACGTGTGCTCAATCCAGGGAGGGGGAATAAGCGGATCTTAACCCGTTGCAATTTTCATTCATCCATGACCAAGACGCCATCACCAGATCACATTTTGTGCTTGCCTCCGCTAACCTCCACAATTTGATCTACACCTTGGTAGTCTGGCATGTCTACATCGTACTTCTCTGCAAATGATGGCGGAAGAAATCTAAATGATCTATCAGGACCTTCCAGACATTTTATCTTGCTCATAAGAAAGACACTCACCTTCCACCAACGAAGTGCGTACCGTGGAAATGTTTGACCAATGGCTTCGGCGCAGTCAGACTGATCAGCGTCTGCGGATTGAAGCTTGCCCCAGGTCCCTTAGCTGGCGGTCCATCCTCTATACTCCAGCTAGAAGGTCCGTCGACCGACAGTACCGGAACATCAGTCTTCTCCATGGCTGAAATGACGTCCTTGAAAGGGTCGCGCACCTCGCCACTGAAGCTAAAGCCGAAGATGGCATCTACGACATGATCTGTGGCTTCCAATGAAGATGCGAAGTCCTCGGTGAAGGGGATATCGAGATTTTTGAGCTGGATGGCGAGACGGTGGTAGAGTTCGTTGGAGGTTTTCTTGGGGAAGAAAATAGTGGGATGGTAGCCGTAGTGGTGAAGGTGCCGCGCTGCTACTAGACCGTCACCGCCTTGAATCGGTCAGTCGGTTTGTCGCTGGGTAAGCGGACATCGTGGCCGTGAAGTACCATTGTTGCCAGGGCCGCAGGCTACCAAAATCTTCTTTCCCTTGCTTGGTGGATGTACGCGGTATACTTGACTGTCCCCTTTAGTATATATGTACTCTTTAGTGCCTATTAGATGATCACGGACCCGCTTGAGAAACCGAAAGACCGGCTAATTCCATCAATTGATCGAGGGAGAAGGCGCCAACGCTCATCAGATCCTTATCCAATGCTGTTGCATTCTTGGCATTGATAGTCTGCCAAACGATGTCAGTATTCTCAATGTTGTAAGAGTGTCTGGATTCTCACTTTCAGAGCCATCTTAAAGGAAGTTCTTGACATCGACTGTTTAGGCAGATAAGGTGGGGTGAAAGTAAGAAATCACGAAAAATGGTTGACGCAGATGACGACAGGTCTGCAGCGGGTTAAAGTAAAATCCTTGGTTACATTATTCTACGTCGCATTCAAACACTTCGGCAGCCTGAACGTCTAGTGATTCATTAAGCCAATGTCAACGCAGATGACACCGAAAGTCTTGAGCAAAGATCTACTTATCACTAGGGTGCGGTTTCCGGGGTAGCTGTCCTCCCAGCCTATCAAGTGATTGGTGCACCTCCCGTTAGCGCCTCCTTCGGGCCGTCACAGCTCAAGACTTTTGGTGTCAACCTCCGTACTGTGGTATCCACCGAATTAAATGTTAGCGTCTTGGCAGACGCTAGGCGAAATACCGTCTATTTCTAGAAATTTCCATGTATTAAAATATATAGAATTCTGCCGTCTCTCCAATATTTTCTCCCTAACAATAAAATGGACGTACCATCGACCCTAAAACGCTCCCAATTAACTCGCGATAAACGGCTTTAGGTATATACCCTTACTAGAATCAGCTGGGATATAGAGAGAATCGCTAAATATCTTAATATTATTATTACCTAGGCTAGATATATAGCTAGCTATTGTCAGGGACTTAATATAGGCTATAAGGTATTAATATCGAGTTTATATAAGAATATTAACTATAGTATTCTAACTTATAATATTACATACGGATATCGCATGTAGGTCTTAGCGTACTAGGCCTAATCAGGAAGTATATAATAGTATATACGCTAGAATTAAAATATTACCCCCCTGTTAAAATTTAGAGCTCTAGCGATATCTAAATTATTTAAAATCAAAGTCTTTTAGTCTAATACTATTTATTATATAACTTTATATCCTCCGCCGCTAGCCGCTTTAATTAAGCCTTTATTATTATATTAATAATATCTATATTTATATTAAGCTAATACCTTCTTAATTATTATAACTTAGTATATTAATAATAAGTTTTATCTTATAATATAATAGTAAAGGCTTACTTATAAACAAAGTAAGTAGTAGTTCCTATCCTTCTAATATCTTAAATATCTTATAGGGTCCTACCTTATTAGTATACTTATAGTAGAAGTCGGCTATTAAATTAATATAACCTATTATATTAATAAATAGTATCTATTCTAATAGGTTATTAAATCTAATATACTTAGCCTTATATATTAAGTATTCTTTCTTTCCTAATATAAGATCTTTCTTATATTTATTTATAATAGAATTAAGTATCTCTTTAGCTTTATAATTAGTCCTAATCTTATTAATATTTAGTAGTAGTAGTAGTAGTTCTTTCTATCTAGGAAGAGGATTACTATTATTAAGATATAATAATAATAGGTAGAATATTAGAAATATACTATTTATTAACTTTAATAATTCTAGTTTATACGTCCTATTATTAATAGCCCTAATAATTTTATAAGGGCCTAGATTCTTATAATTAAGAGACTTATTTAATTAGATTATCTTAATAGTCTTTTTATTTAATATAATAAAATCTCTAACTTTAAACTCTAAGATAGGAAATTAATATCTATTAGCTTACTCTATTTAAAGTATTTATACCTATTTTAACTAACTCCTTAAATAATTATATAAATTATTTATCTTTTAATTAAATATATTTATTAATACTATTTCTTATTTAGACCTCTAGGTTATATTAATAGCTTATAATATTTCTAATTTAAATTTAGATCTAAGTAAGTATCCTTTAATTATTATAAAAGGAGTAATACCTAAGAATATATTAATATCTAAGTTAGCTTTAAACTCTATAATTAATAGAAAGTTAACTTAATTAACTTAATTATAATTAATATATACTTAGAGATATTACTTTAAAGTAATATTAATATTCTTAGTCTAACTATCTATCTTAGGATAAAAGGCTATAAATAACTTCAGCTTAATTCCTATATATTAATATAATTATTATTAAAAGTAGGAGGTAAATTATAATCCTTTATTTAAGATAATTATTATAAGGTATCCTTCTTCTTATTATATCTATTTTATAAAAGCTTATATTATAGTCTTAACTTCTATTAAATCTAGAGCTATAAATTTCTTCTTCTTAGAGAGGTAATTTATTATAATTATAATACATTAAAAGATCTTCTTATATCTCTTATATATTAGAAGTAGAGTTATAAAATCTATTAATATATTTTATTAATATTATTTTAGAATAAGTAGTAGTCTTAATAATCTATATTTATCTTTATAAACTATCTTAGATTATTTGTATATATAATAGCTTTTAATATATTAGGTAATAGTATTTATTATTTAAGATTAATAATAATATATATTAACTCTTTTATAAATTAAAGATCTATTAGTATATCCTTTAAGTAATAACTTATAAATTTCTTTAATAATCTTTATCTATAATATAACTTTATCTAATATATAAAGTTAATTATTTATATAAAGGAGGCTATTTTTAATTATATAATCCCTTAACTCTAAGTATAAACCTAATTTTATTAAGTCTTATAAAATCTTTCTTTAATTTAATAATTTAGTATTTATAATTTATTAGATTAATAAGTTATTTTTATAATAACTCTTAATAAGCTTTATAATTTTTAATTTAATAATTAACTCCCTTATTAAATCTTTAATAGAAGTATTAATATTAGGTATATTTAAGATTCTTATAAGTAAATCTTCCTTTAATTTATTACCTCTAGGTTAATCTTATTTACTTAGATTATATATTATAACTACTATATTAAGAAGGCTTTCTTTAGATTTATTAAGTAATATAAGGGTAAGGGAAATAGCTTATTTTACTTTTTCATTTAAATAATAATCTTTTAATAAAACTTATTATTAATACTTTAATTTATTATTATCTTTAAATTTAAGTAAGTCTCTTACTCTTCTTATAAAATTATTAGATTTAATTCCTTATTTACTTAAATGATACTTAATCTTAAAGTTAAACTTTATTAAGAACTCTATTTACTAAGCCTACCTTCTATTTAATTATTTTATTATTATAAATTATTCTAAGTTCTTATAATTAGTAAGAACTTAAATAGGATCTTTTATAAATATTTTAGTAAGTTTAGGATACTATTCCTTAAATATATTAATAATAACTAGTAATTCTTTATTATAAATCTTATAATTATATTCCTAAAGTAATATTTTTTTAGATATAAAGGTTATTAGGTAAAGTATCTTATAACTATCTTTTAAGATAGAATTATAACTATTATATAATTTAAAGTATCTAATTTAAGCTATATTTTTAAATTAGGATTAAAGTATATTAAAATAAGAGCTTTAATAAATACCTACTTTAAAGTATTAAAGGCTTTTTATTCTTTATTATTTATTACTTAAGGGAAGATAAAGTCCTATTAACTTATAATCTAAGTAAAGTAAAAAAAAAGTAGTATTATAATTAAAGAGTAATAATTTATAAATTTATAATAAAAATTAGTAAACCTAAGAAATACTTAAATATCTTTAATATATTTAAGGGCTCTTTAATTAAGGATAGTTTTAATCTTCTTTAAGTGTATCTTTGATCTTATTATTATAATAATAAGGCTAAGGTATTTAACTTTTATAATATAAAATTTATATTTATTAATATTTAAATATAACCTTATTTATTATAATCTTTCTTATATAGATTTAATATACTTAATATATTTATTTATAGTATTACTATAAATAAGAATATTATTTAAATAGATAGAGTAGAATATATTTAAATACTCCCTTAAGATCTTATTAATAAACTCCTAGAAGGTACCTAAGGCGTTATATAATTAAAGAAGTAAAATAATATACTTAAATAGTTTATACCTTATAAGGAATATAATCTTTTCCTTATAAACTTCTCTTATTTTAATATTATTAAATATAGTAATAATATTAAACTTATTATATATTTAAGTAGTATATAGCTTTATAAGTATCTCCCTTATTATTAAGGAAGTATTCTTATTATATACTATTAAGGAGTTTAATACTTAATAATTAATATATATATATAGCCTACTATCTAGCTTCTTAATAATTAAGACTAGAGCGGCGTATAATTATATACTTAAGTAAATAAACTTCTTACTTAATATCTTATTAATATACTCTTTAATAATCTTAACTTATTCTCTTAATATTTTATAAGCCTATTTAGCTAGTAGTATTAATTTAAGTTAGAAATT
>JAABUK010003830.1_pt1 | contig 25054 bp, 18 predicted proteins | sample 5559141 | NCBI WGS metagenome assembly JAABUK01 (sample SAMN10711869, study PRJNA513367) | rock metagenome | isolation source: Antarctica rocks | place: Antarctica: Victoria Land, Pudding Butte nord | collected 2016-01-03 | reverse complement strand
GCGAGAAATAGAAGCGTAACTAATCTCTATAAATTATTAGTAGTGTAGCTCTTAAAGAATAATTCTAAGAGTCTTACTAGCCCCGTATAATAATTATAATTAGTTATATAGAGACTTTATATAAAGCTATTAAATATAAAATAAAAGATAATTGATTACTAGATTATGAGTAATTACGCATTCTTAAGTATAGATCCTTGTGCCAAGACCTTATACCAAGATCTTGTGCCAAGCAGTGTCACGTGCTAGCTCAAGGATGGAGCTCGCCTAGCTTTGATATCACAAGGGCCCGACCAAAAGAGGACGTAAAACTGGGTCGAGTTTGGTGTGCTAATGCCGCAACGTGACGCTCGGAAGCGCATGCAGGGTCAATTCGTCTCCAGAGAGAAGACCTTGACAACATCCACGTCAATCCAGCGAAATACAAACGCCCACGGCCCTTCCTGAAAATGCAATTGCGCGACTTTCTTCGCTAACATTATTTCTTACATTCTCCGACTCTTGCGTTGATGAGGTGGCAAAATAAATCTCTTAACGCAATGACTGAGTTTCACTCCTGCCTTTCCAGGCACTGTCATCGATGCCTATTGCGCTGAGATGTCTCCCTTGGATCCTTCGCTCCTTTTCGCAGCGGGCGTCGCTCTCGATCTTATCCACGACGCTTTAGAGCGTAAGCTCCCGAAAGAGGAGGCAGCAGGATTTTGGGTTGAGTGGCTGGCATGGGCGATACTCCTGGCGGTGTATTGGACCCTACCTTTCATTCATCGATACGCCACATCTTCTATCTTGGGCGCTGAGTTGGAAGAAGCTGCCGTCTCTGAGAAGCGCTCGGAATGTAGGGGCGACGCGTGGGTGGCTTACGCACTGTCGTTCTGTCTTGTGGGAGCGGGATTCCTATGGCAGTCTGAGAATGAAAGATACAACTGGGCATTGGTAAGTCGACAGAACTAATCCGTGAACGACAAAGGCTTATTGGAAATATGGTTAGCCGCTGATCACCACGAGCGTGCTTCTTTTCGTTCTCGCCTGTCGAAGACTGTATCCAGATCGAAGCGACCACTGGCACCTGCCGCTCGCCTCTTCAGGGAGGCCAGGATGGGCCTTGCTAGGGACTGTTCTCGCTGGTTCCATGGGTTCCATCGTCTCTAGCATTCTTGTCAGATTTCATACCTCGCCAGACTCCTCACGGATCACTGCTTTGAGCAGCTGCATGCTCCTGTTGCAATGCCTTCTTTATTGTGCACTTGGGCAAGTCAAACTCGCGATGCTGTGCGAGAGCCAGTCTACGTCGGTTCTACGGGACAATCTCCTTCGAAAAGTCTCTATCTATGCATTCGCGCTTTGGACTCTTCTTCTCGCTGTGTCTCACACGCAGAATCTGAGCGTATACCCCACATTCCTTATCATGGGCATGACTCGAGCTTTCCACTACTTTGTTCTGTTCACTTTGGTACGTTGTTTCAGATTACTCTAGCTGTCCATCACCTTAACCAAGGAACAGTCTCTTCGGTACTCGCAATTAACCATTGTCTCTGCAACAACGCTGCCAACAATCATTATGTCTATTGGACAGACCCTGCGAGCTACATCGTTCAACGCGGGCGCTGCCAGTGCACTGGTAGCGCTTGCCGCTCTCGCACAATGTGTAATGTGTCTGCCCTCTTCAGCAGCATCCCGAAAATTCCTTTTCCTGCTACTTCTACTGCCAGGCTCTATCATGTTTCACCGGCATACCTCGATGGCATCCTGGAGTGCACGATTATCTCAAACACTTGCTGCGCCTGGTTTGCATCCAATTGAAAATCTTGCGGCTATTGGGCAGGCCCAATTTTCCCATTTCCTGACAAGCCAATCCAACACGCTTGAAATAGCCGTGGCGGAGTATATTCGTCGGTATAGGAGGAACCCGCCACCAAAGTTCGACAAGTGGTTCGCTATCGCCGAAAGTGAAGACTACGTTCTATTTGACGAATTCGATACCATGATGGAGACGCTCGAACCATTTTGGGGTGTATCTGCATCAGAATTGAGAAGCAGAGTGGGCGCTACCTTCAAAGATCCTCGTCTCATCCGCTTCAATATTTCCAATGCTGTCCTGTCTTTCGACCATGAAGGATGGGCACCTTGGATCGGTGAACAGGTGCAATCTTGGCTGCCTCCTGAATGGCGAGTCATACTGCCAAATATGACATTCGCTGTCAACGTACTGGATGAGCCTCGAGTATTGGCGCCTTATGACACTCTCAGCACAGCTCTGCATCAGGCAAGCACGAATAGCTCATCGGATCGCAAATCCGACCTTCCCGAGAAACAGGTGTCAAAACGTACAGAAGTGGACTTCTTAAAGGTCGGCAGACAAAAGGCATGGCAAGCAATGACATCAGCGTGCACTTTGGAATCTTCTGCGCGAAATGACGGCTTTGTTAAAGCAAGATCTCGACTCCCCACATTTGTCGCTAATGCAACGGATGCCCTCGATGTCTGTATGCACCCTGGCCTACATAAGACCCATGGTTTTCTCTCCTCCCCTGATTCCGTGGACTTTACGCATTCGCTCGTGCCTCTGTTTTCGCAAGGAAAGCCTTCGATCTTCAATGACATTCTTTTTCCGAGTCCTTACTATGCTGGAAGAATGGACCTGGAAGAATATGTGGGGGAAGAAGATCCCGATTGGACTGAAAAATCCGACACTCTTTCTTGGTCTGGCGCAACAACTGGAGGCTATGCCACGTTAGCAAACTGGCGAACGCTCCATCGACAACGCTTACTTTTATCCTCTAAATCCCAACCGTCAGTTCTAGTCCCTCTTTTAAACGAGACATCCCCTGGTCAATGGGAACCTTATATGGGCCCCATATCTGATCTACAATCACTCTTCAACCTAAAATTGACTGGTACGACTCAATGTGAGCCCGAAGCTTGTGAGGCGGAGCGCGGTGCCTTTGGTATCCTGCCGTTCCATGATGGAGAGGAGAATCCAAACAAGAACCCAATGAATCTTACTTACCAGTCCAAATACGCTCTGGACATGGATGGCAACGGAATCAGTGGCCGCTACTACCGTCTGCTGAAGTCGAGGTCAGCCGTAATCAAGCAGACTATTTTCAAAGAGTGGCATGACGGACGTTTGGTGCCGTGGGTGCAATACGTTCCCTTGAGTATGGACGCGGATGAGCTTCCTGAGATTATGCGATTCCTGACGCAGAATGAGAAAGGGAGAGTGATTGGCGAACGGATAGCACGGGAGTCGAGGTCTTGGGCGAACATCACTTTGAGGAAGATTGATTTACAGCTGAGTTTCTTGAGGTTGTTACTGGAGTATGGGAGGCTTATGTCTGATGATCGAGATACCCTGAATTACGAAGCATAGTTCGGCCGCCTGTTTTGGGACCTTCTGCTATCAGAATGGAGAAATAATGGTGCTACGAAGAACCTTGTCTCCGTCCCTGCTCGGTTCTTCGGTCATCTCTACTGTCGTGGCTCGACGTTTAAGGACAAACTCCTCTGTTTGCTGACTGCTTCTGATGCTGCTTTCGCGCTGCACCCGCACTAAGAGAGCCAAAAGCCAAGCCGGATGAGCGAACTTCCCGATCCCGAAACCCGGCCCGGAATTAGAGCTTCAAGATCCACGCAGTCAAACTGTCCTGGTCTCACCATTCTATCAATTTGATTTCCCGCCCCTCAACTTCCCCCAAGATGGGCCAACATTTTAATGCGAACGATGGCCATGGCATAAGAGTGAGCAGCATGTAAGGCAAGATCTTCATACCCTACCGGACAGAAGACGATGCGAGAATCTAGCAGCTGGTCCGACATTTCTTGTAACCACCCCCGCTTTCTTGAGTTGGGTTATGGCCCACTCCATCATGCGCTTCAAGTACCGATGGTGCGGCAGCAGACTGGACTATGGCAGGTGTCATACCTTCAACTGCATCGGAGACCTCCCATCTCTGAAGGCTTTCAACAAGCTAAGAGCCATGATTGAAACGACTGATACCGCATATTAGTTGGCCGTCTTTGCGGGTTTCGCGCCTGACCCGATTCAGAGCTACCTCGAAACAAGGCGCGGTTTGAGGCATGGCCCTATCAGGTATTGCTATGGTTATCCATTTCATGACTTTGACAGCATCGATTGACGTGCTGAAAGATATACGTAATGAATTTGTGCTTTCCAACAGCCTACTTTCCTTTCGTCAATTCGCTTTCTCTCACAGAAGGCGACCACTGCATTAGTCTTTCCGAATCTCACCCCCGCGTCTTTGTCAGGCCTGAGCAGCGATGGGCCAATGTTATCGTAAGGAGCAACCTCGACCAGGACTCGGGCCTCCCGGGTCACCACGACAGCGGGTGCCTCGATACCTGACAACTAGACTCATGACGGAGCAAATCCTGGACGAGTATCTACTAGCACTTCATCGCGGCTTTGGACCTCTTTACTATGGGATCATGGGCGGAGCCGCCCTCATTCAGTACGGTAGAGATCGTCGAACCTCGGATGTGGACGTGATCGTCCCCGAGCACATATTGGACATGGCGATGGTGCAAGTGGTGGAAAGCAATGTCGGCATCGTGAGATTGGATAGTGGTTGTCTTGGGTCAGTAAGAATCTGTCGTCCATGGCCATGATGTTGCTGCTTGTCTGATTTTGCCATCCTCGTAGCGACCTGCTTTGTGGTTTAAGGTCAATCCGACAACTTATGCTCCGTTGACTGACATGACATTAGTTATCTGGCTTCTGATGGACGCTGCTACGGTCTCGATGTCGAGGCTGATACAGCGATCGGTCAAGTCTTTCGCCACAACGTCGATACGGTCACACCAGAAGGGACGGGGGTCCGATTTGTGAACGTGGTCTTCTTGCTCAACACAAAAGCACATGCCTACATGAGAAGGGATAGCTCGTTGAAGAAGATGAAGGACGGCGGGGACATTGTCTTCATTCTCGACTACATGTTGCGTCACAGCATGCGGGCGGGCAGAGAAGAGTGCAGATGGGTTGTCGATTACCGATTTTGGACGGACTTCACACGTCTCTACCCGCTTCAGAAAGCGAAGCTCACGGCTATTGGATTGCAACGTGACCCAATTCCTGGTAGTAGCACCGGCGCAGTTCCGAGGCTAGCACCTGGACGGTTGAGCCTCCGTGGCGATAGCACGGGTCCGGTTCTGAGATTGGGGCCCGCACGCCAGAGCAGTGGTAGTGTCAGGGGGTCGAGTCCGAGATCATGGATGGGACGCCAGAGCAGTGGTGGCAGTATCAGGGGGGCAAGTCCGGTGTCAGGGCCTGAACGCCAGAGCAGCGGCGGTAGTAGCAGCCGCCGTCGCAGCAGCAGCAGCAGCGATTCAAGTCAGCGTTCAGCCACTGGGCGCCGGAGCAGTGGTGGCAATAGCACCTGGTCAACTCGGGTCGCGTACAAAAGCCATGAGAGGTCGTGCTGAATAGGGCACATCATTAGACAGACCAAGGTAAGAAGGGAGTTCGTCGCCACATACCGAAGGCGCGCAACCTAAGGCCTTTGATTAGCCATAGGCAGGTGTTCAGGGCAACAACGCATCTCAGTAGGAACGGAAGAGCTGCGAGGGAAAGACGTGTTGTACTTGGACGGGGAGGGAGCATTTCCAATGCAGCTACGAGTACTCCGTATGCCCGCTCCGCTGAGAGGACCGAGCTAGTCTCCGATGCCTAAGCCCGCTACGTTGCCCGCAGCGGCCATACATGGCAAGTCAACTGCACCCATGACGTCTGGGCCTACCTCCCGATCCACCAAAGAGGACACCTTCTCAACTCCGTTCCTGTCCCTACACAACATCAACATGGCATCAAGGTACGCTTCAGTAGCTTTGCGCTCTGTAAGAAACACACGCTGACAAGCCGTACAGGAATCCCTACTCTAACCTCAATCCTCGAGATCCGCGCTCTTCATCTTCTCTCTTCGACAATTATCCAGGGGCAGACACAAGATCACGACCCGGAAGCTCACATTCGCCTGTAAGACCGGGCTATGGCTATAGCGGAAATGGGACAGGAAACCTGGGTATGAACGGAGGCGCACAAACGGGCAGCGGGAGTTTCAGGCCTGCCACGCCCAACTCAAAGTACGTTTAGCAAAGAAATTTACGAGCCTGCGTTCCCCGAATCTTTCCTCCGATGGGCCATGGAACCTACTATGAAAGATCCGATAGCTGACTATATCTCCTTGCAGAGGTCAATATTCCCACTCCGTCCTAGAATCTCTCGAATCACAAAATGAAAACGAAAACACCAGCATCCTTTCCTCCAAAGTCGGCCAGCTCAAACAACTCACATTGGCAATTGGTGACGAAATTCGCGACTCTTCCGCGCTCGCAGACAAGATGAATGACGGCTTTGACAATACAAGAGTGAAGTTAAAGGGCACCATGCGAAGAATGCTAAGAATGGCCGAAAAGACGGGCGTTGGCTGGAAGGTCTGGCTCGGCTTCTTTGTTATGGTGTGGTGCCTCTTTGCTTGGGTGTGGCTATTCTGAACCGGAAAACAATTTCGCGTCCTTCAATGGGATCGGCGTTGGAACGAAGCATTGACAACGTAGTGGAGTGGCTATGGATTGAATGTCAGAAGAAGTCAAATCTTGACGACATGGAGTATGGACAGTCTTGAAGGAAGATGAGCACGACATGGATCACAGAACATGCATGCCACTCGAAATTGATGAGCTGCGAGCTTACAGGTAAGCCAGAGGGCATACTGACTGCGTTAGCCTCCACCTGGCAGACAGAGTCTGGAGCACAGAGCTTGTAGAGCATCGACGATACGATGGAGACAGTCAGAGGTTCAACGAGGACGTCGCCGCTGGATCCACGATATTACCGGATTATCTGATACTATAGTTGGAGAACCGCAGGAAAAAGAAAAGTGGCCGCCGCCCCAAGATCACGAAGATACTTCTACAGAGCCTGACAAGATGTTCGTCCTTTCGATCCATGTCTCAAATCCCGCTCATTTATCCAGTGCAATAAACACCAGACGCAGAAGGCCAACCACAAGGACCCCACGCTGATGTCTGGCTTGGACAACCCCTAAAGGCGTCTTTTGGCAATCTCTCTCCTTCATAGCGAAGCCGTTCGACAGAGATTCCTCCCTCCCGATACGTGACGCACTGGAGATGATTGCCTGTGCCCGAGCGTGAAACGCGGTGAAGCATTACACGTGGGGGGTGTGGTCATCAAAATGCATTACCCCCCAAGATGCTGTGGTAAAGAGGAATAGGGAGAGGGGACAAGCGCCGTATATGATTGCCAGGGACTTTGACGGAGCTCAATACCAGCGGAGTGACAGGTCTCTGAAAGCAGGTGGTGGCTTCATTGAAGTAGGTAGCAAGCAATTCATTACTCATGTCATAATCGCTATACTGAATGGGTATCATATTACTCTTCTCGTCCCACTCCGTTCTGCTTCTACACCGCGTCATGACAGTCCCTCCGTATCTGCCCCTATGCAATGACAATCCTCTGCTCCCATGCTTCACAACGAGCATTCTCATCTTCTCAGACGCGTGATCGAAGGCCTCCCTCTCCCTCTCCCTCTCCCTCTCCCTCTCCCTCTCCCTCTCCCTCTGCCTCAGTCCAAGCTATCCCTCGCACCCCAATTCTCCCGTCCCGATCCACGCCGTCCACTCCTCCTTCTCGGCTGATCCTGCCGCTGCCGCTGCTGCTGTGCTTGTTCCTGCTCTCGCACACGGGACGCTTCCGTCTGAGGCTGGGTTTGCGTCGGTGCCTGAGGACTCCCACTGCCACTCCCACTCCGATGCCCCATGATGCCCGCAAAGAGGTTCCCAGCTGTTCTTCCCCGGCCGGATAGCGAAGGCCGACTCAGCCACCTTCGGCCTAAGCTTCCGGGATCGCCTGTAGCTGGTGTTTGGAGCATGGATGAGCCGTCTACGGTCGGTGTAGCGAGTGCAGTCCTACTGGTCGTGGGAGCAGCATGGCCAGGAACAGATCTCCTCTCGCCGTCAAGAACACTCATATCCATGCTCACATCCCCTTCTTCCTCCGCCATCAGCATTAGCGCGCTCTCGTCTTCCTCAAGCTCCGTGTCTGTGTGCTGCCATTCCCCCTCCCCACCACGACCATCATCCTCCTCCTCCGCTTCAGGGACATCGTCATCGAGATCCCTGGCTTCCGCTTCCGTTCCATCGTAGTCCTCGGTTGGGATGTCGGCGTCGAGATCTCGGTCTGCGAAGCCCTGTTCGTCTTCATCTAACATCGCGTTTGCGAGCGCGTCTTGCTCGGCTTGCTCCTGGTCCCGGCGGCGGAGGAACGCTTGATGCGCTTCTTGGCCGCGGAGTTGTCTGGTGTCTAGGTGGGGCACGCCGCGGTTGCTGGGTGGGGCTGTTGTAGTCGTAGCGGGTGGTAGGGAGGTATTATCGTTGTCGTCTAATAGATTCGTCTGCTCGACTTCATCGGTTATACCGGTCTCGCCTTCCATGTTGTCCTCCTCTTCGCCGAAGGTATCGTCAGCGTCAGCGTCAGCGTCGGGTATCTCCTCATCGAGATCTGCCTGCCCTTCTCCCTCATCATCGTGACCATCATCAGCATCAGGGATAGCATCATCCAAATCCCTCTGCTCCTGTTCCACCTCTTCTCCATCAGCACCCTCGCCCTGCTGCTGCTCCCTCAACCTCGTCTGCCTCGCCAGCTCCTCCCCTCTCTCCATCTCCATCTCCATCTCCTCCTGCTCCCTCATCTGCCGCTCTAGCTCCTCCCTCTCAGCCTCCTCTTCCCTGCGGCCCAGCATCGTCTTCGCGACCCCGGCGGGCCGCAGCCAGGAGTAGCCATACGTGGATATTGCGGCTTTGCGGGAAGAGATGGCGGATTCGTCGAGGAGGAGGTTGTGGAGGGAGTTCGGGTTGCGCAGGGAGGAGGAGTGAGGTTGATGTGGGTTTGGGCGGCGTTGGGAGGGTTGGTTGTTAGAGAGTTGGTCGTGCGTATCTGTGGGGTTGGTTGAGTAGTGGGTGGAGAGGATTGAGGTGAAGGGCGGCGGGAGGAGGGGGAGACTGGAAGACGCCGGAAGGAACATCTCCGATGAAGTTTCGATAGAAGGTCTATCAGACAGGTCTGCTATCGAGGTTAGACGGATGATGGTTCCGCATACTTAGTTCTAGAGTCGGGATTCGTGGAAAGGAATCGAATGTAGGTTACTTGTGGAGGAAGACGGGGGGGCACACACTAAGTTTCCGTGTCTGGATTCGGGAGTGCCTGAACGCGGTGGAGTGAATCCCCGAATAGGTTCAGAGCTGTCATCCCAGGCTCCAAGCCAGACCCTGTGTATGTCAGATATTGACAAACGATAGGTACTGAATTACTATGTGCAAGTCGGGCGCACGGCTTGCCTGTTTAGGGCATATCATATCAATCGCCAAGCCGCGCCAAGCCTTCCGCTTGAATACATAATCTGTCCTCTCTGATTGGTGTGGTTCAAGGTCCTCATTTCTTGCACCCGATCCTTGACAGCCTCGGTCCGCAGTAACGTTCTCTCTGTCCAAGGAGGAGAGAGCTTGCCTGTGTTCCCCCATGAACGCTGCTACACTCAAGGCCCACTTTTCGCCGATGAAATGGTACGACTGCGGCTGACATGAACAAGAGCTCCAGCTATCTTGTGTCCTATCGCCATTCTACGGTTTGAGGTCATGACTGTCCTCTGAGGCATTGAGACACTAGGCTTCTCAGATCGGGTGAGAGCTCTTTCGGCAACGGGGAAAGAACAGGGAGACTTTTCAATTCCCGCAATTGTCCGAAGCCTGCTGCTTTGCTTGGAAGATCCTTCATTGCATCCGCTTCGATTGAGCAAGTCACAGGCCTCTCACCTCTGACACGCTCAGCCATCGGTTGCTGCTGCGAGACCAATGAGTGACAAGCTGCCTGGCCTAGGTGGAGTTCCAGAGAAAGCCCCGTTGCAATCCTTCGAAATCTTCGCTTCTAAGAACAACGAACAACGAACAACGCCAACCCACCCTTGTTGTAAAGAACCAACCATGTCTCGAGAGATCGAAAATCATTCAGATCGAACCACGCCGTCTACCAGCAATTCTTTTCGCAACGCCAAAACTCGATCACAGCATACTGTCGAATCCTTGGAGCGAGCACAGATGTCCTCGAGCTTGGTGAATCGTGTCACCATGGAGCAAAGTGAACATACTGACCACTCCAGCCAGCAAGCTCTGACGGTCTCCCAAAACTGTACCCCGCAAGCTAAATGCCAGTTCTGCGAATTTATCGAGACTTCCCATTGGGAATCAGCATCAGACGATATCACCGATCCACGAAGCGTCTCAACTTGTGCTTTGTGCACCGAGCCCCCGAGTTGTAGGCCTTGTCAATCTGCATCCGAAAGCGGCAAAGGTCCCCAGCTTCCTGTCTGTGTGGACCCTCATTGCTTACAGAACATTTGTGACGATTGCCCTGAGAGTATCTGTGACGCGTGCTCTGATCATGGAGAGAGCTGTGAAGAATGTGTCGTGCAATGTGGGTCAAACTGCGGGACCTCACTCACGAGTGATGCGTCAATGCCTGGAATTTACGACGACTGTCCGCTTGATGACTCCTATTCCGAACTATTCGGGGACCAGGCGGCGCAGATGTTTGGTCTCGACGGCTGCTTACCTCAGCTTCCCTCGGACACTCTGCCTGCTGATTTCCGTGGCTCACGCTTCTGTCCTGGTGACGCTGACGCGCCAGAAGCTTCTCTTGACTCATACAATAGAGCGGAACTCACTCACTTTCCCATGCAATCTCTTGCGCAATATCCCGCGCTGAAAGCCGCTGAATCCGTCTCCCGCGACGCTTTCATATCGTCCAGTCCTGCCTCCGCAATGGGCGGTTATGGGGTTCGATCCCGCGCGGGACGCGCTGGGGCTGCTGCTGAGGGTGCAGCACGTGCTCCTGCATCCTCCTCACGACGGTCCCACAGGGACGCGCTGATCCGTCACCGTACCTCCCCCATCTCGGCCAAGCTCAATGTGCTCCCTCTCGCCAAATCTGCAGAATCGACCGAGAACAAGCATGTGACCCTAGCACCCACCGACGGCACTGTAGTCCAAGACCCCCACGTGGTCCGCCGAAGAACCTTTTCCAACGTCAACACCCCTCCCGCACAATGCCAATGGGCCGACGCCAACGGCCAACCGTGCAGTCAGATCTTCCTCTTCGGCACCGACCTCCACGAGCACCTAAAGACCGCGCACTCGGTCCACCGCTCCAACTTCTGCCACTGGCTTCCCTGCCGCTTCAGCATCCACAGCCCCACTCCTCACCGATACGCCACCAGCGTCGAGCGCCACACGTGGGGCCATAGCGGCTACCGGCCCTACAAATGCCCCTTCCCAACCTGCTCCTACGGCTTCTCCGCTGCCGCAGTCCGTGACGAGCACTTCGCCAACTTCCATCTCAAGCGCAAGATGTTCGCCTGTGACATGTGCATTCACCAGTGCACGAGCGCGCGAAATCTCAAGCGACACAAGGATGACACGCACAAGACAGAACGATTTCAATGCGAATTCTGCCATCGGAGTGGGAAGCTCAGATTGTTTCCTCGCGCTTCGAACCTGGCGCGCCACTTCAGAAAGTGCAAGTACGTGCTTGCCTTGTTCCCGGATGCAGCTGGTGCGGCGACGGGAAAGATAGCAGATGATTGGTTCCCGACTGGCTATCGAGGCGGTCATCAGGGGATGGATAAAGCTAAGATCAGACCGCCGGATTATCTGTCGATGGCATGAGTAGCGATGATCTGGGTAGGTTAGATACATCACGCTACTTTTACTTCTCTCTCTCTCTCTCTCTCTCTCTCTTGCCCATCTCGACCTCTCCATGCAGCGCTGCGCTTGCTTGCTCTCGCTATCATTGCTTGTCGAAGAAGCTCCGCTTCCAAGCCCAAGCACATCTCTGATTTCGCACCACTCCGCTCAAGCCAATTGAATCTCCTCTGCAGAAGGATCCCACATGCCAACGCGCACAAGCTATTCCTTCCATCACGGGGACTAAAAACCCCGAAAATTTAACGGATGAGGCAGTTGCTGCTGACGACTCCCCACTCAACCAAGCCGCTGTGGGTGGGCGCTTCCCGTTCGGTCATCGAAAGTGTAGCGGTTCAACGGATCAGATGAAGACGTGTGAGGCCGAGAGGAGTCCTTATGGACAGATGATACCGCGTCTGCAGCAAACGTGTGGAAGGGGTGTACTAGTATGAGCGACCGAGCGAGCGAGTGTGCTTAAGCTAACCAGCTCAAAGCCCAGCCTTCCCTTCAAAAGGCAACTATGGTGCTTCATTCACCCTTTGCTTGACTTCTCAGCCTTTACAACCAACTCCCATCGAAATTAGCGAAGTTCTGTCAAAAGCACTCGATACTGGAGCCGCGAAGCAAACGCAGCGCTGCAGGGGCTTAGGAACGGCCTCGATCTACAATATTTTGAGCTCCGAGAGATGCTGGGCAGGGTCCCTGGGATACCTGATCGTGCCAAATTTGGCTTGCTAAAGCCATTTCCCCTGGTTTTTGAGGACCTCAGGAGAGTCTGTGGATGGTCTGGATGATTCCGGCGAACCTTTAAACCATTGACGGCATTCCAGGTAACTTGCAAGTAAATAGTAACATCACGTCCCCCTCCATATTTTACAACATCAATCGTGTCTAACCTTCTGAAACAAAGGTATGGACCAAAGCTGCACTGCACTGCACCAGCCTCTTGGATAAGTAGACAGGCAGACGCCTCTGGTACACCAAAGGCTTGAGCAGGCAACGTCCGTCACTTTTGCCTCTCCGTCACGCCCATTTCCCGAGCAATGCCATGAGTCCGGCACCAAGAAACACGCAGACGACCATGAAGCCAAGTCGCCTGTCATCCCTCGTCCTCAACGGATTGAACAAGAAGTCCCTGGCCAAAAGCTCCACCAGACCAGTATACAACAGAATCCCCGCTGACATCGAGTTCAACACCCCCGAGACGACATTTGCCGTGAACGAGCCAGAGTTGTACGTTGTGCGCAAGCCAAGGCCAACGGCGATCGCTATCGGGGTCGTGAGACCATACGCAGAGCACAACACCCACGGTAGCCAGCTCCCCGGTTTGAAGGGAATAGCTGACATGCGGGCGCCGATGCCGAGGCCTTCAAAGGATTGATGAAAGACGATGACGACGTAAAGCGTGCTGAACTTATCTCCGACAACGCCAAGGTTGAGGCCGATGATGACCGAGTGGAAGATGACGCCGAATTCGAGGATGAGGAACGCAGATATTTGCTGCTTGAAAGACCTTTCTCGCGCCGCCAAATCCTGATCCGTGACGTCCTCTAGAAACCTCTTCTCGAACGCGTCGTCAACGCTCATGCGGTGAACATGCGAAGATCTGTGCGTGTGCGAGCCGAGGCGTGTTGCAGCATCTGGATCATCTTCCGGTCCAGTGACGGTGGCTTGGACGTCGTGTTCCCCTTGAAAGCCATACTTGACCTCCACATACCGCTCGGCCGCCAGGTCGATCAGGAAGATCACCATGACCGACGTGAGCACAATCGCCGGACACCATGAATACTGCGCCCAGCCGCCCGTCATACCAACACATGTATTCGGCCCAATCGCATTGTATGCCGGATCGAGTAGGTGTATGAAAGCGGTAGCAACGATCACGCCAGCACCAAAGTACCTAGCGAAGAGATAGACATAGAGCGGGATTCTCAAGCGCGGCGCTCTCTTTGCGATGACGGGGAAGAAAGTTGCGAGGGAGGAGAGGATCAGAATGACGAAGATGGCGGATATCCGTGCCCCCAGTTGACCATTGTAGTTGTTGCTGGAGGACTGGAGGGCGCAGATCACTTCTCTGGGGTCGGCAGTGCTGAGATCGACGTTGCTCGAGTTGAATGCTGTGTTGCCGAATGCGGAGGATGACATGATCGCGGTACCGGTATCTTGCAGGTCTGGTCAATGTAAGAGGACCAGGGGTTGGAATGAGTAGAAGTGGGAACCCGGTCTTCATGTGGTTATACCATCGGGCCCCTGCACTAGCGAATTGAGGACCTTGACCACAAGGTCCTCAATCTGCGATTAACATTATGATCAACCAATCAGAGGTGCTCGTAGACTTTTCAGCCTATCAGCAGGCCGCTCGTTGAGAAAGTTGAACGAATCCTGTCAGCTTAAAGCTCTCCATAGAAACATCGATTCGAGTACGCATCGCTAAGATATGCATTCACTAGCTAATGTAGACCAGACCCTTTTCATAAGATGTACATGAAAGCAGATTGCGATGCGCTACGTGGCGCAGAGAAAGTCGAGAAGCGGAAAGACGCACGCTCGTACCATTAAAACCATGCAACGAGGAAAAGGGCGTGCACACCAATTAAAGCAAATGAAAGCGAGGGGGTATCAGCCAAAACTGGTTGGTGGCCGCGCTTTGAAACAAAGAAGGAAATCCATGCGATGTATCATTCCCCCACCTTATTCAAACGATCAATCATCATGCTGCCTCTCCGAGATGATTTAGCTTACAGCTCACCTGCTCTATGTGCAAAAAAGTTGACGTTTTCGACTGAAATGCCCTGACTGACATTGTGGCGAAAGGAAGCAAACCCGTTTCAAGCTGCTGCAGAGAGCTCTGGCCTGGTCACATCGTGAGGACGAGGAACGGAATCGATTTGAGCGCGACGAACGATACCGCCGGTGACTGGAAGCTGGGAGCCGATACCCATCAAATAAGTATCGACTTGTCGAGCTGCTTGGCGGCCTTCATTGATGCCCCTAGAAAGACGTCAGTATCATCGCAGAGTAATGTGGATGAAGTACCTACCAAACGATCAACGACTGACCACGGCGGCAGTCACCGGCAGCGAAAACGCCGGGGATGTTTGTGTCGTATTGTCCAGGTGGAGTCTTGATGTTGCTTCGCTTGTCCTTCTCGACCTCAGTGCCTAGCAATCTGTCCTCAGGACCCAAGAAACCCATCGACAAAAGCACGAGCTCAGCGGGGAAAAATTGTTCGCTACCCTCGACCGGCTTCATGTCCCAACCACCGGTGGCTGACTTGGTCCAGTCAACCCTGTGAACATTGATGCCTCTGACGTGTCCCTCATCATCACCAACGAAATCCTTTGACATGACACAGTACTCGCGGGGATCCTTGCCCATGTGCGTTTTGACTTCAGTGTGACCATAGTCAACACGGTAGATGCGAGGCCACTGTGGCCATGGATTGTCGCGAGCACGCTCTGGAGGAGGTTGAGGTAGCAGCTCAAAATTGGTGACCGACTTGGCTCCGTGGCGGACTGAAGTGCCAATGCAATCATTACCAGTATCACCACCACCGATAACGACAACATGCTTGTCTTTGGCCGAAATGTAGCCTCCATCAGCCAGCTCGGAATCCAACAGGGATTTGGTGTTCTTATGTAGGAATTGCATGGCGAAATGAATGCCTTCCAATTCGCGATTCGGGATTTTGAGATCGCGCGCAACAGTGGCGCCAGTCGAGATGACCACAGCGTCATTGCTGTCCCGAAGCGACTCCAGGGAAATCTCACTGTCTGGCCCAACCGAACAACCGGTGACAAATTGTACGCCTTCAGCTGCCATCAAGTCCACGCGGCGCTGCACCACGCGTTTGTCAAGCTTCATGTTTGGAATGCCGTACATAAGCAGACCGCCCACACGATCGGCTCGTTCGTAGACAGTGACACTGTGGCCGGCACGGTTGAGCTGATCGGCAGTGGCAAGACCAGCTGGTCCAGAGCCAATGACGGCAACTGTTTTTCCTGTTCTACTCTTCGGCGGAGTCGGCACCATCCAACCCATCTCGAAACCTCTATCCACGATGGCGCATTCGATTGACTTGATTCCGACAGGATCCTCGTTGATACCTAGAACGCAAGCACCTTCGCAAGGTGCGGGACAGACTCGGCCAGTGAATTCTGGGAAATTGTTCGTCATCAACAGCCTGTTTAAAGCATCCTGCCATTGATTTTGGAAGACAAGTTCGTTCCACTTCGGAATGATGTTGGATATGGGGCAGCCAGTATCTGACTGGCAGAAAGGCACACCACAGTCCATGCAGCGTGCCGCCTGGAACTTTAACTCGTCCTCGTTCAATCGGCTGGAAAGCTCCGCCCAATCTTTGGTCCGGGTCTTCGGACTGCGATACTTCTCCGCACGGCGAGCATACTTCATAAACCCCCGGGTCTTGTCGAGGATCAATGCGTTCCGCCTTTTCTCTTTCTTCTCGTCGCCGACACTATCTTCAAGGTCCAGCATGTCCTTCTTCTTTTGCTTTCCTTCCTCTGCGAAGTCCTTCTTGCGGTGTTCCTCGTGCATTGCACGGACAGCGTTGCCGGGTAGGATCGGTAGAGAATACTGAGCTTTCTTGGCCTCTTCAGCCTTGGCGGCCTCCGCTTCCATCACCCGCTTGTAGTCGACTGGCAGAATTTTGACGAACCGTGGCAACGCTCTGCTGAAATCAAGCAGGATTCGAGCAGCAAGCTCAGACCCGGTATAATGATGGTGATCCTCGATCAAGCCTCGGACGAACGCGATCTCTTGAGGATCTTCAAGACCAGATACTTCCACCATCTCCATGTTGATCTTGGAATGGAAGTCTTGGTTCATGTCGAGAACGTAGGCGATACCACCAGACATGCCGGCAGCAAAATTGCGTCCAACACCACCAAGAATGAGGACGCGTCCACCAGTCATGTACTCGCATCCATGATCACCAACACCTTCCACCACGGCAATGGCACCAGAGTTACGAACGGCGAATCGCTCAGCTGCGACACCTCTGAAATAGCACGTGCCACTTGTGGCACCGTACAAGCAGACATTGCCGATCAAGACGTTTTCCTCTGCCTTGAAGACGGCGGATCGAGGGGGATAGATGATTAGGCGACCACCAGAAAGCATTTTCCCGACGTAGTCATTGGAGTCACCTTCCAGCTCGAGCGTCACACCAGGAGCCAACATACTGCCGAACGACTGCCCAGCGGAGCCCTTGATATTGGCATGGATTGTATCTTGTGGCAATCCAGCCTCTCCATATCGCTTACTGATGTGATACGACAGAGTGGCGCCCAACGTGCGATCCGTGTTCACAATGTCGCATTCGATGCGGCAGGGAAGGCCTTTCTCCAGAGCAAGTTCTGACTCTGCAATGAGCTTATTATCAAGTCGAACATGCAGCTTGTGATCTTGTTTTCGTACGTTGTAGGTTGCAACGCCAGGCCGGATAGAGTGAGCAGGGGTGAGAATGAGCGAAAGGTCAAGGTTTTCTGTCTTAGCGGAGCGGAGGTCATCACGGGTCTTGAGCAATTCAGCTCGTCCCACCATTTCGTTGACAGTTCGAATGCCAAGCTTGGCCATGATAGCACGCAGTTCATTTGCTATGTAATAGAAGAAGTTGATGACATGCTCAGGAGTGCCTTGGAATTTTTTCCTCAGCTCGGGATCCTGAGTGGCGATACCGACCGGGCAGGTATTTAGCTGGAGGCATAGATTAGCATGGCGATTCTGCAATCAGAGGGGAGGGTCTCATCTACATGGCATTTCCTCATCATGATACAGCCCATGGCTATCAACGGCGTGGTGGCAAAGCCCCACTCTTCAGCACCGAGCAAGCAAGCGATAGCCACGTCCCGGCCTGTTCGAAGTTGGCCGTCAGTCTGCACAATGATTCTCCCCCGGAGATCATTCAAAACCAGGGTCTGGTGAGTCTCTGCAAGACCAAGCTCCCAGGGTAAGCCGGCATATTTGATGCCGGTCCACCTGGATGCACCAGTACCACCGTCATGACCAGAAATCAAGATATGATCAGCTTTGGCTTTGGCAACACCAGAAGCAACAATGCCGACGCCAACTTCCGAAACAAGCTTGACTGATACACGCGCCCGTGGATTCGAACATTTCAAATCGTAGATTAATTGTTTGAGATCTTCGATCGAGTAAATGTCGTGATGTGGAGGAGGAGAGATGAGACCAACACCGGGTGTGGAATGACGAGTACGAGCAATTGGTCCAGACACCTTGTGGCCAGGTAACTCCCCACCTTCACCAGGCTTTGCGCCTTGGGCCATCTTGATCTGAAGCTCATCTGCATCAGCCAGATAGTTTGAAGTGACACCAAATCGTCCCGAAGCGACCTGTTTGATAGCTGATCTCATGGTATCGCCATTCTCCATTCTCAAGCTGCGTTCGGGGTCTTCACCGCCTTCCCCAGTGTTCGATTTGCCACCCAGTCTGTTCATCGCTACTGCAAGGGTAGAGTGGGACTCCATGGAGATCGATCCATACGACATTGCTCCGGTAACAAAACGCCGTACGATCTCGGTCCATGGCTCGACCTGATCGATGGGCACCGGCGTGCGCTGTTCGAAATCGAAATCAAGCAGACCACGAAGAGTGCAGTTCTTGATCTGTTCGTATTCCGACAAAGAGTATGCTTCGTATGATTTGTCATTCTTGGTGCGTACAGCATCTTGAATGTTGGCAATGCTGACGGGGTCATTGATGTGAGGCTCTCCACCGTCTCGCCAATGGTATTCACCAGATTCTGCCAGACCCGGAATTTCACTGATACTGCGGGATGGGAATCCCTTTTCATGGAATGCAAAAGCATCCTGTGCGATAAGGTCAAAAGTCATACCACGAATACGTGTTGCTGTGCCGGCAAAACATCTGTCCACGACCGAGTCATCGATGCCAAGAGCCTCGAAAATCTGAGCACCCTTGTATGATTGTAGGGTGGAGATACCCATTTTGCTCATCACTTTCAAGATACCTCCATCACAAGACGCTTTGTAATTTGCAACGACCTTCTCGTCAGAAAGATCTTTCTTGATAGATTTCTCGCGTTTCAGTTTCAGGATGCATTCCATGGCGAGGTAGGGATTGATGGCATCAGCGCCATAACCGACCAAGACGCACATATGATGCACTTCTCTGGCCTCGGCAGTCTCCACGACGAGGGCAACTCTGGATCTCCACTTGTTGCGAACGAGGTGGTGGTGGACCAAGCCAGTCGCCAGAAGAGCAGATACGGGCACTCGGTCTGCAGAAGTTGCACGATCAGACAGAATTATGATCTTGTCGTCGTTTTGGATACTTTCCGTAGCAGCATCACAGATCTCATCGAGAGCAGCCATGTATCCTTGAATACCCTTGGCTTTTTCGAAAGTGATGTCGATGGTTCTGACGGTCCAATCCTCGTGCAAAGACGAGATGTTTTTGATAGCATTGAACTTCTCGATCTCAAGGATAGGCGATGGTAGCAGTAGTCGGTGGCATTGAGACTTGTCCATCTCAAGTAGATTACCTTGTGGTCCAACATAGCATTCGAGCGACATGACGATGGCCTCTCGGATTGGGTCAATTGGCGGATTTGTCACTTGTGCAAACATTTGCCGGAAGTACTCGTAAAGCAGGCGCGGCTGTTGCGCAAGGCAGGCAAGCGGAGCGTCATTACCCATAGATCCCAAGGCTTCCTTCGAATCAGCAGCCATTGGCCCAAGCAGCAGGGTGACCTGCTCGAAGGAATACCCAAAAGCCCGCAACATCGGATCCGCTTGGATGTTTTGGTCGTTCAGTCTGAACGAAAGGTCGAGTTCCTGTGCCAGCTGCTCATAAATATTTGGCAATTTGAGCAGGCTAGAGTCGAGCCACTGTTGGAAACCTTGCCGACTCGCGACAGTGTGCTTGAGCTCAGAATCATCGATGATGCGCCCTGCTACGGTGTCTACCAACAACATCTTTCCTGGCTGAAGTCGGCCTTTCTGAATGACCCTCTCAGGTTCAATGGAGATAGTGCCCACTTCAGATGCGCAGATGATTCGGTCGTCATCAGTCACGTAGTATCTGCAAGGTCGCAGCCCGTTTCGGTCCAGATTAGCACCACAGTACCTTCCATCGGAGAATGTGAATAGAGCGGGACCATCCCATGGCTCCATGAGACAGGCAGCGTATTCGTAGAAGGCGGCTTTTTCAGCGCTCATGGCTGCGTTCCCCTGCCATGCCTCTGGCACCATCATCATGACTGCTTCAGGCAGAGAGAGCACTCGATTCATAACCAACAACTCCAGGACGTTGTCGAACGCGGCCGAATCCGAACCGCCTTCTTCGACGATGGGAAAGAGCTTCTCCAGCTCATCACCGAAGAACTCTGATTTGAGCACTCCTTCTCTGGCTCTCATCCAGTTCTTGTTCCCTCGAAGCGTGTTGATCTCGCCGTTATGGGCAAGCCATCGCAATGGCTGCGCTCGATCCCAGGAAGGAAATGTGTTGGTGGAGAAGCGCGAATGGACGAGGGCGAAATGGCCTTCATAGTCTACAGAGACCAAATCATGGTAGTACTGATAGACTTGAACCGGAGCCAGTTGACCCTTGTAGACAATATTCTTGTTGCTCAGTGAGCACAGATAGAACCATGGTTTGTATCGCGCATCGTGTGACACCATCTTTCTCAGGACGTATAGTTTGCGCTCGAACTCTATTTCATCGAACTGCTCTGGGTCTGTGAGCTGTGGTTTGTTTTCGCCATACGCGGAAGCAAGAACGACGAACGGCTGAAGGATGATTGGCTCCCGAGACAGAGCAGCAGGGCCGAGAAGGGTTGAATCTTTTGGCACTTCTCGCCAGCCCAGTGTACGCAGTCCCAACGAGGTGGCCACTTCTTCGAAACTTGTAGTCGCATGCTTCAGCATCTCCGTATCCGGCTTGAAGAAAAGGTTACCAGCAGCATATTGACCGAGTGGTGGTAGGTCCAAGCCAGTCTCCCGGGCGAAATTTTTGATGAAGAATTTATGGGGAATAGAGGTCATGACCCCGGCACCGTCTCCATCGCGAGCATCCGATCCAACCGCGCCCCGATGGGTCATGTTGCAAAGTAGATTGCGTGCTATACACTCTTCTTAGCCGTTGCCCTTGCTTCCAAAGGATCGATTCCCGACTTACCATCGCTGATGATCTTGTGGCTCTCCTTGCCCTTGATGTGGCTGCATTTGCCGTCAGCAACGCAGATCACTCCCAAACGACACAGCAACTCACGCAGCAAAGCCTACACCGCAGGCATCTTTCTCCAGTGAGGGATCATAGAGGCCCTGCTTGACGGGCAAGGCGCCCGCCCAGCCATAGCCCTTTTCGGGCGTGTAAGGGGTGTACTCTTGCTGGCTTTCGGTCTTCACGATTTCTTCTCCATAGATGTCTTCCACGCCCAGGCCCATTCTCTGGCACCTGCCTCTGACTGAATGCGCTTGCCGGGGTGGGGTTGTCGACCCAGATGGTTGTCAAAGGGAGGCTTGGTTCTACGGGGGCTCTGACGGCAGGAGATGGCGGGCAGGCTTCAAATTTTCCTGGAGCAATGATACAAGATTCAAAGATCGCCGGCACTGCACAGAAGGATCTCGGGTTTCGCGAGGTTCTGCGAGCTGGCGAGCGATGGGTAGCCGGCGGGTGTGGGAAAGAGATTGGCCGGGCGGGGGGGATTGGAGCAATATTTTCTGGCCCGGAGACACAAGCCGCAGGTTCGTACTGGTAGCGCGATTCGGAAGGGGCAGGGTGGCGGGTGGCAGTGTGAGCGCGGGCAGCAGTGAGCCAGTGAGATGCAGCTCTACGGCAATCAGGACGAGCAATTCTGGTTGATATTTTGGAGTTTTCACGGCGTGGCGGTGGCCGACGGACCCTGTGTGGAGGGTTCATGCAGCGGGCAGCGGCTTGATGCCCACAACAGCAGCTCCAGCTGTGGTCCTGCGGGCATTTGCCTGCCTCCCAACCGCCTTATCGCTGGCCAGTCATGTTGCTTGGATTGCGCTCAGATGACAGCATCATGGACTGACCCTCTGTGGCCGCATCCCCTCTTTACCTCGTCTACGCAGTATTGCTCGTCCACACGATCTAGAATCAGAGTGCCCGCACATCCCTTGCGCCTCACAGGGACACGGACTGGACCTGCGAGAGCCTGGCGGGCAGACAGGGCTTGCGGTGGGCATCAAATCACCCCCCAACCCGGCGGAGGGACCACTTTAAGCCTTCGAACGCTTCATGCTTGGCGCCCCGCGCTCCCGGCGCACGTCAAGGCCCATTCACAACCGAGTCCCTGGCTGCGAGAGCCGGACTTTGATGATCTCTTCCCCAAGTGCCCGGGCTTCTCAGAAGTCATCACACCCAGGCAGCTTACCCTGCCGAGGCCTGTCCCCTGACCTTGACCATCGGATCTAGCGTCATCTTCATCCGATGTCGGCCCCAACCTTTCTCCTCGACTCCGCGCTTCCTCGGACCCTGCGCCAGAGCCGCACGCGCTTTGATCTCTTCCAGGCTCTTGAACCTTCATATCGCCGACACGTGCGTTTCCGGTAACTGCTGTGTAAAAGAGTAGCATTCTCGGTGTCACTGGATCTAGGACCAAACGTACGCTCCCGATACGATGACTCTCCAAAAGAAGGAAAGAAGTGATTCCAATCAATAAGCCCTGCAAAGACTACTTACTCTTTTTCCAATTCCTCAGCTCTTTCAACAAAAAGCTACTGTCACCATGAAAGAATCTACGGGAGGCCTGCGGAGAGAAATACGATGCGGAGAAGTCAGCTCAAAGATTGAGGACGAGGAACTATTCTACAGCACCAAACGACGTCTAATCTCATATTGTCTCCGAAACATCTTCGAAATGAAACCAGTCGATGGCGGCCTGCTTGCATCCCTGGCTCTTTCTGTGCTCAGTCCTCTCAGTCTCGCACTTCATATGACGCTTTCATACGCTTTCAGGGTCATCACTGAAGCTGTCATCCTCAATAGGCTCACTCTATCCTGCTTGAACACGCTGTCCATCTTTAGGGCGTCGGCTCCGACTTCCATGTCACGAGCGAAAGCCCACAGAGACTCTTCTGTCCTCCCTGCCCAACCGCAATCTCCCTGAGCTTGCAACTCGAGTCAGCCATGAAGATCATTGTATGGAATGGAACATTGCATTGACTAGAACGACGGGATCACAGCCCATGGAGGTACGGATGCGAGCATCTCTGGTTTGCTTCGTAGATTGAGAGCAGAACAACCGGAGACAATAGTCGGATCTGCCACTTAAAAGCAAAGAAATAGACGACTCCCCTTTCCTGTAGATCTCAGTGAGAGAGCATTCATCCAGCTTATTCACGGCAATTATAGCAGGTTACAGTGTCTTGCATCGCGCGTGGCATCATGATCCTCCTACCCACACCCCTCTCACTCCCTCATCGGTGTCGAGTCAGCTTTCTGTTCGTCCATTCCACTTGGCTCCAGCTTGGTCGTTTCGATCGACCTGGCATTCGGGAACGGTTTTAGGTCATTGAACGTGGTTGCGTGAAAAATCTGGCCTGATACCAGGATTCGTGTTGTACAAATTCAACATTGGAAGCTTGGCTTACTCAGCATCGGCCTGCTTACTTCTTCCTTGCTAGTTTGCACAGATAGCAAAATCTGCCCAAGTACCGTAAATGAGAATCAGGGGTTTTCCGTACTGCCACGCAATTCTTCCTACATTCCGCTTGAGATAATCCTGCAAACAAACGACAAAGGAGTCGAGTCCACAGCATTGCCATCGATATTGTTGGTGGGCGATCAATAGAGGCTCCACTTCGAGACCAGCATGGATCTCCATCCACGAGTCTCCCCTGCATTAGAAAGCAAGATTGGCTCGCAAACCTTCTCATGTTTAGGCGAAGGACTCATCAAGAATGGGCATGTTTTCTGTTCCGAGATCCAGAGCTTTCTCCCACTGTTGGAGCCGAAAAGAACAAAAGCCGGTAAAATCGCCGTTCGCCAGCCAGACATCGCGAAGAAAGCGAGGGAGTGGTGGAAAGCACAATGTGCGTTTCGAGGTCTTAGCCAGTCAGGGACTCTCGCAGATATGCAAGGTCGGCTTTGAGGTGGTGATGTGTCGATGACCCCCGAGCTGCAGGAAGTTCAACGGCGACTGGACTTACAGTACCTGAAGTCGAACGCTGCGGCTCGGGATGGTAGGTGGCTTGCTCTGGAGAGCATGGAAGCTCGAGCAGAGATGGACCCGACCCGGTTCCTGCGCGAACAGTTCGTGAGTGCGGCACATGCGGCTCCCGGGGACAAGGTCATCGTCCTCAAGACACACGCACGTGCAGAGATACATGAGGTAGCGGAACTACTGGGTCTTGAACACCAGTCTGCCAATGCTCCCTTGAATACGGACGGCAGTCGCCCGTCTCCCAACCGATGGCTGGTCGTAGCAAAGAGCAGATCGGCCGTCTTTGCCAAAATCTCCGAGATCAGTCGTGATGCCCAGCGCACTCAACAGAGAGCAAAGGAGGCAATGCGTGAAGAGACTGAAGAACAACATCAAGGCGTCAGTAGGCAGTTGACTGCATCCCAGAAGTCAGGCACGTGGAACGTGGTCGGTTCGTGGTCGATCCAGTCTCCCTGCTTTGAGGATTTTCGGGAAAACGGGAACGAGAAAGCTACCCTTGACATCTACCTTTTGAACGAAGGCAGACGATGTCAAATCTTCGCCATTTTTGATTTCATCTTCGTAACGGGGATCATGAGATTTATCGATCCCAATTTCTCCCAGGCATCCGCAGGAAAAAGGGGAAGAAGGCTGAAAGAAGATAATGAAGAAGACGAGGAAGAAAAAGAAAATGAAGACGAGGATGAGGAGCAGGATTCGTTTGCGGAGTTTGAGGAAGAGCAAGAGCAAGAGGAAGAGGAAGAGGAACAGAGCAGCGACGAGTTCTACCTCGACCACAAAAGCAGACCATCACACAGCACCCCGACCTGGAAATATCGTTGGCGAGGCGAAGAGACAGGTGAAGGCGAAATCCAATCAACCTCGGACGAGAACACTTGCTCCATAACATTCAAGGACCCCGGAGGAACAAGACTGAAAGGAAAATTCAAGAGTGGCATCTGCGGCGAGGAATGTCACTTTTCCGGGCTGAAGATATCGTCGACTCCTTCTTCCAGAATGCCTGATCCAAGTGGAGAATGGGCCGGTCGTAGCGAGAGGGCGTATGAATATGCGAGGGTAGCAAGGTGGCGCTGAGATTCGGTATCCTGTTGG
>JAABUK010003829.1_pt1 | contig 25060 bp, 39 predicted proteins | sample 5559141 | NCBI WGS metagenome assembly JAABUK01 (sample SAMN10711869, study PRJNA513367) | rock metagenome | isolation source: Antarctica rocks | place: Antarctica: Victoria Land, Pudding Butte nord | collected 2016-01-03 | reverse complement strand
CAGGCGTGGCCAACGCTCAGTCTGCCTACTTCAGCTTCAGTCAGTTCCTGCAGTGGAGCGATCAGCCCATCTATGTCTTGGACAAGGACAATGACCTCAACATTGCACAGCTGGCACGCCAGAATGCATCAGACATTGTCAAGGTGCAGCCTGAAGGGCCCTACCTGTTGGGGGGGCATAGCTATGGGGGGGCAGTGGCTATGGAAGTGGCCATGGTGCTGGAAAGCTGGGGTCATGAGATAGGCGCTGTCATGGTGAGATTGTCATGCATTTGTACCAGCATGCATGTGCATTCACACCAGTGTGCATGTGGGCTTGCATACTGATGTTTGTTGGGGCATGTTCAAGACTGTGAATGACTATTGGGGCATGTTCAAGACTGTAGAAGTGCTGTCTGCAGCACCATGTCCAGACTGCGCTTGCAGGTGATAAGCGTTGTTGGTCTATCTGTAAGCGAGATGATTGCGATGACTGATCACCAAGATGGCTGCTGACCTGATGCGGCAGGTGTTGGCTATGCAATTCACAACAGGCCTTTTTGCGGTGGATCCAGACCTTGACCCTTGTCTGTGCATGTGTGCAGATCATGGACACGCCCTTACCTGGCCAGATTCGGCCCATTCAGCAGGAAGCAGGCCGAGCCACAGAAGCCGATGTCATGGAGCTGGTCGAAATGATCCTTGGAGCCCTTGGCAGAGATGCCCTAGGGCTGGGCAGCAGTATCGCCCACCCACGTGAGTCTGAGGAGTGGAAGAGCATGACGCCGCATCAGAAGCTGGAGTTCTTTGCGCCCATCTGGAGGATCATGAGGGATGAGAACATGACTGTTGAACAGGTGAGCCTCCATAACTTATAATGCTGTGCCACGATACAGACAGATTTTACTCAGGCTGAATGCGTGTTGCCTTGAAGATGTGCTGGCAGAGGCAAGTACTGTTGAGCAAGATAGGCGCTATGTCAGAATGCTGCTCATCAGCTGCTGCTGCTGCTGCTGCTGCTGCTGCTGCTGCTGCACATGCTTGTGTGGCCATGCCTGTCACTCACTTTGTTCAGGCTACACCTATCAAATGAACACAGTACACAGACACACAACAGCTGCACTGCAGTGGCATTTCCTGCTCTCTAGTTGCAAGCAAGAGGTTCTGATATTACTCTATGCCCGCATTTGGATAGGCCCAAAGCATGCTGCCCATGTTCACCTGCAGGTGACTGAGCAAGTAGAGCATGTAGCCCTGGCTGTGAAGCAAGGCAGCGAGATCAGTGACCTCAGGCACCACACCTTCTCAGCAACTGCCCTCAGGGTAAGCGCATGTCTTCCACACCACCCATATAGTATCCACACAACATTATGGTGAAAACAAAACAACTGGACTTAGTAAGATGATCATACATAATGTACGATGGCACTAGATCCCCAACTACACAGCTCTGTACATGCATGACCTTGCCTGACCTTGCACAGGATTGTACAAGATAAGGGCATCAAGCCACATCCATGTTTCAAGCCTGATGTGCTTACAGATAGCAAAAGATCTGGCTGCATAGCTTAGAGCACAGAAAGGCTATCTGGCATATGGTCTGACGGAAGGCTGGTGTCGCATGCAGACTGGGAAGGTTGTGTACTTCAGAGCCAGGCAAAGGGGCGCTTGCACCTACTTTGATGACAGCCGTGAAGGGCCATTGGCACATGGGCTGTGCTGGGCGCCCTACTGCAATGACTTGCAGGTTGTGGATGTGCCAGGGGACCATTTCTCCCTGTTGCGACAGGATGAGAAGGATATGAGTATCATTGTTGACACTCTGCAGATGGTGCTGTCGGCCTTTGGCTGGCATACCACCATCAAGCGAGACCAGAAGATATACAACAAGATGAATGATGTAAGCTTTAACTCCGACAAGGTCTTTGTTCAAGCCCAATTGTGATGAGTTGCTATATGGGATTGGCAGGACACAGATGAAGACAGCGCTTTCTGAAATTAAAGCAATTATGGTCCAAACATATTGCATCTTGGGTGTTTGGAAAATCAGGCATATTTGCATGCATGTCACGCCCATGTTGCTGTGCCCTTGCTGCAGCACACGCACACACACACATGCAGGTCACTGTGAGGCATTGTTCAAGTGCATTGAACAGCAAGACTCTTGATGCAGGCTGACATCCAGGAGATGGATGAGTATCTTCAGAAGATGGGGGTGCAAGACCAAAACGCAAGAAGGTAGATCGCTTGGTTTTGTCTTTCATGCATATGTTGCAGACAAGCATGCAACACTCTCAGGGCATTGTTCCATCATGGTGCTTGCTTCTCAATCATCATCCCATTGACTGATTAATGAGCTTGGCAGTTTGTTGTGATTGATGGCTTTGCGCACTGGTCTTGTACACAGCACCACCTATTCTCTCACATGATTTAAGTTGATACCCTAGGGGACTGCTTGATTGCTAATTATGGTCTGCAAAGGCATGCCACACAGCCGTGAGTGTCACCAAAAGAAACAACGACATTGACAACTTGCACGGTCTGTGCTACAGGAGAGTGGAGGCACAAGTGTCAGGAACCGATGTCTTGCAAGTGCAGCCTGCAGCTTCGGCCAGTGTTGACATTCTGCCTCTCAATGCATCAGCCAGGACTGCTGCTGTACCTGGCCTGTCTTCACTGGCAGGCAACCCAGCAATCCCATGTTTTGTGGTGTTGGATGATGCATGGCGCGGCACTGGACACCTTGCGCATGTGTTTGAGGGGGTGCAGCAGCCTTGCTTTGGGCTACAGCTGCTTCGGGTATGATGGACGTGCTGTTGCCTGGGCAATAGGCTGAATAGTCATCATGCTGCCTTTTTGGTGCCTGCATGGGATGACTCACAACGCTTTGTTGATACATGGAGTGCTTTGTATGTGGTCTGGTTTTCCCAGATATGCACCTGCCTAAGTACAAGCTTAATCATTGCAGGGTGCACAAATGCCTCTCAGTTGTAAACTGTGCCTGTGACTGTTCCAACTAGGCCTTGCTCAACGTTGTTATGCTAAGATGAGTGTGTTTCTGATCTGCAGGAAGATGTCGTGCAGCAAGCCACAGACTTGCCCCAGCTTGCAGGGCTGTATGGCGCAGCCTTGAGACAGCACTTGCCCAGCAACAGCCCTTGCATCATTGGCGGAGTCGGCCTGGGCACTATGGTAGCATATGAGCTCAGCAATCAGCTGCAGCACCTTGGCCACCAAACTCAGCTACTCATAGCTTTTGAGTCTGTCCCGGTCTCACAAGCAAGACTGGCCCTGCCAGCCTTGGACGAAACAGTGACAGGAGAACTTATGCAAGTCTGGTGTGCGCTCTACCAGCTCATAGTGGAGTCAAGCTGTAGTCAACCACATCAGCAGCAGCAGCAGCAGCAGCCACGCGTGCCAAAGCTGGCTGACATGATTCGGCATCTTTACAGCCTTCAAAGCTACGAGGATCAGTTGGACTTTGTCAGCACTTTCTGCCCAGCAGACATGACAGCGCAGGCCTGGGACAAGAAGGTGCATGAGACGCTGTCCAGGGTGTTGCACCTGCTGCAGCTGCTGCATGGCTACCAGCCAAGAGAGATGCTGCGCTGTCCTGCGCTGTTGGTGCATGGTCAGGAGCATCAGCAGATGCAGATGCAGCAGGGGCGTGTCAGGGTCACAGACCTGCTCAGCAGAGTTGCTGATGACAGCTGGAGCCAGATTGATGCGGCGTTGTTGCCCATCACTACATGCAACGTGTCCTTCACAGCTGGCTTGGGCAGCGGCAGCTCAGTCTTGGCAGACGCTATTGATGTAGCCCTCAATGGGGCGGGCAAAGGCAGTGCAATGGGTGGCAAATTGGAGTTGCATGGCGCCTGTAGTAACATGGCTGAAATCAGTGGTGTTGTGATCCCTCTCAACAGCTTCTGTGCTGAAAACAGGTATTACCTTCTGCCATGCTTTGCATGTATTGTCAACCTTTGCTGAGTTTTCCTGATGTTGACCAGCATGATATCAGCTGCATTGTCTGGCTGTTGCCTTGTCTGTGATTGAGTGCCTCTGTCATATTCTGTTGCGTTAAGACTGCTGCATTCTGTGTCACAGTCGTACGCGTGTTCTGTGATTTTGAAAAAATCTTATGCACATGCTGCAGGTCCACTGAGGTGGTAGACAGTGCAGCAGCAAGTGATGTCAGACCACTTCAGCTGCGGCTGCCTGTGTGGCTGGTGCACAATGAGACAGGAACGCCAGATGAGTCACTAAGGCAGCTAGCACACCAGCTGTCTCAGCCCTGCTATGGCCTAGCTCTGCCACAGGATGCCGACCAGCTTCATTCTGTGCCTAATTTGGCAAGTGCCTATGTGAAGGCTGCAAAGGCTATTCAGGGTGTGGGACCCTATCTGATTGTGGGGTGCTCTGTGTTTGGAAGCCTGGTGGCAACTTCTATGGTGTCTCAGCTGGAAAGGTGAGGGAGCATGATATGATTGCTTCGTGCTGCCTGGCACTGAACACAATCAAGCCTGCATTCTGAGAGCCTAGCTGGTTAACCCTTGTCAAGCGCTTTGCTTGTTGTGAGCAATGTGCATATAGACCTGCTTGACGGCTGACACAATATCAAATGAGCTGACTTCATGCGCATAGCCTCCAGTTTGATGCTAGGCTTGCAAGTCTTGCAGCTGTCTTGTATGTTTATTTAGACTGCGACCGAGTGGGTACATTGCAGAGCTAGACAGGTATGCTGAAGACATTATCTTTGCTCTGTCCTGCTGACATGTGCTGCTCTGGATGCTGATGAAGACATTCGGCTGCAGGTTGGGTGAAGAAGCTGTGCTGATTTTGGTGGATGGACCCGCAGCTCTACCTGCTGCAATTCGTCTGCATGAGCCTACTTGGTACGCGCTGTTCTACTTCCTACGAGAGGTTGGAACACTGCAGTGCTCTATGAATGAGCTGGTGGACCAGGTGACTTCAGCCACCTCACCTGAAGCTCAGCTTGAGGTGCTGAATCAGTTCCAGCCAGCTCTGGACAAGCTGCCACAGGCGTCGTGGGACGTGGCAGTACATCATGTGCTAGGCAGAGCAGCAACTGTTGCTAGACTCATGAGGGGGTGTGCTGCTGAGCACCAGGCTATCATTGTGTCACCAGTGACTCTCATGCAGTCAGCTGATGACGTTGGGAAGCGCTTTGATCAAATCACGAAGGCGCTGTGTTGCAGCACCATGCAGCATATCAAGCTAGGCACGTCGCACACACAGAGCCTGCTAGGTGATGAGAGTCGGCAAGAGGTTGCAAGGCACTTGCGTGCCACTATTCAGAGAGCACTGAAGCAGTCTCTGTAGTTCAGCTTGGGACCTGCACCTCCACCGCATCTGAGTACTGGTCTTAGTGAGTTTCGTCAAGGATTAAAGAAACACAGTCTGTTTCTTGTCTAGAGATGTGTTTTAGATAACCACCTGTCCTAACTACTTAAGTCTTTGTAAATACAGCAGTACTAGTCACAGTCAACTTATTTTCAAGACCTCTGCAAGAAGGTGCTGAAGTTTGTTGTCGGGGGATGTATTGTGAGGGCAAGATGCTTCTCACATCTCCTTTCAGAAATGGGTGCGCACAACACCTTAGAAGAGTATTCGCCGCTGTTGACAGAGTGCACTGAAGCGTGCGTGGGCAACTTTTGGTAGCACTGAGGGGTGCCAAGCACCGTCTGTGGCGATCTCGCCAACTGCATGTGGCTGTAGTCGCCTCTCAGTCGGTGTCTTCCAGCCTTTGAGGTGTCCAGTCTTGCTGAAAAATTCAAACCGACAAGTGGATGCCTCGCACGGACAATCAGATCGCTCCGCGCAAAGTTGACGACTCGCGTTCGGGCTTGGCTTTGACTTGAAAACTTGCCGCGGCGTGCTTGTTTCGGCAACACACGGGCAGTGTGGCTTGTGCGACGTCTCTGTGAGTCAAATCTGCAAAATCACCACCCAAGTTGGTCAACTCGCTCGTTACGATCTCGTTGATCTCGTACTCACGAGCCTGGATGCTCAATCAGCTGTTGACCTGACCTGTTCAGTGATGCAGACCTGTTGACTGCCTTCACTGTGATCTGTCGTCAACACCGCGACAGTAGTGCAAGTCTCCTTTGACATGGCCACCTGTGGTCGCCCTGCTTTCTGCAACTTCGGCTGTCTGTATCAGACATACTCGACCTGGAGAAAGCGCAGCTCTGTTTCGTGCCAAGGATGACGTTGTGAGCTCTTGCGGGCGCAAGACAGTTTGTGCTTAACAGCTTGCTGAACAGGCAGTCAGCATCCTTTGGTGCACCTGTGAGCTTGTGGGCAGATTAGTTCTGAGCAATTTGACTTTAGCAGCAGCCGGGGCACCAACAGCGCAGCTGCTGTTTCTAACCCCACAATACAGCCTGCAAGGTCTTGTTGTAGCAGTGATTCTGCTCCATCATTTGGACGCCCAAACACACCATGTTTTGGAAAGTCAGCTCGTTTTCCAGTGGCAGTGCCATTGAGGGCATTCTTGACAAGCAGCAAGTAACCCTAGAAGAGCTGCTGGAAGAGGATGAAATGGTGCAGGTAGCTGCAAAACTCTCCGCATCCTTACAATGTTTGTCATGGGGTCAGACACCTGTGCTTACACGCGTACACTATGTTGTCCCTGACAAGCACATGCTCAAGATCAGGTAGCTGTCTCAATGACAGCATTTGATCAATGCACCAGCATGTCATTTATACTGCGTGTCAGTGGCTGATGCAAATATGGCCAAATGGCTGAAGGTCCAATTGCACCTGATCTGTGCTACACACATCCAGAGGGCTCACAGAGTGTTGCTGTCATCATTTGCAGGAGTGCAAGGCCTTGAATGCTCGTCTGATAGCATTCTTGAGGGAGAAGGAGACTGTAAAGAAGCTGATCTCCTTTGTCATAGAGCCACCCAAGAGCTGGGCTAGTGAAAGGCAGCAGCAACGCTTCCCCTTCATTGCTTGTGAGGTACAGCCAGCACATTGCACAAATGCTACATCGAGCTTTGCCATATTTGCAAAGTCATCGTATGTAGATTTGTATCAACACTGCAATGCATGGGCTGCAATGTTGCGCTGCAGTCTCTGGCTGCCTTGCTCTTTGGCTTGAACACTCTTGCAGCACAAATGTACCTCAGATGAAAGGCTTAGCCTACAGGTCATGCTGATGTAGGTCTTCTGCTGTGAAATTGATGGCATCTTTGATGCCCTGGTCAATAGCAGCGACCTGCTGGCGTATCTCTTCTCTATTCTGGAGCAAGCCAGGCCATTGAACAGCAGCCGGGCAGGCTACTTTGCCCGCGTGCTGGCCAGCCTACTCACAAAGTGTAGCAGTCCTGTCATGCAATTTGTGCAAGGTAATTACTCAGCAGTAAGCCAGCATGAGGTACTGAGTAACTGTGAACAGCCTGCAGACACGCACCAAGACAGAGCACACTAAACAACACCATTATGCGGCCTGCCCTGACTGCTGCTAGGCCGCTGTAGAGTAACAGCATGCATGTGAGCTCTGCCAGCTTTGGCATATATGGACCTTGCTTAGCTATGCAACACGACCAACACAGCTGTTGCTACTGACCGCTTGTTGGCATCATTGGCAACACTACAAAATCTGTTTTGCTGTCCAAGACACCTTATGCCTTGATCAATGGCTGCACTGTTTGTGCAGGGCAGCCCTGGGTTCTGCGGAAGGCTGTGAACCATATAGAAACCTTCTCCATGCTGGAGAGCCTGCAGAGAATGGTGGGGGCTGCTGACCAGAGCAATGCCAATGTGCCTGCCAGTGACCTAAAGTGGCTTCCCAACACAACCATATTGCAGCATCTCACCAGCAAGTACGTCTTGCTGGCTATCTAGCCTGGCATAGTAGCCACCAGCCACTCAGACTCCGTTCTTGAAAGCTCACCCCCAAACAAAAAGTGTGTTGAGCAAGAAGTGTGCCTATGCCCTACCTTCTCCACAGTGCCTTCCGTTGTGCCTGGTGCTGGGCGAGTGCTGCTGCTTTGTGACCCATCAGCATCCTAGTTCTTGCAATGACTGTTTCATGTCAACAGATATGCTGCAGGCCTGCGTGAATTTGCTCTTTTGCATACAGCTCTGGGATGCATCATGCCTTCTTGCTGCTTGAGGCACAGGCACACAGCACAAACTGTCAACACTGACCTTGTCAGCAGTGCTCCTATGTATGTATGTATGCTGCAGGTTGAATGCTGAGAACGAGAGTGGTGCAAGGGAGAATGCTGGCAAGCTGCTCACACACATTGGACGATCACGCATTTCACCCTTGACCAGCTTGTTGCCGAGTCCTCAGCATCTGCAACCTATGCTGGAAAAGGCATTTGCAGCACAGCAGGGGACGCAGCTCAAGCAGGTATGCTGGCATAACGCTCAGCACACCTTATCACTGCTCCAGCTGATATCCTGCAATGTGCTCCTAGTCTAGTACGCACTAGACTTGTACACAGATCAAAGCCGGACTTACGTAGCCCTTATATGACTTGTATGTCCAGGCACGGTGAGGTCTGTCTTTGTGTGACTAACAGCACCCACCGCTAAAAAAACATGTTAAAAGCACTGCTGTCTGGCTTGAGGTGTGTCGTACCAGAGCGTGACGCTGCAATTCTGCTGGGTTTGTCACAACAGCCACAGCTGATGACTCAGGCTAACCTTGCACTTGTCATGAATAAGCGGCACAAGAGACATGTAGCAAGCAGGCACATGACTACCCTCCTTGCAAAGCACAACGACATTCCTTGTGTGTCTTCTATATGACAGTTGCAGAACTCGATAGAGCACATGTCAGGTCATGCAAACTGTGGCAAACTGGAACCTCACATGCATAGGTCTGACCTCTGGTACTTGTTGATGTCAGGCATTGCATATCTGCATTGCACTGTTGGAGCGGCGGCATGCATATGTCTGACCTCTGGTACTTGTTCACGTCAGGCGCTGCATATCTGCATTGCACTGTTGGAGCGGCGGCAGCCCTCTCAGGCCGGTGGAAGGGCAGATGCTGTCAGGCAGTCCATGGAACGCAGCGCAGCAGCCACAGCAGAGCTGGACAGCAAGCTGGAAGCAGACACTGTTGAGGGCATCTGCCAACACTCTGGACGCCTGGCTGCTCTCCTGGACACCTCTCCTCAACTCACGCAGCTGGTGAGCCCAGCTTGCATGTGATTGCTTGCAACGGCGGCTGCAAGCCTTGTTATCACGATTGCTTAACAACTCTTGCATGTATTGCTGGGAGAGAGAGTGTTGCATACACCCACAGGGTGTCTGTGTCATGCTAAAAGCTCCTGCATGTTGTGCACTCGGCTCCAAACTGACAAGGCTGGACACCAACTCTAGCAGACGTGTTGCTGTCTGTTGGGTCCCAGTTGCCCCCCAGGACAACAAACATATTCATTCATTCATTCATTCATTCATTCATTCATTCATTCATTCATTCATTCATTCATTCATTCATTCATTCATTCATTCATTCATTCATTCATTGTCTGGCACACAGGATACGTCGTATGGCACGCTGACGCCGCCCCTTGGGAGCGCACGTCTGGCTGTCATAGCCCTGCTGGGATCCCTTCTCAGCACTGGTAGCCCAGTGGCAGAGCAAGCTGTTGTCAACTCAGGTTGCTCTAATACCTCACTCATGCTGCCATTGTCAACTCAGGTTGCTTTGATACCTCACTCATGCTGCCATTGTCAAGCTTCTGCAGTGGCACTTGTCGACTTGCGCTGCCCATGTTCACAATATGGCAAAGATCGTCTCCACTGCAGACAACATCTGGTCACTTTTCGTTTGTTTGTTGTTTGTTTGTTTGTTTGTTTGTTTGTTTGTTTGTTTGTTTGTCGTGATAGGCCTATTTTATAAGGCATGACCCAATGGTTGCCGGCATAAACTATAATCGTGCCGAGACTAATGCCTTACCCCATGAGGCGGCATCGGCTCTTGTATCTGGTCACATCAGCACGCTATCCACCATGGGACAGATTGGTCATCGCTCTGGCTTGTGCATCTTGGTCAAATCATGTTGACGCCAGCACATTTCCTCACCTCTCTGCACCCAGGGAGTCATAAGGACTTCAGGCTCATCATCTCTGGCACTGCTTACCCCCTTGACAAGTTCCATTTACAATTGGCAAACAACGCAGTACAGCTTTGCTCCTGCTGGTTTTGTGTTGAGCTTGCTTGGCGCTCTGCAAAGCCTGGCCCAATGAAGCCTGTCATGACAGCAATGTGCATGCTGTGCAGATGCACTGCCCAGATGTTTACAGCTGGTGCTACAATACCCTTTCAACAGCATCCTGCACCATCTAGTGACAGACATCATATGCACAGCTCTGGAGTCAGGGCCACCATCCCTACTGAGCCACCTGTTCCAGCATTGCAGTTTGCTGCATTGGCTGCTCACCATCCCAGTCGCTGTCACCCCCACACGTCGCTCTGATGATGAACACAAGTGAGCGCCAGATCTTATAGTTGCTGACCTTGTTTTGTCAAGCTGACTCACCTGCTGCAGAATGCACCTTGTATGCATTCAGCACCCAAGAGACAAGGATGCATTGTCGTGATGTGTTCATTGTTTGTCATGTGTCTTGTACACAACTCTTGATCAATTTCATTGTTGGCATCAGCACCTTAACTGCCTGAAGCTGTAGGTCTGTGTTGCAAAAGCTTTCCCCACTGAGATCATATGAAAATTTGGATCTGCCGTTTACGATTGCATATCTGGCTTTGTCACAAAGGCTACCTCAAGCAGGAGACGAAAGGAGCTTTTTTGAGCCCAGTTTGCCTTGTGACAGGCAGCAGAGACCCCCTTTGAGGGCAGGGTACATGGGACACATGACCCAGATTGCCAACAAGCTGCATATTGCAGTGGAAACGCGTCAAGAGGTGGCTGAGCATGTGCAGGACAGCAATCAATGGCAGGACTATTTCACTACTCATCTAGAACCATGGAACGAGGTCGGCTTTCTTCTCTCTATTCCTTCTGTCACACTAAGGCTTGCCTCATTCACGTTTACTTTAGGAAGCATGATGCTCATCTGCATGCCTTTTGGTTGCCAGCTAGCTGCTGTGCTGGCTCATGATTGAGCCAAGGATCTTTTCCTGTTTGCATTGGGCTAATGTAACTGTCAGCTGTTGGGATTGAAATCAACCTGCAAGAGCTGAGCATGCATTCAACAGCTTGACTGTGGGCTTATGCAGCTACAAGATGTGCACAAGTGGTCATTTGGGCGTCCAGACCCCAAAGCAAGCAAAAATCATGACGAAGGAGGATCCGAGGATATTCCCTTGGAGGGCTTAGACAATGGGCTGGCCATACAGGGCAGCAATGGCAGTCATGATAGGTGTGTTTCTGTTCACATGCATTGGTTGACTTGTCCAGGGATGCAACAGGTGGCTCAAGCTCACAAGTTTGCAATACGTGCAGAGCATCATCATGGATGCAGCATAGCTGTTGCCTGTTTGTCCAAAGTTAAGTTTACACCCTGCAATGTAGACTTTTCGAATGCACACCGGACCATGACAGGGTATGCCACAGCTTGCAGCTGCACAGCCTCTGTCAGGCAGAGATGAATCAAAATTGCGCTGATTCGCATCGCAAATGTCAGATGCGCGCCTTGAGATGAGTGAGTGCAAAACATGTGATGCCCCAGCTGGTTACTAGTCTATGTACACATCTGTGCGCTGCCTTTGCTGCCATCCTTTCTAAGCCTGTCACAGAAGAAACGTGCGCTATGACAGCTGCATGGTAATTGCAGGTATGGTGCCTTCGACAGTGATGACTACAATGAAGAGGACCACATCTTGTTCCAGCAGAATCAAGGCGTTGGTAAGTGTAAGGCCATCTGTAAAGCGTCCTCCAAACCTGGCAACTCCTCGTGCACACTGCTCTACAGAGAGAATCTCTCATTGAGCCACCTTCAGCAGATGCTTTGCTTGATTGTATCGACTGTGAAAACAGATGGCTGTATTGCCAGGGCTGTCACTTCCAGCTTCAGGTGTCATGCAACGCAACATGCACCTTGACGCCTTTGTAGACATCTATTGTCAGAAAAATGGGAACCAAGCAGCCATGCCTGATCATTGGCAAACAGGTGCTCAGATGTCAGGCTGAAGTCTTGCTCTGATATTGCATACAGACTTGGGATCCTTGCTGGATCCACAAGCATCACCCTTGCTTCACTTGTCACATTTTGTGAACATTGCATTGCCCACTGTGCAATGCATTTTGCGCCATCGCCTATCCACATTGCAAGCGACTCCTACAGACAATGCATATATTTGGCTTATTGGTTGCTTTGGTTGTGCAGGCAGTGTAGAATTCTCAGACTCTGATGAGGAGGATGAGAACATAGCAGGCATAAGTGACAGCAATGGGGGGCTGTCATCCTTCCCTGTGGATAGTTGGGAAGACACGTGGGATGATAGTGATGCTCCTGTCTCGCAAGAGGTGAGTTTCAGTTTGCATCCACCAACCTTGTGCTGAAATCACTGGCAAACATGTTGCTCACAGCAACAATTAGACACACATGACAAGAACATCAGCAGATGCCTGATGCACCATCTGCATGAGGTTCAGTAACCTTCATGGTTTGACAGGCTATCAAATGTGCAGAGTGCAGCATCAATGTGTCCTGCATGTGATCTCTGCTTCAAGCTTAAGCATGCTTGTAACAACAATCTTATTGTAGACTCAACAATTCCTCAAGCTGTGAGCCAAGTCAGATATGACGGCAATGGTTTCAGCTGCTTGTAACTTGTTCTCATGACTGGGCTCCTCCTGCATTGAGAATGTAAATCTCAGATCACTTCCTTCTGCTCATAAGCCTCATGTGCACCCGCAATACCCATGGCTTCTGAATCCCTGGGCCTGCACCCCAGCTGCAACCCAGTTTCCTCATTGTGACTCAGGCAGCAGAGGGGTGGGGGCGTCTCAGCAGCCAGCTGTACCAGAATCATTGGGAAACCCAGGAGCATTCAGGCTGGAGTGATGATGATGACCATGACCCTGACATGATGCAGCCGCACACAGGTAATGTGTCCTGGCATTGGCATCTGGTGTACAGTGTGTCAGGTTTCCCGTGCAGCAGCCTGGCTGTTGCTGCACCTGAAGATTGCTATATTGCCGCTGTCTCACCAAAGGCATGCAAGAAGTTTCATGCATCATGCAACTTGTCAATACAGGCAATGCAGAGACTGCAAGCGTCATTGGCTTACGCATCTGACATTGACCTTCAGCATTAGCCGTTTGACATGATGACATTGCCTGATAGATGTGATGAGTGGGTGCAATGAGGGAGAGTGCATGGATGTATCTGCAGACCCGTGCACAAGGTCCTTGCTGTCCAACATCAGCTGTCTGTGAATTTGGGAGCCAACTTTCAGGCTGTGGGTTTGTAGATGACCATGACGCAATTGGTGGCATTGATGATGACACAGTGGTTGTGGAAGATGAGAATGAGCCCGAAGAAGAAGACAGTGATGCCGTCATGGTGGATGCCTTGGAAGCACTGCGCCTTGCTCAGCCTCACATCACACATGCCACTCGTGCAGAGCATCACTCTGACGAGAACCTGCGGCCACAGACTGCCACAGGCAGCCGACATGGTTCAGATGATGGCAGCCGTGTCAACGGGGGTCACAGCATAGAAGGCAAACGCCAGAGCCCGTCAAAGGGCAACAGCCCTTCCAGAAAGAGGGGCAGCAACAGGCTAGCTTTCTCTGATGGCTCCATGTGGGGCATGATGACTAAGTGCAACACAGTGGATGAGGACTGCAGCAACAGATTGCATGACTTTGGCGAAAACAGTATGTCAGTGCAGTCAGGCCTGCAAAGCCGCTTGGCAGAAGCAGCAGAAGACCTGAATGACACAGAGGATCAACGAGATAGAACACAAGATGACACAGCTTTCAGCAGCTCACAGTACTGGAAGACACCAATCTCTGTGCCTGATGACATTGATAATGCATGAGGCACAAAACCATCAGGGCAGAATATTGGACACTGATTCAGCTTGCTGTGTATATGCCATGTGATATGCTCACTCTGGGCATATTTTGACCAGCAGTTGTGAAGACATAAACTGTGCAGCATTTGATGTTCATTTGACACATGTTTCTCTTTCAGTAAATGCTAACAACATACTTTGTCATATATATTTTGGTACGTCCTACCCTAGGGTTTCACTTGCAGAACCTCAGCCTCATGACAATCAAGCAGACAGGTGGGTCCATACTGAGTGTATCAACAGCATAGCAGTTTGACTTGGTCTTACGATCTTAGTGCTTAACTGTATGCTATGACACTGGCTCCCTTTACTGGCATATCCATACATGCATTTCTGCTGAAAGGTTGTGTCCTGCAACATGACTGCTTGTGACCTTGCCATCTTGCAGTAGTCTGCTGCTATTTTGTTGTGATGTTGAGATTTTCAAGACATGTTGTATTTTCGTCATGTGCTGACTTTGCCCAGACTAAATAAGTAATAGAGCCTCAGGCAGAACACTATTAAGAGTCCCTTTGTCTCCTTTATTTGCTCGTGCTTGCGGGCATTCACAAGGTTCGACAAGGATGTTGAAAGCATGCAGAACTACAAGCCTTCATCATGGAAAAGCAGGGCAGCAGTCTGTCCCTAAGCTTCACCAACGCAAGTTTGGTACTCGCGTTGAAAGTGCACACACTGAGCCAGGCAACGGGGCCGAGAGCAGGTCAGCAGCTGCCCTAGGTGCAGTAGAACTGCCGCATGGGGTTCTTTGGTGGCATGACCGGCAGCACAACGTCTATCAGCACGACGTATACCACGGACAGGACTTTGTGTTACAACGACAGCGATCAGGAGGTCCTGGCCTGGTATTGTCTCACCGATTATCTAGCGTGCAAATTGTGGACAAGGCCGAAAGAGAGAGAGTGCAGTTGATGATGTACAGCAGAGGCCAAGATAACACCGGTGCCCAATTGGCCCTCACTGACACGTTCACCTTTGACCTGACGGACTATGCGCTAGTAGAGGAGTCAGTGGCAGATGCAACTGCTGATGCTGCTCCTCCTTTGCAATTCCCTCCCACAGCTTGTACAGGCATTGTACTGAGGGATCAACCTGCAGAACACACACAACAGGTAAGCAAAGGTGGAAAGAAATCTGCACCAATCAACAATGTTTGCAGTGCAAACTTTGCACAGACAATCTGAAAACAAGCATTTGCATTGTGCAGGTGAATGACCAGGTCTCCACATCACATCCACGAAGAACAAAGGCGGCAAGTTCCTGTTGCACACCTTGCACAGTTGTGTCAAAGAGTTTGCGGATGTTGTATTGTTACTGCTTGCATGTTGTGGCAGCTAATGGATGCTGTGCTCAATACATTTAGGTGAGATACACCTGCAAAAGGTGTGGTACCTTCCAACATGAAGGCAGTCAACCCTCATGCATGGGCAACAGGGACTGTATTTGGTCGGTGCGATGGTTGCCAAGTCATACACAAGCTGGCTGACAACCTGGAGCTGTTTCATGAACTATCTGGTGCCTTGCTGGAGGACTCTCCAGCAGATTTGCAGAATGTCAAGATTCCTGAGGGTCTCCCTCAGAAGCCATACATGCCCTGACTGTCTGTGTACCAACCATCGGCACGCAACTCAATTTTGGGAACATCAACACTTGTACATTGTTTTATGTACAGTTACTACCGTGGTCACTGCCAAATACTGCTTTTGTAGCACTGTACTCGTATTCCTGTTTCAATCAATGTGCTTGTATGTATACTTCCTACTGTGAAGCCTTGCTGCGCACAGTCCTGTATTAAATAAGAATGCTGACGTGTCTACAAGTTTTATCTGTAACTGAATTGCTGGGCATCTATTTGCTTTGACCCCACAGCTGTTGTAGTCCAGACAATCTTTCGGTAGCATGTTTAACATGAGGCAACATGCTGCATCAGAGACTGCATGTATCGAAATCCTGGCATGCTTTACCATATATGTATATAGAGAAAAAGTTTAGTATGTAGCGCCAGCAAGTAATTTGTCAATGCCAACTTAGCTTCGGTCAATCTGCACATGTATCGTATCTGCCAAACCGTGCTCAAAGAACATTTCACAGACGCTGCTGCACTTTATGTAGGCTCGCCTACAATGTCTGCTGTTGGAGCTGTGGACTTGATCAAGTAGTACATCAAGGACATCAAAATGCCTGCTACTGCAACAGCCACTGAAGCGCCCTGCAGCGCTGCCCACAGCCCCTCTTTGATCATGTCTCGCTGCGACCTCACCTTGACCTGAGGCTTTGCTGCAGCTGGTGCGCTTTTCCCCTTCTTGCTAGGAACTGACACCTTGTTTTCACGGCGCTTTATAATCAGGATATCGTCATTAACATGCACAGCGCCTTGAGCCTTGGGGACTATGTTCCACCCAAAAAAAACTGCTGACTTGGACATGTCCCAACCCAAAGCGACACTACTCCTGAAGGTTTTGAGGGTGACCAGGGGCTCCTTGCCAACCTCAGCAGTATCTTGATCTGTGCAGGTCACCTGTACAGCATGTGGCAGATCAGCATGTGCTGCATCTTCAACAATGACAGCAATGCTTGTTAGTCCAAACTGCATCTGAAGGCTGTGTATTCAGTCAGTGACAACTACATATAAGGCAGTGCAGGGTACAGTCATTGATCAATCAATCAATCTTCAGTTTCTGTCTTCAGGATTCAAAAGAGGAGTCAACAAACAATAACTGCAAAGTTTCTGAGAATGCTGAGTTTGAATGAAACAAGTCATTCAATGGTATTCTGAGCCACAGATAGGCCCACGTCTTGTAGTAAAAAAGACTACATCTACCTGCACTTGATCGCAGAAAAAAAAGTCATGCATGGTGGACTCACCGTGCAGCGATCACATGGCTTCACTGACTCCACTAAGACATCTTTTCCAATGCCGTACTCAATCCAGCCGTCCTCGGCAGCTGCTGCACAGTCTGTCACAACTATGTTGGGTCTGAAGCGGTTCATAGGCAAAGGCTGTTCAAGGCGCGTGTTCAGCTGCTCTAACAGGCCCTGCACACAAGCCACGTACAGTGATGATAAAGCGACTTGGGTTCATGCATATGTGTATGCAAGTCGATTGTCAGAGCGTGATGAGTGGCATGAGCTTCTGCCTGTTCTGCCTTGCATCAGAATGCAAATTGCTGAATCATAGGCTGACTAGACAAGCCACTTCTGGTCATGTACTCTGCACTGATACCTTGACTGCAATGCTCAGTAACCCAAAATAGGCCGCTACTCAACTGCCTGGCCTTCAGCAGATAGACCCATTCATGATGCCTATCTGGTGTGCAGATGAGTGGTATGGTATACCTCAGATACAATGAGTGCAGGATAGCCATCTGCAAAGGCAACTTCCTGGTCAGTGACCCATCTCGCATCTGTTGGCCGGCGAGAGCTGTCTAATACTTCCTGCCCTTGTGACGCACCTCCTGCTGTGCCAACGACATTGCAAGCCACATGTATGGAAGCGACAATGACAGCAAAGCAAATGTAACAACTGAGGGACATGGGAAACATTGTGCAAACCTGACAATCGGGCACAGCATTCAAGATCTCGACTACCTGCATATCTGACAAGTCTATGAGGCCCTTGAAGGTATTTGGAAAGCCAGGCAGCTGCCTCTTCTCCTTGATCGTATGCTGTTCCTTGAAACTCCCAGCAGCTGACTTCTTTTAGTGGACCAGAAGTGCCTAGAGGAACCTACAGCACACCAAATCAAATGCCTTCATGATGCATGAAGGGTCTCATCTACAAATTGGGCAGTGGTGACATTGCACAGTGCTCATAAGTGGTTAAGCACGACCGAGGACAGACTTGGTGCGTTGCACCTGTAGCTTGTCCATTCCTGGGGCTTCCAGAGTCAACACAGCCCCTTCGGGAGGGCTCTGGCTTGACTGTTTCAGAACATCTTGCGGTATGCTTGTTGCGATCAATGCCAACCTGCAGCAGCACTTGGCCATCGAAAAGTAACTCAACAACGTCAGACCTTGGTCACTTGGCGTGCGAACACATACTTGGCCACTTGTCGTTGGGTGACAAACTTGCCCTTCTCTTCCTTAACGATCATCCAGTTACGGTCATACGCCATACCTGCGCTGGCCCGGTAGATATGAGACATTCCGCCACCACTGGCAGCACACAGGGTTGTAAGTGACCTTACCTGTGCTCTCGAACCATGCAGCCTCCACATCTATGCCTTTGCATGATTTCACAGGATATACATGCAGACTGCTGACACGAGGATGCGGCATGACTGCAGCGAACAAGCTTGTGCCTGCAAATTCTGGTCAAAAGCACCATATGCTGTTTCGGTCAGGCTTCTGCCATGGTTTCTGCCATTAGTCATCCCACTCTAGTGTGTGTATGAATCATACAGTATGATTGCATGGAGTACACAATACAAGCATCAGCAGTTGGCAGGAAGCTGCGCACGCACAAGTCCTGTCTTATGCAAGTCACCGTCAGCAGTGTTTTAGCAGTGTTCTAGCAAAATTCAAGTGTCACTTTGTACATCAGGCTGTCATGTCATGAGCCTTGATCAATGCTGCATCATGCTCTATGCTGCATCATGCTCTACGCTGTCGTAGTCGCCAACAACTGCTGTATCACCTCCTGAGCACCACAGGGCTATCTCAAGAGCAGAAGGCGTCCGACAAAAAGCCATCAAAGAAAGTGCTGTAGTGATGCTATAATGTTGTTAATATTATCATTAATGAGTAAGGGCGCTACTATTGCAACGCCACACCCTGTACATGTACAAATGTATGTGAACACTAATCTAGCTCTACAAAGTTCGGAAGCCAAGCGAAAAATGGACTGTGAGCCAGACATGCACACAAGACAGACCCTGACCTCTCTGCTGCGAATTGGAAGTTTCAGGTCAGCTGGAGCCACGTGTATTAGGGCAGAAGTGAACCCTAGTGAAAGTGTAAGAAACAGTCAGGAGATCGACGTACCAGAAGCTCAGGACTTCTAGGCGGATCCGAGCCCGTCTCGGAGGCTTGTGGGCCAGAACAAAACCTTGCTACTTTCACAGCTTGAGTTCGCCGTTATGCCGACGACTGATGCACTTGTCGAGGGTGAAATAGACAGTGCGGAAGACCCCTCACCAGGTCAGCATTTAACTCACCTCTACCTTTCTTTCAGCACCTCTGACTTGTGTGTGTTAAATTGTCCTGCGCAGCTTTTGAGATCTGCTGATTGCAAACGCTGAACGTTTCGGTACCAAGGCAGCCTTGCCGACTCGTGTTATGATCGTTTCGTTAGGTACTAAACCCTGCTGTTGACCCTGCAGAACGTGCAGAGCGAGAAAGTCTGCTCACCAGAATATTCCGGCCAGCTTCTTCAAGAGGCAGAGTGGCTGCAGCTATCAGGTTGGTGTGCAACCTAGATCTGGAAGCAGAGCTGTTGGTGGCTTCCACCTGTGTCTCTGATAGCTCTGCCCATATTATAGATTGTTTGTTGAGCATCTCACAGCTGATGTTGCGTTCAGGAGGTCCTTTGCCTTTTCTCACTCTGCAAACCGTCAGCGCCAACAGCAGCCTGCAGAAGATATAGAAACCGGCCAGGTGTCCACAGCAGGGCAGCAAGCAGATGATGATGATTGCTTACCCAGAGCAGCAGGCCTGGCATCAGCAGCTTCAGCACCAAATGCTTTGCAGCGGCAGAGCATCCAAAGTGCTGCTGACAGCGTCATGCCAGCTTCTCCTTCGCACTTGCAGACACGCAGTCCAACCTTGTCAAATGGTGCAGCAAGTCCTGCAGCAAGTCCAACTGCCCAAGTTGGCTCAGCAGCAATGCTGGGACGGCTGTTGTCTGCTGGAAGCAAGGGCTTGAAACGGTCTCCAAGTGGAACTCAGCCAGTCTGTCTCATCTGTCTGGAAAACTTGACTCCAGAAGATTTTGAGGTGCAGCTCTTGCTTGTGCTGACTCGTATCTGATCTACTTCACTCTGGTCGCCACAGCACTGGTGCAGATCCTTTTTTATTAAGGCCTGTCTGCTTTACTTTTTGCCTGCAATTTTAGTTCACTTACCACAGTCCAAGTCTCACCTGCTAATGGATGTCACCTGCGATGATGATATGTCTGATTTCCCAGCACTTTTGGTGATGTTTTCCAATTTCTTGTGCGTGATATCCAGGCTGGGGAGGCTATTCAGCTGGAGTGTGACTGTCGTGGAGACCTAGCGCTGAGGCACCATAGCTGTGCTGTCAAGTGGGCACATGTGAAGGGAGACAATGTGTGTGACATCTGCAAACAACCCATCAAGAATCTGCCTGCCATCACACCCAGAGCTCCCTCAGAGCCTGGCAGTGATGTGGACATGACAGGCTTTGATGACATTGATGCACAGAACCACCCTCATGGCCTACATGGTAAGTGCTCTTAAATTGGCTAGGCCTGCAAACATGATTCTGGATGTAATCAACATGGGCAGACTATCAAATGCAGTATCTGATGATGCTGCATTCAGTAGGGGTCTGAATCCCGTGATTGTTTGATAAAGTCTGGGCTGTGTGCTGCAGGGCCCTTTGTGGCAGAGCAGATGCCAAGCAACTCAGATATCATATTTGACTGCATCAGAGTGACATGGGTGGCAATGATCATCTGCATTCTATTCTTTGAAATGAATTTGGCTTCAGCACTGTGGACAGGCATCATCACTGGGCTTGCATACACATTGTTTGTCAGAGCCATGTATCAGTCTCAGTTGGATGTTCTACACCGAGAACAGGCCATGCGCCAGGGACGCATGCAAGCAGCAGGTGCACAGACAGCAGCTGATGGTGCAAGCCCCACGACGCCATTGAATCCTCAACCTCAGCAGCAGCAACAGCAGCACCCGTATGTGATTGTTGTGTAAACTACCGGTGCTGCGTCGTCACAGTCTAGTGTTCTGGACCTGTGCTGGTCTTGTAGGTATAGTTTGGGTTTAGATGTATTTCTATACTGACTGAAGAATTGCAATTTGCAAATGTAGAAGTCCTGGTAGGTTCTTTCTGCTCTGTCTATACAGTAGTCCAACAGGGCTGTGGATCTTATCTACTGCTTAAAAGGGCTGTGAAGTGCATGACTGTATAAGCACGTTTTTGCATTGCAATAGCCCAGGCCTACTAGCGTTGCCACAAAGTTTCCTTTGGTTTTGCTGTAATACATAGCAGGGATGATGCGTGAGAGCTGTTGCATGATCGTAATAACTTTGCTAGACTGATCATCATTAGGCTGGTGTCGCTTTGCCATGTTCAGTGTGTATCGACACCTGCCTGTGTCAGAACCTTGTGCCAGATATCATCTCTATGATTGGTGCTTGGTCGTTGCTGACCTGCAGCAGCACAAAGAAAGTGTTGAGCGCATGTAGCTTATGGAGTGTGTATTGTGTATGAACAAGTCCTGTGCAGGGGCAGGCAATGCAGTGATGCAAGCATTTGTAGCAGCCTGCTGGTGTGCTATTCATGACAGGGAGCAGGACTGTTCCTGCTCAAGCAATGATGCCAGTCAAAACACATCTTTCATACAACTGTACTCTCCCAAATACTTGCAAGCAGCACCAGAGGGAGTTGCAAAGCAGGGCTGTCACTTATGCTGCCGCTGCAGTGCACACAGTCTTGACATTGCAGTGAAAGCTGTGCATGTTCATTATGTTTGATATTCTGCGAGTATTGACAAGTAGTGCATGGACAGATTCTGAGAAGCTGACAACCTTCTGCATTGCATAACTCACCAAAGATGCACTCATGAAGAAAGTGACTGCTGGCTGCCAGAACATACCAACACCCTGCTCGCATTTCATCTTGCAGCTGGCCAGGCATCCATGCTGAGCATCCCACCAATATCTGTGCTTGTTGAGTACCGACCCGACCCAGACGGAACAATTTATTGACAGATTCAAAACCACCAAGATACAGACCCTGCAAAGCAAGCAGTGAGCAGCTCATGCTATGCGATGCTGCACAGCACGTGCGCTGTCAGATCAGTCTGATGCTGTGAGGCACATTCTCAAGTGGGGCTGCTGCTTTCAGCCAACCATTCTTCACTCACAGTATGTTCTTTGCCTGATGTCTGAGCTATCTGCATGATGCTCCTGAAAATGCATGCAGACTTCTACAGGTAGGAACAACAAACCTGCGCCCAACAGCCGAGCTGGCAACATGTTTTGCATGCTGATGCAGCAGCCTATAAGCTGGCAAAATAGCACTAGTAGCTTGCTGTATGAAATTAAGGCTAAAAGGTATGCAGACAATGCAAGCATCCTGACCTCAATTATCTGTGTTGCTCCCTCAATTTCCGAGCAACAATGTAATATGTTGGCTGTGCCTCGGCCGCATGGTCCCCCGTAGTATACTTGCTTGTCTTGCAGCTCCTCTGCAGACACAGTCTGCACACACTGTGATGTGTATAGCATGCGGCAAGTGTGTGGGCCATGGGATGAGTAGCAGGCAAGGGCATACCTGCTAATGCCACTTTTGTTGAGAGGTCCTGCAGGTGCCGAGGAAGTGGCATGTTGATGATGAAACCACTGCTTCCCAAGGAGTCTGTGACAAACAGAACGCACGTGTGTGGCTTGCTACAAGAGATCATTTCAGTACGCAGACGGTGCAGGCTAGTGTCATTGGTCAGCCAGCACTGTGCGTTGCGTACCATGCTGGCATAGCAGGACTGCTGCATTTGTGAATTGCCCCATTCCTTTTTCACGTGCAAGTAGCAGACAGCCTTTCTCCGGTAATGTCAGCTCATGTGCCCATTCAGGTGAGTCTACAGGTTCGCTGGCCAGTTCAGCCTTGAGAGCGGAGTTTGTTTGCTCAAGTGCCACAAGATGAGCTCTGAAACTCCTCCAATCAGTCAGGGCCTGCAAAAAGCTTTACAACTAAATTTCTGGCAAGCAGGTAGCTGCGATAATTTTGTCATGTCTTTCGAGTCCGTAGTTACCTTGTTCAACTTCGCATCGGGATCCGGCTGTGCCTCGTTGCTCTCACCCTGACTCCGAGGTAAACGCGTCCTGTAGCTGCAAAAGTGTTGAAGTACAGATCAGACCGCTTCGGCATTGTACATGCGCTGCAATTCCATGCAAAGCGCTTTTGGGTAGTGAGCAACAAAGGCTGACGCACGTCGGCGCGCAGCAGGTGCCAGCGCTGCGGCGAGGTGCCGCTTGAAAGGGCCTTGGCTGACGGCATGGCACTGCAGAACGAGCAGTACTAGCCGGTGCCTGCATTGCTGAAGCAGGACCGTGCAACCCTGAGTTTGATGCTGCCGCTGTGGAAATTAAAAGAAAGTACAAGAAGTGCGCACGACTTTTATGCGCTGTGGCCTGAATCTGCAAATGTTTCGGTGATTGTAGAATAGCGTGATGTATCTGCCACATTTTGCTAACCTTTTTGCTGTTATGTTTTATCATCCAGGACTTGCCAATCTTAAATGTCTTCACAGAGCAGGCTGCCATAAGATACCATGTAGCTTATTGATTAATTGGAAGAGTAGCATTAAGGATGCACAAACACAAGTATGCCAGCAGAACATGATCATTCATGAATCTCAGTTGCATGTTTCCAAGGCACTGATCATGCGCATGCAGAGCCTGCATCGCATGCATGCAGAGCCTGGATCATTCAATGATATATCATTGAGAGCCAAAGCTGTATTCTGAGACTAGAATCCACACGGTGGAACTTGCAAGCAATTCTGTGGCTATGGGCATGCCCATGTACAGCATGATGTACATCATGTGTGCCATGATTATACAATGCCGGCACTGGCGCCAGTGAGACAACTGGAGACACGTGCAATGCCATGCACCAGCGCTCAAAACCCAACGAGAAGTGATATGATGAAGTTGTTACAGACTTAATTTAAGCATGTGTTGGTGAGAAGGCTGAAGCAAGAGCAAAACTACTTGTTGGCTGCCTTCTTGGCATCGCCCTTTGTCTGCCTGGCCTTGCCTGCGGGAAACGTAAATGTCTGTGTCAAAACAACGTCCCAAGCTACAATCACGCATCCTAAGCAGCTTATAACTATGACAGAACACCAAGACTTTAGCTTCAGAGTGAACACCGGTCGGGTGATTACCTTCAGCCTCCTTCTGATCGTTGCCGGTGACCTTAGCGACGTTCTTCTTGAGGCCTCCAGCCAAAGAGTCTCCAGCGCCCTCGGCGTAACCCTTGGCCTGTGCGATGGCGTCGAAAGTCAGGTCACAGTTGTAGTGAACACAAACAGATCCACGGCACGGGAAACAGCATAGCAGTTGACGTTACCTTTGCTGCCTCAACCTCAGTGTTGCCCTCGGCACGGGTAGCCTTGCCTGCGGTCCGCACGCAATGCTTCAGCACAAACAAGACAGCAAACAAGATTATCAGGGTGAAACGACACAGGGTCTTCACACGAGCGCGTACCCTCAGATTCCATCTGCTTAGCGCCCACGGCAGCACCAAGAGTCTCTTTCACGGCACCCTGGGCGGACTTGAGGTTGCCGGTGACCTGCAACAGACAAGGACATGAGATGCGTTCCACGTCAGCAAGACCACCGCAAAGCTCGAGAAATTCTTGCAACTGACCTTGCTTGGCTCGCTCTTTGTCATTTTGAATCACTTGTGTGATGAAAGCAAGATGCCTTAATCAGCGACTTTGCAGGCGCTTATAGTGAGCAAGAGAATCTGTGTTTGACTGTGCGGGCGCCAAGCTTGCAAGCACACCTTTGGGAAGGGGATTCCAAATAGTGCTCCAATTTCATCTTGAATATATGTATAATAGCTCTGGAGAGCGGGAGTCACGAGCGGAGGAAGCCAGGATGTCTGATGAGTCACTACTGGCTCCACACCCCAGACTGTAAGTTATAAAAAGAAAAAAGAAAAAATGAAATGACATAGGCCCAGTGCTCCATTGTTTTCACTCATCAAGTTCAGGTCAGGTGCTCACTCACTGAGGATTGAGACTGGCAGATGGTTGAGACCCAAACCACCTAGAGAACAACGTGTTTGTCGCCACTGCTCTATGCAAGCGGTTGAAGATGAGCAACATTTTCTTTTTGACTGCCCTT